>Ga0209702_10000298_pt1 | contig 101132 bp, 70 predicted proteins | sample FRY01_FD_187210 | JGI IMG/M metagenome (GOLD analysis project Ga0209702, IMG submission 187210) | Freshwater microbial communities from Lake Fryxell liftoff mats and glacier meltwater in Antarctica - FRY-01 (SPAdes) (version 2) | ecosystem: Environmental > Aquatic > Freshwater > Ice > Glacier... | reverse complement strand
GGGGGGGGGGGGGGGGGGGGTGTTTCGCGGAAGCTGGGGCCATCCGGCACCCAGGACGCCGCGGCGGCCGGCGGGGCGGGCTGATCGCGCAACCGGCTGGCTGCGGCCTCCACCGCCGGGAGGTATTTCCCGATGCAGGCGCGGACGATGGCCGGTCGGGTCCGGATGTCGAAGACCACCAGGAGCAGGGCTTCGGGTCCGGCGGCGGCGAGGAGAAAATCCCGCGAGGCACCCTGGTAATGCAGGCCGGTGAACGCCTCTTCGCCGAGGCGCCGCGCCAGGTGGCGGGCCGCAAAAAAAGCCCCCGCCGCCAGCGCCCCGCTCTCGCCGTGATCTTGATGGGCGTCCTCTCCGGTCTCCGCCAGCACCAGGCCGCTTTCGTGCAGCAGGGCCACCCGGCGCGCCTCGGCCTCGCTGGCCAGCGATTCCAGGGCGGCCATCAAGGGGCGGATGGTTTCCGCGGTGAGGGTCAGGTGGGCGATCATGGCGGCGGGCCGGGCCCCGGTCAGGAGGCGATGGTCGGCGCGCTGCCGGCTCCGGGGCGCGCGGGCGCGGCCGAGCCGGCCAGGGTTTCATGAAACTGACGCAGCACCAATTGCGAGACGGCATTCAGGCAGGCGAAGACATTCGCGCCGCGCTCGGCGATGGTTTCGAAGACGGGGAAGGGGCGTTCCGGGCGGTTCAGCAGGTAGTCCAGCTGGGCGCGGGGAGCGGCATCGGGAAGGTCCCGTTTGTTGTATTGGAGGACGAGGGGCAGGTGGTCCAGGGAGGTGGCGTTGTCGGCCAGATTGCGCATCAGCGAGCGGGCGGACTCGAGGTTTTCCTCCAGCCGGTCGGCCGCGCTGTCCGCCACAAAAACCAGTCCGTCCGCGCCCCGGAGGACGAGCTGGCGGGTGGCGTTGTAATGGACCTGACCGGGGACGGTGTAGAGCGCGAACTTGGTGGTGTACCCGCCCACCTGGGTGGACGTGACCGGCATGAAATCGAAGTACAGGGTGCGGTCCGAGGCGGTGGCCACCGAGACCAGATCGCCCCGCTGGGCGGCTTCCAGGCGGGCGTGCACGTATTGCAGGTTCGTTGTCTTGCCGCTCATCGGGGTGCCGGCGTAGACAATTTTAAAGGTGACCTCACGGGTCTGGTGATTGACGAGCGCCATGAAGCCGGTGGGTCGGTGAGTGGGGTGGCCGGGGGCCCGGCTAAGCGGCGAGCATGTCAGCCAGCGAGCGGGCGGTCAGGGTGAGTTTTTCCCGCACTCCGGGCCGGAAGCTGGGCTCCGCGTGCAGGACGGCGAGGCAGACGTCGCCCACGGCGAAGAAACTGACCACGCCCCGGGCGGTGCGCAGGGTGAAGCTTTGTTCGCGCGCGGCGGGGTCGAGCTCTCGCACCAGGCTGGCGGTTTTTTCGAAGAGCACGCCCGCGCGGTCGCGGAAATGCCGGACGTCGTCGCTCTCCTCGCCGGAGGAGGCGCTGTGGAGGCTGGCGTGCGGCGTATGGACGAGGCAGGAGCGCAGCCCTTCAAGGCGGGCGGCATGATTGACCACATCCTGGGTGCTCAGCACCTGGTCGGTGGCGAAAACCGCCCGCAGGGCGAGTTGCGTGGGATTGTCGACGTACCCGAAGCTCAGGTCTTCGATGGCTCCGTCCGCCGGGGCGGGCGTGGACGACGGCCCGACGGGTTCCACCACCGCGGCGGCGGGCAGCGCTGCCGCCAAGCTGGGGAGGGCTTCCTCCCGCGCCGCATCCGCCGGAGGTTCCACGGGTGCCGTGACGGGAGCAGCGGGCGGAACCGGGGTGAAGGGGGTGAAGGGGGTGAACGAGAAGGGGGCGGCCGGGGTTTCCGTGGGAGCGGGAGGAGCAAAAGAAGCGGTACTGAAGGACGGAGGCGGAGCCGCCGGCTCCGGGGTCAGCGGGGGCAGTTTGGCGAGGGCAATACCCGGCACGGTGTCGACATCGGCCAGCGGGGTGCCGGAGCCGGTGGACGCATGCGCCAGGGCCGAGGGGGCGAAGGCGAAGGCGAAGGCAGCCCGGTCATCCGCGGTTGGGGACGGCGCGGCGATGTTGAAGGGTGCCGCCTCTGCAAAGGCGGGCGGCAGCACGACCCCGGCCTCCGCCGGGTCCGTCGAGTACTCCGAGTCCGCCACGGCGGAGAGAGTCGACGGAGTTTCGGCGGGTGCCGGCGCGGGGATCTCCACGGGAGTGGGAACGGGAGAAGAAAACAAGGCCGCGGGCAACGGAGGCAGCTCGAAGGTGGCGGAGCCGAAAAACGGCGAGGAGGCCGCCGGTGCGGCGGGCGGCAGCGGGGGCGGGCTGGCCGCCAGCGACGCCGCGGCCGGGGCGGGGGAGTTGAAGCCCATGAACGGGGGTGCCGGGAGGGCGGACGTTTCGGGCTCGGTGCCGGCCGCCGTCGTGGTGGCGGAAGGGTTCGGAACGGCCGGGGCCGTGGCGAGAACCGGGGCCGACACCGCCGGTGCGGGTGCGGGCTCGGGGGGGGCGGTGGGGGCAAATCGGAAGAGCGACGGCGGCGGGGCTGGTTCTTCCGGAGCGGCTGTAATGGCCTCGAGGGAGGCGGGCATCACCGGCTCCGGAACCGGGACCGCGGTGGCGGCGGGTTCAGAAGCGGCGGCCGGCCAGGGTGCGGGGGAGATGTTCGGCTGGTGGCTCACGGGCGCGTGCTCCCGCAGCGATTCGAGCGGCACCGGATCCTCATCAAAAGACATCAGGGAAAGATCCATGCCCAGGCCCGGCCGAGCCCCCTGGCCAGGCGCGAGCGCAAAGGGGTTCACCAACGGAGGCAGGCTGGACGGCGAAGGGGCGGGGGGAGGCTCCGGCAGGGCGCTGGCGGGGGGCGTCGATTCGGTCGCGGTCGCGCGGGCCTCTGCGGACGGGGGCACCAGCAGGAAAGGCGAGTCCATGGCGGTCGGCAGAACTGGCTCCGGTACCGGCACGGCCTGGGCCGAGGGCGTTTCCGGCACCAGGATGAAGGGCTGGTCCAGTGAGGCGGCGAGTGAGGCCACATCAGTGAATCTTTCCGAGAGGGCTGTCGGAGCGGCGTCGGACCCCGTCATAAACGGAGGCCGCGGGGGCGACATGGGGGCGGCCTTGGCGGGCGCGGGCTCCGCCGGGGCGAGGGGTCGGGATGCTGCGGCCAGCGCCCCATCCTCGTCCGCACGAACCGAAAACGGCGTCAGGAAGGAGGATTCCACCGGTGCCGCCACCGGGGTGGGAGGCGCTGCCTCTGGAAGGTTGTCGAACAACTCGCGCATCGGCACGTGGAGTTCGAGGTCGCGGCGCGCCTGTTGAAAGGCTGGCTGAAATTTGGCATCCAGACCGGCCAGCACTTCCTCCAGGCGCACCCGGACGCGGCCCGAGGCTATCTGGGCCAGGAGCGGGGCGCTGGCGAGCTGGACCCGCACGCTGTCGGGCACCCGCTCCGGTCCAAATCCCAGCGTTGCGGCACTCTGACCCTGCAGCAGGGCGGTCAGCCGCAGCGACACGGTAGCGGGGGGCTCGGGGGCCGGATCGGAATGCGGCCGGACGGGGGGCGCGGGCGGGCTGTCGAACCCAACCACGGGCTGCCTCGCAAACGGGGATTCCAGAACGGACGGCACCTCTCCGGCGGAAACCACGGCGAAGGGGGATTGAAAAAGCCGGGGCATGCCGCCTCCGGCACCCTGGTGGCTGCCCGGGAGCGTGGCGGCCACTTGGAAAGGATTCGAGGGCGGAGCGGCCGCGCCGGGGGAGGCTCCGTTGCCGCGCGCCGGGGGAGAGCTGGCCAAATCGGCGAAGGGACCGGTGGCGGCGGCAAATGCCGGTTCTTCCACCATGCTCCGCTCCTCGGAGCCATGCGGATCGTCGAATTGATGGCGGCGCGGGGGCGGGAGGCGGACTTTCGATGGCGGCACTGCCAGCGAGGGCATGGCCCCGTTTTCAGCATCCCATTCCGGCAGCTCATCAGCCCAGCGGGCGGCCTCCGGCGTCTCCGCGCCGGGCCTCATCGAGGCGGCGGTGGGAAAGGGTGCCACCGGGCCGCCCGCGTCGGTGCGGGCGACCAGGCGCTGCACCTTGTTCGGCGGCAGGGCGATGACCAAATCGTGGTCCAGGCTCGAGGGCGCGATAAAAAGCGCGGGACAGGCGTGATGCAGCTGGCTGAGCAGCACCGCGGGCTGGCCCGCCTCCAGCGAGGCCCGCAACACCCCGTGGGGCAGTGGGATGACCTGCGTGGCCGGCACGGCCCCGGCCCGCACACAGTGGGACGGCACCAGCGCGATCAATTCATCCGCAGTAAAACCCTCGTCGACCGCCGACCGGCTCTGACTCGGAAGACCGCCCGGAACCGCCGGCGGACGCGCCCCGCCGACCATCACAAAAGGCGAGGCGACCGGCCTGTCGAGTTCCTGAAAAAGCGGGGCATCCTGGGGCCCGTGCTCGGTGAAACTCACCAAACGGCCGACGGGCAGGTCCTCCGAGGATGTGGCGGGCGCGCTTCCAGCTTCCCCGGGATCCGGATTGAAACGGGGCTGGCGGGGGTTTTTCCGAAAGAAATTGCCGAAGGAGAAGGAAGCCATGGGATCGATCGTGGGTTGGCGGGTGCGGCAGGGGGAAGGAAAAACGCAGCCGGGCGGAGGGCCGGGAGTGCGGGTGAAATAAAACTCTTACATTTGATAATCCGTGTCACCAAATTATCAGAATTTGTTCCCAACTATTCTCATTCATTCTTTTTGCAAAGCAGATTTTTCACCATTCTTAATCAAATGGCGCGAGCCCTATATGGTAAATATGTAAAACAGACTGACTGTTTTCGTGTTGTTGGCGCGTGGGGTGTCGCGGGATGGGTTGGAGGAGGGATGATTTTTGATGTTCCATAGTTGCGCTTGAACGCGGGCGCGGTCCGTGACTCTAATAGCCGAGGCGCGGCACTGGTCGCCGCGGCCCTTGTCCGCCATTTCACCCATCTCCGATGATCTTTCCGTTTTTCCGTGTCGCGGCCCTCTGCGGTCTGACCTCCCTCGTTTCATGCTCCATGCTGGAGCTCAAGCCGGACTACAAGCCCCATGACAAGCTGGCGGTGGTGCCGCAGGAGTTCCTCTACACGGGGCACGAACCCTTCAACAAGTGGCTGGACACGCCCGTGCACATCCAGATCACCGACATGCCGCTGATCGATGTTTTCGAGCATCCGGCCCTGCGTTCGCTGCGGGTGGTTTGGGTCGATCTGCCGAAGGCGAATCCGCCGATCACGATTCATCGCCTCGCCATCACGCGGCGGCAGTTGTTGTGGGCGCTGGGCCAGGACCACCAGTTGACGATGCTGGCGCACACGGTTCCGGGCGGCCAGTCGTACGTGGAGATCCGGTCGCGGGTTCTTTGAGCTTTGAGGCGACCATTCCTCCGGTAGGGTCGGGGCCATGGTGGAAAACGACCGATCTTTCGAGGCGGTGCCGACCCGGGGCGGCTGTGCCAGGGGGCCGCGGTGGGGCCGCTGGCTGCTGCGGATGGCTGCGGCGTGGGTGGTGGTGTTTTTGCTGGCCTGGGTGGCCGCGGCGCTGGTGTGGTCGCATCGCGTGCGACTGGTCAACCGCTGGCTGGAGGGGCTTTCGTTGCCGGTGCGGGCCGGAGTGGAGGGGTTGGACTGGCGCCGGGGCCGGATTGTCCTGCACCGGCTCACCCTGCGTGATCCGGCGGGGCGGGTCGTGGGCACGGTGCGCACGGTGACGGCCGTGGTCGCTGCCGGATCCCTTCAGCGACGGACGCTGGAGGAGGTGGCGATCGAGGGGGTGCGCTTTTCGGCCACGCCCGAGAGCTGGGCGGCTCTGCTTTCGGCGTCCTCCGGCCCGGGCTCGACGCGGGCCGGGTCCCCTTCACCCGCCGCGGCCGGATCGCGTCCGGCGGGCCCGGCCTGGAAAGTGGCGAAGCTGACGGTGCGCGACGCCTCCGCAGATCTTGCGCCGCGTCCGGGTGCCCGGCTCCAGGCTTCCTTTGACTGGATCGGCGGAGGCATCGTGTCGGATGCCGCGGGAGGCGTTTCCTTCGCTCCGCAGCACCTGGTCGTGCATGCGCTGGAGGCGGCTGCGCCGGATGGCGGACGGATCTCGGCTCCCGGGGCGCGGGTCACCTGGTCATGGCAGCCGGAGGCCGGGCCGCGGCAGCCCGGAGAATTGAACTTGGCGGAACTCCACTGGCCGCGGGGCGCGCTCACCCTCACCCCCGGTCTGCTGGGGTTGCTCGGGTCCGGCCCGGCGGCCGATGGGCCGGACCACCCCGCCGGCCCGGTGCCCTCAGCCGCGCCGCGGCCGCGGGTGCGCGTGGGTTCCCTCACCCTGGGCTTCATGCCGGTGGCGTGGCAGTTTCCCGGCCAAACCACGGTCGCCACCGAGCTGGCCCTGACCGCGGCAGGGCTGGAGTGGGGGCCGGACTGGGCGCTCGCCCATTTTTCCGCCCGCCTGCGCGAGGCTGCCGCGCGCGCGTCCGGGCCCGGCGAAACGTCCACGGCCGCCGCGGCCTCGGTGGACCTGCGCGGGCACCGCGCGGCCGGAGGGCCGGTGGTCATTGAAGCGGTCACCCTGCTGCAGCCGGTGGTGCGCCTGAACGGCGAGCGGTGGGGCCCTCAGCGGCCGGCCGGGGCGGCCGCAGCCGTGGCTTCCAGTGCCCGGCCGCCATCGCCTTTCCCGGCATCCGGGCCCGCTCCCTCCTCATTCCGGCCGCCCGCCGTGCCGGCGGTGATCGTGCGCGCCGCCATCATCTCCGGCGGCAGCCTGACGATGGCCGGCGTCTCGGGCACCCCGTCGCGCCGGGAGTCGCCCGCCGTCGTCACCCGGGACATCGAGGGCACCGCCCGGGACCTCACGGTTTTTGCAGACGGGCGGATTCAGTCCGCGGTCGCCCAGGAAGTCGCCCTGGGAGCGACCGAGGTGGCGTATCTCGACGAGGCGCCCGTCGCCCGCTGGCACGCGCTCTCGCTCCGCTTCACCCCGGACGCGCTCTTTGGCGAGCATCGGATTGAGCGCGTGCATCTCGATGGTCCCGCCCTCCTGATCGACGGACGGCGGCTCCGCCAATGGCAGCGTGGGGCCAGCGCGGGAGCGGCGGTTGCGGCCGGCCCGGCCGCCACGGCGGGGGCACCCGAGCCGCCGGAGGGGCGCTCCTGGCGCGACCTGCGGATCGTGGATCTGGCAGTCACCGGCGGCGGGGCCGAGGTCATCGGGCTCGGGGCGGGCTGGCCGGATGGTGGCGGTGGTTTTTCGATCCAGACCGCTCCCGACGGGGGATACCGGGTGCTGGGGCATGAGCTGACGATGGCCGCCGCGGAACAACCCGGGGTTCCGGTGGCCACACTGCGGGAGGTGGAGGTCCGAGCGCATCCCGACCGGCTGGCCGCGCGCACGATCGATGCCGTGCGGATCTCCGGGGCGCGGGTCCTGGTTGGGCCGGGCTTGCAGTTACTGGGGCCGGACGCCCCCCAACCCTCCGGGGGCCGGCCCGGTGCGGCTCCCGCGTCCGCCGCGGCGGAGGAGGCTCCCCCCTGGCTGCTGGGAGCGCTGGAGGTGGCCGGCAGCCGGGTGGAGGTGGGCAACGTACTGCCCATGCTCGACCCCGTGGAGTTTGAGGTCGCCTTCACCCTGGACCAGCTGCCGCTGACCCGCGCGGGGCTGATGAATGCCGAGCGGACCACCCAGCGCGTGGAGCTGGCCAACCTCCGGCTCAATTCCGCGTACGGCTCGCCTGGCTCCCTGCCGGTTGCGGAATTCAGCAATATCTTCATCGAGTTCTCGCTGGCCGGCCTCCTCCAGCAGCGGATCGAGCGGGTGGAGGTGGTCAGTCCGACCGTGTACGTCGGGGAGCAACTGTTCTGGTACGTCGACTATTTTCGCAAATACGCCGCGCGCCAGTCCTCCCGCCTCCCGCTGGCCGGTGGGGCCGGCATGCCGCCCCGCGCCCTCGCCGACACCGACGGGGCCGCGGGGCAGGCCGCCGCCGCGAAGGAGGCGGAAGCCGCTGCGGCCGCCCTCGTGCTGGCCCGCGCGGGTTCCGGGGGCCCTTGGTCCGTGGGCCAGATCGACGCCCATTTCGGCATCTTCCGCATCGCCCTCAAGGGAAGTGTGATGGATGCCCTGCCGGCCCTGCCCTTTTCCTGCACCACAAAGCTTGATCAGGGGCGGGTGGAACTGGCGCTGGACATCCCGCGCGGCACCTACCGTCCCTCGACGCGCCTGCCGCTGGAGATCGACGTCACCGAGGGCCGGGCGGAATTCAACCTGCCGGTCCGGGAGCAGGACAACAATCTGGTCCAGGTCTTCAAAGCCCGGGAGATCCGCTACCAGCAACTGGCCGCGCAGCAGGTCTTTCTGACCCTGACTTACGACCGCCACGGGGTCTACGCCCGCTTTGGCGGTGACTTGTACGGGGGCTATTTGGGCGGCGGGGGGGACCTGTATCTGGATGACAACACGTCATGGGATTTCTGGATCGACGGGAATGACATCGATCTCGATCCGCTGACCCGCGCCCTCGTCCCGGAGTATTTCAGTCTTTCCGGAATTTCACGGTTTAAACTGCGCAGCCAGGGGGATCTTGAATCGCTGTACGTGGCGACGGGCGATTTCGAGGCGACCACGCCGGGCCGCATGGTCATCCACTCGATCGACACCCTGCTGGAGAAGCTGCCGGAGGAATGGACCCTGCTCAAGAGGGGGCTCACCCAGCGCAGTTTGGAGGCGTTTCGCGATTATGCCTTCGACCAGTGCCGGGGCGACCTGCGGCTTCATGGACGCGAAGGCAAGGCGGCCTTGCGCTTGAGCGGGCCGGTCGGCGCGCGCACCTTTGACCTCGAGATGCACGACCACCGCCACCGGACCCGCACCGTTCCTTGAGGCTCCCGGACCCTGGGCCGGCCTGCGGCGAGCCTTATCCGCCCCGGACCGGTCTGGCGGGCGTGTCCGCTCCCTGCACCCTGGCCGAACCAGCCATGGCGGTGTTTCGTGCCCGTTCGGCCAGCTGGGCTGAACGCGCCGAGCCATGGCCGGCCTGAGTGAGCATGGAGACGGCATCCAGGGTGAGTTCGGGACGGCCGGCGCTCAACGCCACCTCCGCCAGTTGATACGCATCGGCCGGATCGAAGGGCGCGCGACGGCTGAGCTGCGCCAGCAGGACGAGGGCGCGCTCATAGCGTCCCTCGGCGGCATCGTGCGCGGCCAGCCAGCGGGAAAGCTCCCGGCTGGGACGGCGGACCAGGAGGCGCTCGGCAAGGTTTTCCGCGCGAGCGGGCTGACCGGCCTGTTCCCAGGAGCCCAGGCACTCCCGCAAATCCTGGTCGGTGCCCTCCGGGGAGAGCACCAGCGCTTCAAGGACCGCTCCCGCTCCGGCGGGCCGGCCCCGGGCCCGCAACAGGCGGGCGTGAAAGCGGATCAATTCAGGCGACTGGCAGCCGCGCTTGCGGGCGGACGCCAGCCGTCCCAGCGCCTGGTCCGAGCGGTCCGCAGCGACCAAGGCCACCGCGGCTCGGAGTTCAAGCGCGGGGTTTTCCTGGTTGTGGACCGCGGCTTGAATCCACTGCTCCGCGAGGGTCCGGTTGCTGCCGGCGGGGGGGGGGGCAGCGGCGGGCTCCGCCGGAGGTGCGGGAGCGGTCTTGGGTCCGGGCTGGCCGAGTGCATGAGTGCTCGCAACGGCTTTCCGGCTGGTCCCGGGCTCGGGCGTCGCGGCGGGCCGGTCGCCATGCTGGATGATTTCCATCCAGGGCTCCAGGCTTGCTTCCAGGGCCATGCGGTTGGAACGCAGCTGCGGCAGCTTCATCATGCCCTGCAGGGATTCCTTCCACAGTGGCTGGCGCACCACATGCCACACCGCCGCCACGATGACGATGTTCAAGGCGATGGGTAGATACGAACGCTGGGGTGCCCCATCAAGGTCGCGGTGCCGATTCCACCCGGCCAGCCCGATCAGCGCCGCCACGATGGCCGCCATCCCCAGCACCACCGGAAAAACCACTGACGTCACTTCCGACAAGGCGGGAACTCGAAACCAATGGGCGGGAACCCCGATCACCGCCATCGAACACGCCAGCGCAATGCCCATCAACAAAAGCAGGATCCGGCCCGGGGAGGTCGAGGCCGAACGCAGCATCCAGAGCACGCGCGTCAACATCAACGCCCCCAATCCGCCCAGCGTCCACTTCCATTCGGGATCCGTCAGCGTCCCCATCGGCTTGAGCGCCATGACCATGGCGGTCAGTACGGCAATCACGGCCCACCACACTTGATGCCGGGGAGCGGAAGAGGTGGGTTGGTTCATTCTACGGAAGAATAACAATCCTTTCAATAAATACCATAATAAAGGAGCCGGCAAGTCCCTTTTGCTTGTGGACATCCCCGTGCGCGACTCGGCTGGCCGGGAAGGGGAGTCAGGGATCCGACCGCGGGCTACGGGAGTTCCACGGCCTGGGCGGCGCGGAGCAGGGTGGTTTCGGCCAGCGGCGGACCCAGGAGTTGGAATCCCACCGGCAGTCCGTCGCTCAGGCCGCAGGGCACGCTGATGCCGCAGGCACCGGCGAGGTTGGCGGCGATGGTGAAGATGTCGGCGAGGTAGGTTTGGAGAGGATTGTCGGTGAAGGTGCCGAGCTTCCAGGCGGTGGTGGGGGTGACCGGGGAGGCGATCAAATCCACCTTTGCGAATGCTTCGGTGAAGTCGCGGCGGATCAGGGTCCGTACTTTTTGAGCCTTCACGTAAAACGCGTCGTAATAGCCGCTGCTTAGGACGTAGGTGCCGAGGATGATGCGGCGCTTCACTTCCGGCCCGAATCCTTCGGCCCGGGTGCGGGTGTAGAGATCGGTCAAATCCGCCGGCTGCGCGGCGCGGTGCCCGTAGCGCACCCCGTCGAACCGGGCCAGATTGGAGGAGGCTTCGGCGGTCGCGATAATGTAATATGTGGCCACCGCATACTCAGTATGAGGCAGGGACAGCTCCACCACCTCCGCGCCGGCCGCGGCCAGGCGGTTGACGGTCGCGTCCACCGCGGCCCGGACGCCCGGGGCGATGCCCTCGATGAAATATTCACGCGGCAGACCGATTTTCAGTCCGCGCACTCCGTCGTCCAGGCTGGCAAGGAAGTCGGGAACCGGGGCGTCGAGGCTGGTGCTGTCGAGGGGATCGTGGCCGGCCATGACCTGGAGGAGGAGGGCCGCGTCCCGCACCGTTTTGGTCATCGGGCCGATGCCCTCGAGGGACGAGGCGAAGGCGACCAGGCCGTGGCGCGAGATGCGGCCGTAGCTGGGTTTGAGCCCGACGATTCCGGTGAAGCTGGCGGGCTGGCGGATGCTGCCGCCGGTATCGCTGCCGAGGGCGGCAAACGCGGTGTCCGCAGCCACGACGGTGGCCGAGCCGCCCGATGAGCCGCCGGGCGTGCGCTCCGGGTCGCGTGGATTGTGGGCCGGGAAGAATCCGCTGTTTTCGGTGGCCGACCCCATGGCGAATTCGTCCATGTTGGTCCGTCCGAGCGGGATTGCTCCGGCGGCGCGGAGGCGGGCAATGGCCGTCGCATCGTAGGGTGAGACGTAGCCGGCCAAAATCTTTGAGGCGCAGGTGCACGGGTCGCCGGCGACGGCGATAGCGTCCTTCACCGCGATGGGCACGCCACCGAGCGGCAGGGTGACATCGGCTAGGTCGGCGAGGGCGAGGGCGGAGGCGATCTGTGCGCTGGTCAGGGTGAGGTAGCCTCCCAGGGCGCCGTCCCGGGCCGCCGCGGCGTCCGCCACCGCCTGGACCGCCTCCCGGGGCGAGACTTCCCCGGCGGCGAGCTTCTGGCGCAGGTCGGTAACGGTCAGGGTGGCGAGCATGGGACGGGGGACGGATGAAATCAGATGAACCTCCTATTCCACAACCCGTGGCGTCAGGAAAAGGCCGGCGTTGGACGCCGGGGCATTGGCCAACGCGGCCCCGGGGGGCAAGCCGTCGCGCGCGACGTCGGGGCGCGTGACCGTGTGCGGGTCCTCCGCGTGCAGCGTCGGCTCCAGGCCGGTGACGTCCAGGCGGTCGAGCGCGGCGATGTAGCCGAGCACGTCGGTGAGCTGCGCCTGAAAACGCTCCGCCTCATCCGCAGTCAGATCAAGCCGTGCGAGCCGCGCCACATAGCGGACATCCAGTGCGGGAGCCTTCATGCTTCAATGTTTGCGGCGCATGAAGGTGGGCACGTCGAGGTCTTCCCCATCCTCGATGGTGGGTTCGGCCTTGTCGAAGCGGCCGCGGCTGGCGGGTGCCGGGCGCAGGGTGTGGTCGAAGGTTTCCTGTTCGGCGCGGGAGGCTGGGGTTTCCGGAGTGGAGGCGGGGGCGGGTTCGCGCAAGGCCCGGCCGAGGGAGAGGAACCCCAGGCGGCTGGCTGGCTTCGGGGCGCGGGACAGGGTGCCGGGCAGGTTGGCCGGGGCGGCGGGCGGCACCGGAGCGGGCGATTCGAATTCGGAAACCGATCCGACGTTTTCGTATTCGATGGGGGCGCGGGGGTCGCGGCGCTCTTCTTCTCGCCGCCAGCTTTCGAACACGTGGGACCGGGCGGGCGGGGCGGGGCGGGCTGGCTCGGGCTCGGCGGCGGCGCGTTCGCGGGCCAGTTCCCGGAGCCTGAAGGGACGGCTGACATTGGCGCTGGCGGCTGGCGTGGCTGGTGCCGCGTCCTGGGCTTCCGCTTGCATACGGGCGGTCAGGCCCTGGCGGACGTGGCTGGGCACCCACTCTTCCACGGCCGGCGGCTCCTCGTCCGCGGCCAGCGCTTCTTCTTCTTCCTCCTCCCGGCCCACCGCGGCGGCGGGCACCTCTTCCTCTTGGAGCGCTTCAGGCTGGTACGTCTCCTCTTCTGCCAACGGCTCTGCTGCCAACTCCGCGGGTGCGGTGACCATCGCGGCGGGCGGGGCGACGGCTTCCGGCATGAATTCGGACTCGTCCGCGGATGGGGCGGTCCCGGCCTCGGCTTCGGCCTCGGGGGCGATCTCAGGCGTGGCGATCAGGGAGGAGGAAGAGGCCGGCGCAGGTGCAGCGGGAGGGCTGGCCGGGGCGGCCGGGGCGGAGGAGGGGGGCGCGGTCTGCGGGGCGCGGGCGGTCACCGGCGGTTCGGCCGGTGCCGCGGACGCGTGGACTTCCTCCGGGGAAATGGAGGTTAACAGGGTGACGCTCATCTGGTCGCCCATCGCTGCATCAACGCCGGTGCCGAACAGGATGCGCGCGTCCTCATGGAGGTGGCCGTCATTGAGCTCGCGCATCAGATCCTGGACTTCGGCAAAGGTCATCTGCGGTCCACCGCAGACGTGGACCAGCACATGGCGACCGCGTTCCCGCAGTTCGCCCTTGTGGAGCAGCGGGCTTTTGAGGGCGGCGGCGAGGGCCTCGCTGACCCGGCTGGCACCTTTCGCGGAACCATGGCCGAAGAGGCAGCGCGTGTCTCCGCGGCCCACGGCGGCGATGAGCTCGTCCATGCCGATGCGGATCAGGCCGGGGGAGGTGACCAGGTTGATGATGGCTCGGATGCTCTGGCTGACGATTTTATCCGCGGCGGCAAACGCCTCGTGAATGCCTTTTTTGGGAAGCACCACTTCGCCCAGTCGGTCGTTGTCGAAGGTGACCAGGGCGTCGGCCTCGGCGCGCAGGGCGGTGAGGGCTTCTTCGGCCTGGCGGACCCGGCGCCTTCCCTCGAAGGCGAACGGCATGACCGCGAAGACGACGACAAAGGCACCCTCCTCCCGCGCCATGCGTGCGACGACCGGAGCGGCCCCGGAGCCGGTGCCTCCTCCCAGGCCCGTGCAGAGAAAGACCATTTTTTGGCCGTGGATCTCCTCGCGGATGGCCTGTTCGCTGGCGCGCACGGATTCTGCGCCCAGCTCCGGATCGCCCCCGGTGCCGAGGCCGCGGGTCAGTTCGGTGCCAAGCTGGAGTTTCACCCCGAGCATGGAGCTCTGCAGGGCGCGGGCGTCGGTGTTCAGGGCGACGAGCTGCGCGCCCGGAAGTCCCTCCAGCGCGATGGTGTCCAAAATGTTGGTGCCGGCTCCGCCGAGTCCGATGACAGTGACGGGGATGGACGGGCGGGTGGCAGCGGGCTGCTGGCTGGCGAGGTCGAATTCGATCATGGTCGCGTCGGGGCGGGATGGAAGGGAGGGGTCTACAGGAGAACCCTCACCAGAGCTTAACTCCAGAGAAAAATGAGCCGACGCTTCCGGCGAACTTGGAAAGCGGCGAGCGGCGCGGCCGCTCGTTCTCGAGGATCTGCGCGTAGCGGATGAGACCGATGGGTGTGGCATATTGTGGGTTCTCGAAGGTGGCGGTCAGGCCACTGATGGGTGCGGTAGTGGGGCGATGGACCGGCAGCCCGAGGACTTCCTCGGCCAGCGTGGCCACACCGGGCAAAAGACTGGTGCCTCCGGTCAGAAAAACGCCGGCGGCGCAGCGCCCGAGGCCGTCGCCCTTTTCCAGGCGGCGGCGCACGAGGCCAAAAATCTCCGTCAGGCGGCTGGCGAGCACGCCGTTGAGCATCTCCCGCTCCACGCTGCGGCCGACAAAATGAGCGTCGCCCTCAAGCATGACCCGGCCCTCGATGGCGGAGGGCTCGAGCGAGCAGTTCCCCTCCTCGAGCTTGAGCTTTTCGGCGCGGGAAAGGGGCACTTTGAGCACGAGGGCGAGGTCGTTGGTGAGATGGTCACCCCCGAGGCCCAGGCTGCCGCTCTGGGCGATCGCCCCGTCGGCATACAGCACGTAATCGGTGGTGCCCCCGCCGATGTCGATCAGGAGCGATCCCTGCTCCTTGGCTTGGCGGTTGAGCACGATCATGGCCGCCGCCACCGGAGCGAAGACGACCTGTTCGACCTCCAGCGGGATTTCCTGCACGCAGCGGATGGTGTTCTGGATGCGGTTGCGGATGCCGTGGATGATGTGGTAGTCCGCCTCCAGCTTCCGCCCGAGCATGCCGACCGGATTGATCACCTTGTCCTGGCCGTCCACGATGTAATGGCGGATCATGCTGTGGAGGAAGACGTTCTGTTCCGGAATGGCGACGTCGCGGGCGATTTCCTTGATCTCCGCGAGGTCGTCCTCGGTGATCTCGCTCTGGTCCTCGGGGATGCTGAGGCGGCCGCGGTTGTTGAGCGACTCGATGTGCGGGCCGGTGACCGAGAGGATGACATTTTTGATCATCACGTCGCTTCGCTGCTCGGCGCGGACGAGGGCGTCATGCAGGCAGGTTTTTGCGGTTTCGAAATCGACGATCTCCCCCTTGCGTACGCCCCGGGACGGTGCCTGGCCGACGCCGAGAATCTTGATCGCCCCATCGGCGCGGGCTTCACCCACCACCAGGCAGATCTTCGAGGTGCCGATTTCCAGGCCGGCGTAAATGGTCGTGTGAGCCATGAGACAGAATAAACGGTGGGGAGCGGGCGCGACGGGGGTTTGGAAAATGGGACTGGCGGCGGCGGGCTAGCGGCCGCCGCCCAGGATGGCCTCCATCTGCTCGGCCTCAAACGAGGCGGCGGGATCGGGGCGCGGGGCCGGGACTCCGGAGACGGGAACGCTGGTTCCGGCGCCGGCGGCGCCGGCGGTCGGGGAGGGGAGGTCCTCGCCGAGGAAGGTGACCGGGACGTTTTTCACGGGCAGGAGGTTGACCGTGCCCAGGCGCTGGTTGCGTTCCGCGGACAGTTTGATGATGGTGGCCAGACGCGCGAACTGGCCGTCGAGGTCCTCATACCCAAAGGTCACCGAAAGACCGCGGGTCAGCCTGGCGACGAGCGACCAGTCATTGGGCGCGACGATCTCCAGAACGTCGAGGCCGCGGGCTCCGAAGGTGTCGCGCAGACGCCGCAGCAGGTCCAGTCCGGCTTGCACCGGGGGGGTGGTAAGATGGGCTCCGGGCTGGGAGTTGGCGAGGCGCCGCAGGTGCAGCACGGGCAGCCTCATCAGCTCGGGGCGCAGCTCGCCGCACAGGAAGAGGTGGCCATCCTCATCGAGCAGGCAGGCTCCCAGCAGGGGATTGGCGGTGATCGGGTGGATCTCCGGCTGCTCGCAGGAGAGCCACATCATGGGCAGTCGCTCCTCCACCTCAATGACCAGCCGGCCCGGCAGTTCGCGCTCGACGGAGGCGCGGCGCACGTGCGGGAGGTTCTCGAGCTTTTCGCGCGCCTCGCGCAAATCGACCGCGTACACGTGGGATGTCTCGCTCAGCCCGGCCTCGCGCAGAATGTCGTCATGGGTGAGCGTGCCGTTGGTGCGGATGTCCGCCCCGCTGGCCAGCCGGAAATCAGGATTGCCCCAGAAATAGCGCGCCAACGCCTGATGACTGCTGGCACCGAGCGCGGCCACGGCGGCCGCAACCGCGCCCCACTGCAGGCCCCGCCGCCAACGCCGGGCCCGCTCGAGTTTTTCCTGGCGGCTCGATTTGATCTGCACGTCGAGCACGTGGCTGCCGCGCGGGGCCGCGCGGCCGCGGCTCCCGCGCTGGAAATTGCCCAGCCGTGCTCGGCCGCGGTGCAGCAGGGTCAGGAGCCGGCCCAGGAGGTGGTGGCGCGGAAGGTTCACGACGGGATGGCGAGCGAAAGTTGGACGATGCGGGCGCAGAGCGCGGGGAAATCGATGCCCGCGGCGGCCGCGGCTTTCGGCAGCAGACTGGTCTCGGTCATGCCGGGGATGGTGTTGACCTCGAGGACCCAGGGATTGTCGGAGTCGTCGAGAATCACGTCGACCCGGCTGTACACCTCCACGCCCAGGGCACGATGGGCCCGCAGCGCGGCGGCCTGGGTTTTCTGAGTGGCGATCTCGGAAATGTCCGCCGGGCAGATGTAGTCGCTGCCGCCGCCGCCGCCCATCCACGGATACTTGTTGTTCATGTCGTAGAAGCCGTCGCGGGGGCGGATGTGGATCACCGGCAGGGCTTCGGTCCCAAGGACGCCGACCGTTAACTCGCGCCCGGCAATGAACTTCTCCACGAGCACGTCGTCGTCGTGTTTCTTCAGGTCCTCCAGCGCCGCCGGGATGGCCGAAGCGTCGCGGATGATGTGCACCCCGACGCTGCTGCCTTCGCGTGGCGGCTTCATCACAAAGGGCACGGCAAACTTCGGCTTCTGCCCGCGGCTCAGCGACAGGATTTCCTGCGGCGGGGTGGGCACGTCGTGCTCGATAAAGAGCTTTTTGCTGATCAGCTTGTCGAAGGCCCGTTCGCTGCTCGCCGCCCGCGCGCCAGTGTAGGGAATGCCGCGGCGCTCCAGCAGTTTTTGCAGCTGCCCATCCTCGCCGAACGTCCCGTGAATGCAGTTGAAAGCGAGGTCCACGCTCGGAGCCATATCGAACTCTGGCCCGGTCACATCCACCATCGTCACCCGCGCCCCACCGGAGCGCAGCGCCGCCGCCACCCCCTCAGCCGAGCGCAGCGACACATGCCGCTCACTGCCCGGCCCGCCCTTCAAGACTGCAATGTGCATTCCGTTCAACATCGAGGAAAACTAATACATCTTAAATAAGCGGCTCGTCACGCAAAAATTGTGGCTGTTTTGAGAAAGTCGCGCCGTTTCCGGCCCCGCGTCGGCCGCGGATCACGGTGTCGGGCCGGGCTCGATCCGCCGTCCGGCGAACCGATACACCAGCGCGCCGACGGCCACCGTGCCCACGCCCAGCAGTGATTTTTGCCACTGGTCGGGGCTGGTGGTGACGCGGACCAAGGCGTAGCCGGTGGCGGCCAGAAAGAGCAGCGGGGTGACCGGGTAGCCCCAGCAGCGAAAGGGGCGCGGCAGATCGGGTTGTCGTCGGCGCAGCCAGAAGAGGCCGGCGACGGTCAGGAAGGTGGAGAGCGAGAGGGTGAATTCGGTGTACGTCAGCACCTCACGGAAGCCGCCGGCGAGCAGAAAGGCGGCGGCGAGTCCCAGCTGCCAGAGGGTGGCCACCCACGGCACGCCGCCCACGCTGGTCCGCGCCAGGGGGGCGAAGAGGCGCCAGTCCTGCCCCATGGTGGCCGCCACGCGGGGGCCGGCCCACATCATCGCGCTGATCGCGGAGACTAGCCCGGCGGCGATCAGACCGCCCATGATCCGCCCGCCGGTCTCGCCAAAGAGATGCCGTGCGGCGACCAGTCCCACGTCCACCTGTCCCCGGAGCAGTTCGACCGGGGTGGACCGCAGCAGGGCGAGGTTAAAAAGCACGTAGGCCACCGTGACCACGCCGGTGCCGGCCAGCAGCGCCTTCGGCAGATCCCGCGCCGGATCCTTCAGTTCGCCCGCGATGTACACGGCGGCATTCCATCCGGAATACGAGTACGCCACGAAAAACAACGCCACCGCAAAGGCCGGCTGGCCCAGTCCGGCCAGCTCGCCCGGCCGCGGCCGCAGGCTCATGCCCTCGACCGGCCCGGCCCACCACCCCGCCCCCGCCAGCCCGAGTAGCGCCGCCATTTTGAACGCCGTCGCCGCCAGCTGGAAGCGGCCCGAGACCCGCACCGAGGCCAGATGCACCGCCGTCGTCGCCACCAGGACGGCCGCCGCGCAGCCGAGCCGGGCGGTCTCGCCTCCCCCGAAAAACGCCCCGCTGGCATACGCGCCGAAGGCCGAGCAGGCCAGGGCCACCGGGGCGGCAAACCCCACCGTCATCGAGAGCCACCCGGCCAGAAACCCCGCCAGCGGATGCCAGGTCTTGCCAAGCAGATGATACTCCCCGCCCGAGCGGGGGAAAAGCGCGCCGAGTTCCGCGTAGCACAACGCCCCGCACAGCGCCACCACCCCGCCAACCACCCACAGCAGAACAATGCTGAAGCCGCCCGGAAAATCGATCACTTGAAACCCCAGGCTCGTGAAAACCCCGGTCCCAATCATGTTCCCAGCCACCAGCGCCGCGGCCGCGGGCCAGGAGACCGAGCGTGTGGCCGGCGCAGGCGAGTCAGACATGCCCGCACGGTGCGGCATCCTCAGGTGGTGACAACCGGCACTTCCGCGGGCGGCGATCGATGTCCTCAATTAAGGAAAATTCTGAGCGGGCAGGTGGGTTGGATTTGGTATGGCGTCGTGCCCCCGACACGCCGTCCGGGGGGGCGGGGCCGCGGGCGGCGACGACCGCGGACGGGCCCAGGAATCCTGCTTTCATTTGTCGGGGATGGGGTTCATTCGGGGCCTTGATTGCCACCTCCGCCATCGCTGCAGCCCACGCCCGGGCCCGATGCCATCTGCTGGCCCAGCGCACCGCCGCGGGGCATTGGGAGGGCGCGCTCTCGCCGTCCGCCCTGTCCACGGCGACCGCGATTACCGCGCTCACGCTCATCGACGCCGCCGGCCACGCCGACCGCATCGCCCGGGGGCTGCGCTGGCTGGAGGCGACGCAGAATGCCGATGGCGGCCACGGCGACACCCCATTGAGTTTTTCCAATCTTTCGACCACCGTCCTGGTCTGGGCGGCGTTCGGCTTCTGCGGGCTGGAGGGGGCGGCGGCGGCGCGATCGGCGCGGTGGATCGAGGCGGCTTGCGGTTCGCTGGAGCCGGCGGTGCTGGCCGAAAAGATCGCCGCGCGGTACGGGCGGGACCGCACGTTTTCGGTGCCGATTCTGATGATGGCGGCGCTGGGCGGGCGGCTGGGGCCGCCGGGAGAGGCGTGGCGCCGCGTGCTGCCGCTCCCGTTCGAGCTGGCCGCGGTGCCCCGCCGGTTCTACGCGGCGGTGCGGATGCCGGTGGTCAGTTATGCGCTGCCGGCGCTCATCGCCATCGGGCAGGCGAGGTTCCGTCATGTCCCGCCTCCCGCGCCGCTGCGCTGGCTGCGGGAGGCTGCCTGCCCGCGGACCCTGAAGCTGCTGCGCGAGATCCAGCCATCCACCGGAGGCTATCTGGAAGCCACTCCCCTGACGAGTTTTGTCGCCATGGCGCTGGCTTCGTCGGGGCAGCGCGAGCACCCGGTGGTCGCCGAGGCCGCCCGCTTTCTCCTTGCGAGCCAGCTGGCGGATGGGAGCTGGGCCATCGACACGAATCTCGCCACCTGGACGACGACGCTGGCCGTGAAGGCTCTGGGGCCCGGGTTTCCCGGCGCCGCCGCCGTGCGGGACTGGCTGCTCGCCCAGCAATACACCGCACGCCACCCGTACACGGACGCCGCGCCCGGGGGCTGGGCCTGGACCGATCTGGCCGGCGGGGTGCCCGATGCCGACGACACCCCGGGGGCGCTGCTGGCCTTGGCCAATCTGGGCGTGGACGCCCGCTCCGCGGCCGCGGCGGCCGCCGGCTGCGCCTGGCTGCGCGGCCTGCAGAACCGCGACGGCGGCCTGCCCACGTTTTGCCGCGGCTGGGGCGCGCTGCCGTTCGACCGCTCCTCGCCGGACCTGACCGCGCACACCCTGCGGGCGTGGGCCTTCTGGCAGCCGCACCTGCCGGTGGGCGAGGCTGCCCGGCTCGGCCCCGCCATGGCCGCAGCCCGGCGCTACCTGGAGGTCACCCAGGCCGCTGATGGATCCTGGACTCCCTTGTGGTTCGGCAATCAACACCGGGCCGACGAGACCAATCCGACGTATGGCACCGCCATGGTCGCGCTGGCCCTGGAGGCGGACGATCCCCGGCGCCGGCGGGCGGCGGACTGGCTGCTCGCCCAGTCCTCTGCCGATGGCGGGTGGGGCGGTGGGCCGGGCACCCCTGCCAGCATTGAGGAAACCGCCCTCGCGGTCACCGTGCTCGCAGGCGACCCACCGCAGGGTGGGGCGGCGGCCGCCGGCCTGTCCCCTGCGGCGCTCGAGGCCGTCGATCGCGGCGTCCGATGGCTGATCGAGCACACCCACAACGGTGGGCATTTTCCGCCCAGTCCCATCGGCTTTTATTTCGCCAAATTGTGGTATTGGGAAAAGCTGTATCCGGTCGTCTGGACCGTGGGGGCGTTGCGGGCTGCCGAACGCGCCCGGGGTCGTGAAAATGGATGGTGACGGCTTGTCGCGGGCCGCCCGCGATCCATGGTGCGCGCCGTGATGACCGTGGAGGGAGGCGAGCAGGCGTGGGACGCCCTGGATGAGTGGCTGGAGGACCTGCCACCGGCGGTGCGTGCCCAAGCCGGCCGGCTTGCGCAGGACAAGGCCGGCAGGCACGTGACCGGGCTCGGTGCCGGGGAGTGGGCGGCCCTCGTCGGAGGAGGGCCGGGGGCCCGGGCCTGCGAAGTGGGCGCGGCCTGGTCGCTCCGGATGCGGTGGCAGTTCACCTGCACCTGCGGCCGGGCCGCCGAACCGTGCGTCCATGTGGCCGCCACCGCGCTGATGGTGGCGGATCAGCACCGGAGCGCCGCCCGAGAACGGCTCCTCGGCCCGTCCGCCCCGGCACCCCGGACCGCGCCGCTACCCGGTCAGACGGTCACCCTCCAGACCCGTCTGGAAATTGTCGAGGACGGGCTCGACTGGTTCGAGCTGCGGGCGGTGCGCGACGTGTCGGAGACCACGCTTTCGCCGCTCGAGCTGAAGGCACTGCTGGATGCCGAGGGTGCCTGGGTGGACCTCGGGCGCAAAGGATTCCGCCGGCTGGTGGACGAGACCGCGCCGGCCACCCTGGCCCGCCTGTCCGAGGCTGGGCTGCGCCCCCACGGGATGGCCGGCGAGAAGCAGCGGTTTCACACCCTGCAGCTGGCCGGCGACCGGCTGAACGAACTGCTGCCCGCCAGCGCGCGCGACCGCCTCCACGAGCGCGCCGCCGTCCTCGCGGCCAGTACGCCCCCCGGGCTGCCCCGCGCCCTGCGCGCCGTCTTGCGGCCGTACCAGCTCGAAGGATTTCAGTTCCTCACGGCCCTCTCCCAGGCCGGCTGCGGCGCGCTCCTCGCGGACGACATGGGGCTGGGAAAAACCGTGCAGACGCTGGCTTGGCTGGCCTGGCTGCGGGAGGAGGCACCGCCCGCCGGGCCCCCGCCGTCGGCCCTCGTCGTCTGCCCCAAATCGCTGACCGACAACTGGCGCGCCGAGGCGCAGAAGTTTCTGCCCGGGCTGCACGTCCGGGTGTGGAAGGCGAAAGACCTGAGGTTCTTCCATCACGAGGCGGCCTGGGCCGGCCTGAACATCGTGAGTTATCCGCAGCTGCGTCTGCTCGCGGACAAGCTCGACCGCGTCACCTTTCTGGCGGCCATCCTGGACGAGGCGCAGGCGATCAAAAATCCTGATTCCGCCACGGCCCGGGCCGCGCGCGCACTGCGGGCGTCGCACCGGCTGGCGCTGACCGGCACGCCGATCGAAAACCGCCTCCTGGATTTGTGGTCGATCCTCGCGTTTGCGGTGCCGGGGGTGCTCGGGTCGCGGGTCCGATTCGAGCGCGAGGTGGAATCGCTGGACGAGCTGGGCGGGGCGCGCGATCTGGCGGCCCGGGTCCGCCCGTTTGTGCTGAGGCGGACCAAGTCCCAGGTGGCCCGCGACCTGCCGGCCCGGATCGAGGAGGATCTTTATTGCGAGATGGGGGAGGCGCAGGAACGGCTCTACAAGGCCGAGCTGAAGAAGGCGCAGCAGCAGCTGCTCGTGGTGGCCGAGGAGCGCCAGTTTCAGCAGGACCGCTTCCATGTGCTGGCCAGCCTGATGCGGCTGCGTCAGATCTGCTGCGATCCCAGCCTGCTCTTTCCAGGCGCGGCTGTTCCCAGCGCCAAATTGGAGGCGCTCGACGACCTTGTGGAACCCATCCTCGCCGAAGGCCACAAGGTGCTCATTTTTTCGCAATTCACCTCGATGCTGGCCACTCTGCGAGCCCGCCTCGCCCCGCACCGGGCACCGGTGTTTTCGCTGACCGGGGAGACCGAGCGCCGCGGCGAGGTGGTGGATGCCTTCAACCGCACCGAGGGCCCGGCCGTCTTCCTGATCAGCCTGAAAGCCGGCGGTTCGGGGCTCAACCTCACCTCCGCGAGTTACGTCATCCTCTTCGACCCGTGGTGGAATCCGGCCGCTGAAGCCCAGGCCATCGACCGCGCCCACCGCATCGGCCAGACGCGGACCGTCATCGCCTACCGGCTCCTCATCAAAGACAGCCTGGAGGAAAAAATCCGCGCCCTCCAAGCGAGCAAGGCCGCCCTCGCCGACGGCGTGCTCGGCGAGGAATCGCTGACCAAAGCCCTGGACCTCTCCCAGCTGCGCTCGCTGCTCGCGGGGTGAGTTGCCGGCCGGCCGCGCCGGAGCGCGCGGCTTGACGGCCAGGGGCGGGTGAAACACTGTACACTCGAGGAGTGGCTGGTCTTCCGCAACCGCGGTCCGCGGGTCCAGCATGCGTTGAGGCATGCTGGTCCGGGATGCCGGGCGGCCCGCGCTCCGCCGAGACCATGTTCGTCCGCCTCCGTCCCGATCGTGAACTTTCCGAAGTCACCCGCCTCGCGCCCTACGCTCAGCTGGCGATGCAGTCGGCCGGACGCCGGCATGCCGAGGTCGAGCACAGCTACCGCACGGCCTACGAGCGCGACCGGGCGCGCATCATCCACAGCCCGGCCTTTCGGCGTCTGGAATACAAGACCCAGGTTTTCCGCAACGGCACCGGCGACCACCTGCGGACCCGCCTGACCCACACGATCGAGGTGGCCTCGATCAGCCGGGCAGTGGCGGCCGCCCTCGGGCTGAACGAGGACCTGGCCGAGGCCATTGCCCTGGCTCATGACCTGGGCCACGCCCCCTTCGGTCACGCCGGCGAGGAGGTGCTCAACAAGCTGATGGCCGACCACGGCGGCTTCGAGCACAACCGGCAAAGCCTGCGCGTGGTCGAACTGCTGGAGCGGAAATACTCGGGTTTTCCAGGACTGAACCTGACTCACGAGGTGCGGGAGGGGCTGCGGAAACACGACGACGGCGTGCTCCGCCCAGCGTTTATCATACCGGCGGCCGCGGGTGGAGCGGGCGTGCCGGTTCCCGCCGAGACGTTCCCCCATCCCTCTCTGGAGGCGCAGGTGGCCAATCTCGCCGATGAAATCGCCTATTACAGCCACGACCTGGACGACGGGCTCGACCACGAACTCATCTGCGAGGCGCAGTTGAACGATCTCGCAATCTGGCGGCGCGCGGCCGCACAGGTGCGCGCCCACGCGCCGCATTCCAGCGGGCGTGAGTTTTGCGGCAATGTCATCCGCACCCTGACCGACCTGATGGTCGAGGACCTGGTTGAATACACCGCCGCCCGGCTCGCCGCCAGTGGTGCCGCCAGCGCCGACGACGTGCGCCGGCATCCCGAACCGCTGGTGCGGGCCGGCGACGGCCTGCGCCGCGAGATGCGCGAGCTGAGGGCGTTCCTCTTCGCGCAGGTGTACCACCATCCGGACGTGGCGGCCGTCAACGGGCGCAGCCGCGTCCTCCTCGAAAGCCTCTTTGCCCACTTCACCGCCCATCCGGACCAGCTCGGGACGACCTCGCGCGAGCTTATCGACACCGAAGGCCGGCCCCGATGCGTCGCCGACTACCTGGCCGGCATGACCGACCGCTACATCGCCGAGGAGGCGCGCCGGCTCGGACTGGCCGGCACCCCCTGACCGGCACCCCGGCTGGATGCCCCCGCAGGCGCGCGCCCCGGCCGCCGCCCGTTCGTCCGAAGGATCGTCGCGGTGGTCAGTCGACCGGCTTCGGCCCGAGGAAATGGGAAAGGTGAAGCTTTTGAAACTCTCCAGCATCCCAGCGCCGTGCCTCGAGATCGTGGCGGTGCGCGGGTCGGACGACGTACGCAAAAGCGGGCACGCGGGTGCCTCCGGGCAGGGCGACCTCGACCGCGGTGCGTTCGTAGAACGGCCCCTCGAAGGCGTCGAGCCGCACGGCGGCCTCGGCGCTGACGCCGAGGTGGAGCACGCCTGCAGTGGTCGTTCCGGGGGCGGGAGCGAGGCCGGGATACGTCTCCCCGCGGACCCGCCAAGCGGCGAAGTCCGCGAGGGTGGCGGTCCGGGTGGGAAACGCCTCGCCGGCGACGCGCTGCCAGACATCAGGGAACATGAGGGAACCGTAGGTGAACAGATTCATGGAACGAGGTGAACCATGGATCAATGTGACCAAATAAGGTTGCGCGTCACCCCCTTTGCCGCCCCATTCGTCGCATGGTTTTCGGTCTGACGTCACGCATCCTCTCCACCACGGACCCTCAAACGTGGTGGAAGGTGGCTTGGAATTTTGGAGTCAAAGGCACTCGTTCGGTTCATCTGTTCAAAAAGCGCATGGCGCAGGGGCAGTATTTCCCGCCTTTTCTGTACATCTCGATCCTCAATTCCTGCAACCTCCGCTGCCAGGGGTGCTGGGTGGATGTGGACAAACCCCGCGTGGCGCTGCCGCTCGCGGACCTCAACACCCTGGTCAACCAAGCCAAGGCCCGGGGGAATTCGTTTTTCGGCGTGCTCGGCGGGGAGCCGTTCATGCATCCGGAGTTGTTCGACTTCCTCGCCCAGCACCCGGACTGCTATTTCCAGGTCTTCACCAACGGCCAGCTCATCACCGACAAGGTGGCCGCGAAAATGCGGCGGCTCGGCAATGTCACGCCGCTGATCAGCATCGAGGGCGACGCGGTCGTCAGCGACGAGCGGCGCGGAAACAAGGACGTCTATGCGCGCACCCTGCGCGGTCTCGACGCCTGTCTGCGCCACCGCGTGCTGACCGGCGTCTCGACCAGCCTGTGCCAGTCGAACATCGAAGCCTGCCTGAGCGAAAAGTGGCTGCGGGCGCTCATTGACCGCGGCGTGCACTACGCGTGGTACCACACCTATCGCGTGGTCGGGCCGAACATGAACGAGCAGCTCGCGCTCCGACCAGAACAGGTGAAACAAATCCGGCGGTTCGTCGTCGAAATGCGCACGAAGCTCCCGATCGGGCTGATCGACGCCTATTACGACGGCGAAGGGCAGGCGCTCTGCCCGATGGCGACCGGCATCAGCCACCATATTGCGCCGAGCGGCGCGATCGAACCGTGCCCGATCATCCAGTTTGCCACCGGGAACGTGCGCGACGGCGACATCTTCGACACGATGACGAACTCGGCCTTTGTCCGCGATTTCCGCGAGACTGCGGCGAAGCACACCCGCGGCTGCATCGTGCTCGAGCGCCCGGACCTGATGAAGGAACTGGTCGCCCGCCACGGGGCCAAGGACACGACCATCCGCCAGACCGCGCTGGCCGAGCTCGATGCGATGACGCCGCGTCCCAGTCAGTGGACGCCCGATGAGGCGATCCCCGAAAAAAGCTGGGTCTACCGGCTCGGCAAACGGGTCCTCTATCACGATTTCGGCGCGTACGATCGCGCCGGATTCCGCGCCCCGGTCGGGCCACCAGCCAAGTGACCGCCCGGCGCGGCGGGTCGATGCCGGTCGAGAGGCCTTTTGTCAGCACGATCCATTCTCCGGCTGCGCCCACCGCGACTACGAATACCTCGGATTCAGCGCAAGACTGTAAAATTGTGCTGATAGAGTTAGGGATGGGGCATTGGATTGCCCCCCTCCGCACCGGACGTGCAGATCTCCCGCATCCGGCTCTCCGGTCAGTGGTTTGCTCCCTGACGGAGACTGGCAGATTCGAGTTCTCGGGCGTCCAGCAGGGAGAAGAGCCCGAGATTCGAGAAGTAGCGATTGGGCCAGGGTTGGTGATCCTTTCCGCGGCCGCGACCTCTGAGGCCACGCCGTTTTCTGAGGATGGAGCGCAGTCTCATGCGGATCCACCCGTCGATCCCGCTCAACTCGCTGGCTTTGAAGTGTTTGAAGTAGGTCGCCGCTCTCGCAGCAGACTTCGCCAGTAGCAAGTAGGCTCGTCATCATTGCAGACCGAATCAAGTTCACTTCCGTTTGGGACCGCAGGTCCGCCTCGGGCTGCTCCCCACCCCGTCTCGCGACGACGCAGTTGCCTCCGGCTCCTCTCCCGTTGCTCGTCTCGGGATGACTGGGACTTTCACCTGTTGATTTCATGTATGTGCGCTCGCACTAGCCGGGGTCGGTGACCCCGGTCGTCGCTGGCGGGGCGGATTTGTTTGCGGAACAGGTGGGCCGGGAGGGGTGACTTTTTTTTAATCTTCCGGGGATTCGTCCGCCGGGGCGTCGGGTGCTTCCCGGGGCGGAGGTGTCGACTCCCCGGGGGCGGGCGGCGGCGGATGGAGGGACAGCCATTTCACGTATTCGGGGGAGGCGATGAAGTCGGCGAAGACCTGCCCGCGGGAGGAGGGCGGCGGCTCGAAGCCGCGGCCGAATTTCTCCTCCATCGTCTCCAGCAGCGCCACCGCGCCCGAGAAGTCGCGCCGGGTGATCAGCAGCTTGAGGCGGGCCAGCGAGGCATTGGCAAAGTCAGGCTCCATGGCCAGGGCCGCGTCGACCGCCTGTTCCGCGCCGGCGTCATTGCCGGCCGCGATCCGCCCGCCCGCCCGCAGCGTGGCCAGGTGCGCGTCCGGGCCGCCGAGCCGCTGCTCGATGCGGTCGAGGCACGCCTCCAGCGCCACGGGGTCGTTTTTCAGGAAAAACAGGTCGATCGAGAGCAGGTCAACCAGCGGTTCCTCCGCGTACAGCCCGCGGGCCTCCTCCAGCGCCGCGAGGTAGGCCGGGGCGCCGGGATCGAGCATGAGGACCTGGAGCGCGGCCATGAAGACCGGGCGCTGCGAGCGCAGGGAGGACGGCAGCCGGGGCCAGACCGCGGCGACGGCCGCCGGATCGCGCTGACGGAGCGCGGCGTCGAAGGCGCTCATCACGGCCGGATCGGCCGCCTTTTCGACTCCGAAGAGCCGGTCGGCCAGCGAACGATCCGCGGCGGGGGCCAGGGCGAAGAGGATCGCCCGCAGGCTGTCCGGGACATCCAGGCCGGTGGCGTGATTGTAGATGTTGGCCAGGCGGGCCGTGCCGGTCGCCTCATCGAAACGGGCAAAGACGTCGAAATACGTGACGGCCCCGCCCGGCAGCAGGCAGCGGACGAGGGCGGCCGTGCCCGAGGGGGTTTCGTGCAGCCGGAGGAAGACGGCCTCCACGCCCTGCAGCGCGGAGAACAACTGGGCCGGATCGGCGCGCAGCCGCCCCACCAGGCGGTCGCGGAATTCGACCCATTTGGGGTTCTCCTCCCAGTTTACGCCGGCGAAGGCGGCGTCGGTCATGGCGGTGAGGTCGAGGCTACGGGCGATGGTGTCGAACTCCCCGGCCGTCAGCTGGGCGGCCAGGGCCTCTCCGAATTCCACCAGCACCTCGCGGCGGGCCGGGGTGAGCGGCCGGGGATCGGTGCCGGGCAGCGGGCCGGCCGTGGAGGGGGGGAGCGGCGGCGTGGAGGGCGCGGCGGAGCGGGGCCGGCAGGCGGTCGGCACCGCGAAGGCCAGGGCGGCGGCGAGAAGGATGAGGGCGGACGGTCGCATGGGGGCATGAACGGTGCATCCGGGCACCGCGTCCAATTCTCTTGCCTCATCCTCGTTCCGGCGAAACATGATTCTTTTCCCGGCCTCCCTGACTCACGCCCGTGCCCCCGATTCCCGCCATGATCCGCCTCCGTCTCGCCGCCGCCTGCGCCCTGTTCCTGGTCCTGTTCGCCTCCGGGGCGCAGGGCCACCGCATCGACAGCCTTAGCGCCACCGCCGACTTCAGCGCCGACGGCCGGCAGATGACGCTGGAGGTCAGCGCCGAGGCCGTGCGCATTCTCGGGCGCACCGAGGGGCTTTCGATGCTGCCCCGCTTCCAGGCCGGGGGGGCGGCGGCGGCGGAGGTCGAGGAGGAGGTCTTCGCCAAGGCGGCCGGGTATTTCGCGCCGCGCCTGGAAATCTGGTTCGACGGCGCTCCCGCGCCGTTTCCTCCGCTTGAGTATTCCCGGCTGGAGGTCGAGGAAAAGGACGCCGTGGATCCCGCGCTGGCCGACACGGCGGCCGATCGCAAACACGTCTTCATTGTGGGTCGGTGGTCCGGCCCGGTGCCTCCGGGAGCCGGGACCTACCAGGTGAATGTGATCGGCGACAGCGTGGTGGCGGTCGGCCACAAGGTGGCCGGGCAGCCGGTCGGACGGCTCATTCCACAATTCACCGGGATGCAAAGCCGTCCGTTTCCCCTGCCGCGGCCGGCTGCCGGAGCCGCCGCCGGGTCGGTCGAGGAGGCCGCGGCGGCGGTGGCGGCGGCCCGGGCCGCCGCCCCGGGGCTGGAGCATGGGTTTATTTATTATGTGCAGCAGGGGTTTCTGCACATCCTGCCGATGGGGGTGGATCACATCCTCTTTGTGCTGGCCCTGTTCCTCTTGGCCACGCGCTTCAAGCCGCTGCTCATCCAGATCACCATGTTCACGGTGGCCCACAGCATCACGCTGGCCCTGGCGATGCTGGAGGTGGTGCGGCTTCCGGACAAGCCGGTTGAGGTGCTGATTGCCGTCAGCATCGCCCTGGTTGCGATCGAGAACCTTTTTCGCGACACCCTCAGCAAGTGGCGCCCGGCGGTCATTTTCCTCCTCGGCCTGGTCCACGGCCTGGGTTTTGCCGGCGCTTTCAAGGAGCTGCTAGGGGGCGTGCCCCAGGGCGACTGGGGCAGCTTCGCCAGCATGCTGGTGGGCTTCAACCTGGGCGTCGAATTGGGCCAGCTCGCCGTCATCGGACTGGCCTTTCTGGCTGTCGGCTGGGCCTGGCGCAAGCCGTGGTATCGCCGCGCCATCGTCGTTCCGGCCAGTCTGGTCATCGCCGGTTTCGGGCTGTACTGGGCCATCACCCGCGCGCTGGAAACCGGTGCCTGAGCCCCGGCCCCACGGCTTTGGTGGCTGCGGGTTAGGGTCCACTCCTCCTTGCGCATCCCGGACGCGTTGGTTGGATGACCATTGATCCCATGTCCGCTGCCTCGCTGCTTCTTCGCTCCCTCCGGCACTATCGCTGGTGGCATCTTGGTCTCGCGCTGGCGGTGGCGCTGGCCGCCATGGTCATCGCCGGCTCGCTGGCCGTGGGGGATTCGGTGCGGGCAACCCTCGCCCGGCAGGCGGCCGAGCGGATCGGCCGTGTGCAGGCGGTGGTGGTGGGCGGGGAGAAATTTTTCACCGAGTCGCTGGCGAGCCAGCTGCCCGGAGAGCCGGTGCCCCTGATCATGGTGCGCGGCACGGTGGCGGCGGCCGATGGCGCGCGGCGCGTCGGCGGGGTCAATGTCATCGGGATCACGGACGGGTTCTGGCAGTTCGCCGGCAATGGGGGGGCGGGGGCTCCTTCGCCCGGGTCCTTCGCCGCGAACGGAGGATTGGCCCGCGCGCTGGGAATCTCCCCGGGTGCCAGCGTGGTGCTGCGGGTCGAAAAACCAAGCCCGCTTTCGAAGGACGCCCCACTTTCCGGCGAGGCGGATCAGACGGCCACTCTGCGCGGCGAAATCGGGAGCATCGTTTCCGCCGCCGGCCTTGGCGACTTCTCGCTCGCCGCCAACCAGACGGCCCCGAAAAACCTCTTCGTCCCGCTGTCCGCGCTGCAGGAGGCGCTGCAGCAGCCGGGCCGGGTGAATGTCGCGCTGACCACCGAGCCAGACCCGGCCGCGGTCGCCGGCGTCCTGGCCGGCCGGTGGTCGCTGGAGGATGCGGGGCTGGCGGTAAAAAGGCTGGAAAATCCGGGGCAGTGGGACCTGTCCACCACCCGTGTCTTCCTTGAACCCGGGCTGGCCGGAGCGCTGCGCGGGCTGTTTCCCGAGGCCCAGGGAGTGCTGACATACATGGTCAACCGCATCACCGGACCGGGCGCGGGAGTCACTCCCTACAGCATGGCCACCGCCACGGACGCGCTGGGCCTGGCCCCGGGCGAAGCCGCCCTGACCCAGTGGACGGCCGATGATGTGGGCGCCGGGGTGGGCGACGAGATCAACTTGGATTATTTTGAAGTCGGGCGCGGACGGCAGTTGATCGACCGCACCAAGCGCCTGCGGGTGGCCCGCATCCTGCCGATGGACGCGCCGGAGGTGCGGCCGGAGTGGACGCCGCCATTTCCCGGCATCATGGACGCGCCGAGCTGCCGCGACTGGAAGCCGGGGGTGGCCATGGACATGACCCTGATCCGCAACAAGGACGAGGCGTACTGGGACGACTTCAAGGGGACTCCCAAGTTTTTCCTGCCGCTGGCCGATGGACAAAAACTCTGGTCCAGCCGCTTCGGAGACCTGACCGCGCTGCGCATTCCCCTGGCCGCTCTGGAGTCGCCCGAGGCCCTGCTGCCGCGGCTGCGCGGGACGGTGACGCCGGAAGCGCTGGGCCTGACAGTGGCCAGTCCGGCCGAGGCCGCGCGGATCGCGGTGGACCAGTCCTACGATCTGGGGGCGCTTTTTCTGGCGATGAGCTTCTTCCTCATCCTCACCGCCTTGCTGCTCGTGGCGCTGATGTTTTTGTTCAATTTGGAGAGTCGCGCCGGCCAGCTGGGCCTGCTGCGGGCGGTGGGCATGGGGGCTGCGCGCATCCGCCGCCTGGTCGTCGCGGAGGCGGCGCTGGTCGCGGTCGCCGGCACGGTCCTGGGGTTGTGGGCGGCGACGGTTTACACCCCGCTCATTCTGCGCTCGCTTTCGGGCGACTGGTCGGGTGCGGTCGGCGGTCTGCGCTTTGTCACGGAGTTTCGTCCGGCTTCTTTCGCCGCCGCGGGCCTGGCCACCGTGCTGCTGGCGGCGGCCACCGTCTGGCTGATGGCGCGCCGTTTGTTGCGGTGGCAGCCGAAGGACCTGCTGGCCGGCCTGGCGGCGTCCTCCGGTCCATCGGTGCCATCCGGCCGGCGGTTTCCGGCTGCGGTGCTGGCGGTGGTGCTGGCCGCATCGGCCGTGGTGCTCGCGTTGGTCGCGAAGGGATCGCCTCCGGCGTTTTTTGGCGCGGGTTCCTTACTGATGCTGGCCGGCCTCTGCGCGGTTGCCGCCGTGCTGCGGCGGTGGCGCACGTCCTCGCATCAGGCCGGTCTGACCAGCCCCTGGCAGCTTGGCCTGCGCAATACCGCACGGAAAACCGGGCGCAGCCTAGCGGTGGCCGGCCTGCTCGCGGCCGGCGTCTTCATGATTTCGAGCATGGATGCGTTCCAGCTCGACGCCCGCCGCGACCAGACGGTGCGCTCCGGCGGCACCGGGGGGTTTGCCTTCGTGGGTGAAGCCACCCTGCCGATTTACGACAGCTTGAACACGCCAGCCGGACAGGCCGCGGTGGGGCTGGAGCCGGAAGATGTGGCCGGGGTCGGTTTCGTGCAGGCCCGCGTCCGTGAGGGCGATGAAGCCAGTTGCCTGAACCTCCAACGCCCGCAGAACCCGCGGGTGCTCGGCCTGGATCCGGCCGCGCTGGCCTCGCGCGGGGCGTTTGCCTTTGCCGGCGGAGCGGGGGACTGGTCGGTCCTCCGCGACTGGGACGGGACCGGCCCGGTGCCCGCGGTGCTTGATGCCAATTACGTCCGCTACACCCTCAAAATGGCGGTGGGGGATGTGCTCACCGTGCGGAGCGACACCGGCCAGGCCGGTGAGCCGGTGCGCCTCCGCATCGCCGCCCTGCTCGCGCCCTCGGTCCTTCAGGGCAGCGCGGTGATCTCGGAATCGGCCTTCGAGGCGCTCTTTCCCGGCACCGGCGGCTACCGTTTCCTGCTGGTCGAGGTGCCGGCGGCCACCGCCGCCCAAACCGGCCAGCTGCTGACCCGGCTGCTGGAAAACCGGGGCCTGGTGTTGACGCCCGCGACCGACCGTCTCAATGAATACAATGCGGTGCAAAACACCTATCTGCGCATCTTCAGCGCGCTCGGCGGCCTCGGGATGATCCTGTCCACCGCCGGGCTGGGCCTGCTGCTCGCCCGCACGGTGCTGGAGCGGCGCAGCGAATTCGGGGTGCTGCAGGCGGTCGGCTTCCAGCGCGGGGCGCTCCGCCGCATCGTCATCGGCGAAAATGCCTTCCTCCTGCTGGCCGGCCTGGTCATCGGCAGCGCCGCCGCCGTGCTCGCCGTCTGGCCGGTCAGCCGCGGGGGGTCGCTGCCGGTCGTCACGCTGGCCGCCATCCTCGCGGGAGGCCTCGGCTTTTGCGCCCTCGCCGCTCATCTCGCCCTGCGCGGCCACCTGATCCAGGCGCTCCGCAGCGAGTGAGGCGGGGCTCCGGACAGCCTGGCATGACAACATGGCCGCCGCCTCACCCCTGCGGCCGCCAGCCGTCGCGGTAGTCCTTGCTCCACAGCCGCTGCGCCGCCTCGTTGCCGAGGATGGTACCGGTGGCGGGATCGCACTGGACGGTGGAGCGGGTGCGGTAGGCGATGGTGCCGAGGTGGCAGAGCCGGGTGCTGCGTTGGCCGGTGGCGATGTCGCAGTGCAGCGGGGTGCCCTCGCGGATGGCGTCGGCGAGGTTTTGAAAGTGCGGACGATCGTCGAACCCCGGCTCGTTTTCCGCCGTCTTCATGCCGGCGGTGTCGAAGATCCTGTAGCCCGAGCTTGAGAGCGCAAGCGATCCGCCGTCGCCGTAAAACGTGACCAAGGCGTGCTCTTCAACGCCCTTGCGGGCCGAGCACGAGCTGCCGTCGAAGATGGCGGCGCAGGGGCCGAAATCGAAGGCGGCGATCTGGGTGTCGGGCGTTTCCTGGTCGTCCTGAAAGTGGTAGCGGCCCCCGGTGCTGACCGCGGTCCGGGCGGTCAGCGGGCCGCCGGTTTTTTCTGACCAGCAGGCGTCCAGCCCCCACAGGGCGAGGTCGAGCATGTGCACGCCGTTGTTGGCCAGCTCTCCGCCGCCGTAGTGCCAGCGCCAGTGCCAGTTGTAATGGACGAGGTTGTCGAGATACGGCTGCTCTGGGCACGGCCCCTGCCAGAGCGGCCAGTTGAGCCAGTCGGGCCCAGGCGCACCGGCTTTGAGGGCGACGGATCCGCGGGCGGCGTCATACCAGCAGCGCGCCGAGCGCACCGGCCCGATCACCCCCTCCCGCAGCCGCTGGATGGCTTCACGCATGGCGGGCAGGCTGCGCCGCTGCGTGCCCTGTTGCACGAGGCGCCGGTGCTGGTGGGCGGCTGCGACCATCCAGTCGCCTTCCTGTCCGGTGTGGCTGCCCGGTTTTTCCACATAGACGTGTTTGCCGGCCGCGCACGCGAGCATGGTCGCCGGGGCATGCCAGAAATTGGGCGCGGCGATCGAGAGCACGTCGATCGACGGGTCGTCGAGCAGCGTGCGCACATCGGCCTCGAGCCGCGGCGTGGCGGTCTGGCCGGCCCGGGTCACCGCGGCGGCGCCGCCAGCGAGGCGGCGGCGATCGACATCGCAGAGTCCGGCGATTTCCACATTGGGGACAGCCATCCATCCCTTGACGTGGTCCATGCCCCGGCCCAGTCCCATCACGGCGACACGAAGGCGGCCATTGGCCCCGGCGGTTTGCGCGCGGCTGGCCGCGGTGGCGAAGACGGCAGAGGAAGCTTGAAGAAACCGGCGGCGCGTGGTCATGGGGGCGGGGTGTGGAGTGACGTCGGAGGGATGGGAGGATAGCGAAACCGACCCGCGGTCCGACCGCAAGCCAAATTGCCGGCAGGGAGGTCTGCCGCCAATCAGCGGATACTGTAGCTGGGGTCGGTGACCCTGTTCGTCGCCCCGTTCGATGCCATGAGCACGCTCTTTGGTCTGCGGCGACATTCACGAGGGCCGGAAAAACCACGGGGTGGCGGGTGCCTGGTTGCGCGGAAGATACCCATGCTTTGCCTCCGCCGGGCGGTGCTTCCCGGGACGACGATCCGGGGTCACCGACCCCAGCTACAGGGGTAAACGCGAAAAACCCCACCGCCGCAGGGGCCGGTGGGGTTTTTCTACCAAAACCCAATACCCGGGAACCAACCGAGCTGGATAAAATGAACGGGGGCGGTCAGGCTTCGACCGTCGCGCCCTTGTGGCCGAGCTGTCTCACCGTGCGGTTGAGCTGCTCAAATTCGAGAGGCTTCTGAATCACCGTCACCGACCCGTGCGCCAAGATACGGCTGAGCACTTCGCTGTCGGGATAACCGGTGATGATGACGATCGGGATATCTGGATGTAGCGCTTTCAATGCCTTGTACACTTCGTCGCCCGGCATGTCAGGCAGTTTCAGGTCCAGAAAAACCAGGTCGAACGTCTGCTTCTCGGCAAACTGCAGCGCTTCCTGGCCGGTGCCGACCACGATGCGGCCAAAACCGGCCTTTTTCAGGAACTGCTTAAAAAGCTGCTGCAGGGCGGGGTCGTCGTCCACCACCAGCACCGTTGGCTGTCCTGAACCCTCGTTGCGCAGCACGTCGCGGTCAAGCAGACTGCGCTTGATGCGCCACCGGCCTCCGATTTGGATGGCCGGGAGTTGACCACGCTGCACAAGATAATAAACCGTCGGCAAAGGAATCCGCAGATATTCTGCAGTTTCTTTGACGGTCATGAGTTCTGGAAGTTCCTCGGTTGCCATGAGATTGAAAGGAGGCGTAGATAGTGGGGCTTTGATGAATTCGTAATTTTGCTCGAATTTCTAGTACATTGCACGCACTTTTGCAAAGCTGCAACTAAAATCTCTGTAATTTCATTTTAAGGTCATGGCTTCTCCTAGGAAAGGCACTGGCTGAAACTGCCAAAAGCCTTTCCGGAGTTGCATAATCGTTTCTGATGGATGAGACGGGCTCCCGGTGCGCTGAGAGATTCTCTCCACGGCGCGACTCTGGCGTGGACAGAGGCGGCAGGGGTGGTGTATTCGGGCTGGGTCTGTCTGCCATGAACAATCCACGTGCTGCCGGGGAGGTGCATATTCGCGGCCTCGGTGTCTCTCCGGGACTGGCGGTCGGGCGTGTCCATTTTCATAAGGAACTGTTAAGCGAACCGACGCTGGAGACGGTGGGGCCGGAATTCGCCGACGGGGAATGGGGGCGATTCCAGCGGGCGGTGGTTCTGACCAAGCAGCAATTGCAGCACCTGCTGGACCGGGCGGCGTATGATGTCGGCGCGGAGCAGGCGGGGATTTTCGAGGCGCACCTGCTGATGGCGGAAGACCCCGCGCTGCTGTCCGAGGTGGAAAAGGGGATCCGTCGCGACCACCTGCGGGCCGAGGGGGCGTTTTACCGGGTGATGGAGCGGTACATGGCCGCGATGAGGAAATTTGACGACGCCTACCTCCGCGACCGGGTCACGGATCTGGATGACGTGACCCGGCGGGTGCTGGCCAATCTGCGGGGCGAAGAGCGGCCGGGAGGCGCGGCCTTCGACCATGTCCTGCTCGCCCGCGACCTGGCACCGTCCGAGACCATGGAAATGGACCGCAGCAGCGTGCAGGGATTCGCCACCGAGGCCGGTAGTCCCACCTCCCACACCGCGATCCTGGCCCGCTCGCTCGGCATTCCCGCGGTGGTGGGCCTGCACGACATCCACTCCCATGTCCAGCCCGCAGACACGGTCCTGCTCGACGGGGCGGCCGGGGTGCTCATCGTCAACCCGACCCGGGAAACCATCGCCACCTACGAGTCGGCGAGGCGGCGCCGGGCCCGGGTCGACAGCCAGCTGTACGCGCTGCGGGAGGGAGAGGCCGTCACCCGCGACGGCCAGCGGGTCCTGGTCGCGGCCAACATTGAACTGGCGGTCGAGATCGAGTCGGTCATGCGCCAGGGGGCGGAGGGAGTGGGGCTGTACCGGACCGAGTTTCTCTTTCTCAACCAGGCGCGCTTTCCCTCCGAGGACGAGCAGGCGGCCGATTACGCGGCCGTGGCCCGGGGGGCGGGGGAGCACGGGGTGATCATCCGCACGCTGGACATCGGCGGGGACAAGCTCCCGGTGGGCGGGGACTCGCCGGCCGAGGGTAATCCGTTTCTGGGCTGGCGCGGCATCCGCCGATCGCTTCAGCAAACCGACCTCTTCCGCCTCCAGCTGCGCGCGATCCTCCGGGCCAGCGCGCGCGGCCGTGTGCGGGTGATGTATCCGCTAGTTTCCGGGGTGGACGAGGTGCGGCAGGCCAACGCCTTGCTGGCCGCCTGCATGGAGGAGCTGGAGGCCGAGGGCGTGCCGTTCGACCGTGCCATCCAGCGCGGGGCCATGATCGAGGTGCCCAGCGCCGCCATCCTGGCCGACATGCTGGCGGAGGAGGTCGATTTCTTCAGTGTCGGCACCAACGATCTCATTCAATACTCCATCGCGGTGGACCGGGTGAATGAGCGCGTGGCCGACCTCTACCAGCCGTGCCATCCCGCCATCGTGCGGCTGCTCCGGGGAGTCGTGCAATCCGCAGCCCCGGCCGGGATCTGGGCCGGGGTCTGCGGAGAAATGGCCGGCGACATCGTCCTGACCCCGCTGCTGGTGGGGCTTGGGTTCACCGAGCTCAGTGTGGGAGCCAGCCAGATTCCCCGGGTCAAGCATGCGATTCGCACGCTCGACGCCGGGGAGTGCCGCGAGCTGGTTCAGCGCTCCCTGAAGCTGCGCCATCACCGGGAAATCCTGGCCCGGAGCCGGCAAATGGCCCGTTCCTATTACGCCGAGCTCCTGGAGTGAGGAACCGGCGGACCGCGGCCGGGGGATCCCCCGGCCCCGACCAGGTCAGCCTACTTCGTCCAGCTCGGCTCGCTCAGGCGGCCGAAGTTTTCCATGATCGTGCGCCGGCGGTTGGTCTCCACGTTCACGGCCACGAGACGGTCGCCCGCGGAATAAAGCACGTGCCGACTGTCGGCTCCCCAGCAGGGGTCGCGTCCGGGGCCGAGCAGGCGGACCCGTGGGGTGCCGCGCTCCCACAGGGCCAGCCAGAGCTCGCCGCGGTGGCGGGTGACAAAGATGAGGCGGGTCCCGTCGGGAGCCCAGTCCGGGGAGAAGGCGCTGCTGACCCCGAGGGCCAGCCGGCGGGTGCGGTGGCCGGCGCGGCCCTCATGAAGCTGCGGGCCAGCCCCGTCGCCCTCGTCGCAGGTGAAAATCACCCGTCCACCGTCCGGAGACCAGGCTGGTGAGGAGGGCACCCAGCCCGGGCGCGACATGACGCGCGGTTCCGCGCCCTCCAGGGTCATCACCACCACCGTCGGCCAGCCGCTCTCGGCCATGCTCAGGGCGAGGTGCCGCCCGTCCGGCGAGAGCGCGGCCCCATGGTTTCCGCCGCTCGCCGTCACCAGGCTTCGCCGGGCCCCGCCCATGAGATCGAGGAGGAATACCTCGGCCTGCGCGCCCCGATGGCTGGTGTAGGCGAGCAGCGAGCCGGTGCGGTCGAGCGACGGATGCGCCGCCACCGCGCCATCGTAGGTGACCCGCCGCCGCTCCCGGCCATCAGCCTCGCAGACATAGATTTCCGGACGGCCGGACACGTCGGAGACGAAGGCGATGCGGCTGGTGGCGATGCCCGGCCGGCCGGTGAGGGCGAAGACCACGTCGTCGGCCAGCTCATGCGCCCCCCGGCGCAAGTCCGGGCCGTCGTAGATGTTGCGCAGCAGCTCGGCACCCGCCGGATCGGTGAGGCGGCCTTCCAGCCGGGTTCCTGTCACGCTGCCGCCGACGACCATGGCACCGGCCCGGTCGGCGGACAGGGCGAACGCGCCGGAGGCCTGGAGGTCCGTCTCCACTAGTGCCGCGATCGTCGCTCCGGTGCTGCCGGCCAGGGGCTCGACGTGCAGCCGGGGCACCCCCCGGTCCGGGCCCGCGGCGGCGGGCCCGAGTGCGGCCGCGGCCAGGCCCAGCGCGCAGCCGAGCGCGGCGCGGCGGAGGCGGCCGGCGCGGGGCGGGGCGGACTCTCCTCTGCCGTTATTCGTTGGCACCGGTTTTGCGCGCGTTGCCGACGGCCGGGCCGTCGCGCAGGAACCATTGTTCGTGGAGCACCTCATGGATGGTCACCTGCTTGGCATCGCTGCCCTCGCGGAGGTAGGCCAGCGAGAGGATGAGCGGGGTGGACTGGGCCTGCACCGCCTTCCACGCCGTGGTGCCGTCCGGGGTTTTGGTCTCCTGGAATCCCAGCAGCCGCATCACTTGCTGACCGGTCGGCGTGTTCCGCTCGACGTACCCAAACAGCTGGAAATCCTCGTCGCCGGGGTAAGTCAGGTTCACCGCGAACCAAGTGGACTCGTCGGAATAATGCCCGTTGTAATAATCGCCGGGGTCCGCCTGCACCCGGAACGGTTGCGGGGTCGTCGGCTTGCCTTTCACGAATTCCTCCACCGTCATCGCCTGCCATCCCACCGCCGTCTCCCAGTCCACCTTCAGCCCCTCGACCGGGGTGGCCTCGACGGCGTAGATTTTATACTCCTCCTCCGGCTGGAGGAGCATGGTCACGACGATGATTTTGGCTCCGTCCACATGGAGGAATTTGGTCAGGCTTTCGGCCAGTTCGTCCCGGGTGGCGGTGATGGCGCGGTCAGGCCGGCCCTTGTACCACAGGTCCATGAGGGGGCGCACCTTCTCGGGGAAGCGGACGTGTTTGATTTTTTCCTCCACGGTGTCGGTCGCGAGGAACGCCTTCACCACCTCTGCGGCGGCGGCCCCTTCATCCATGGTCGGGAAAAACCGTTCGGGAAAAACCTCCACCTCCTCGGCCTGCGCCACCACCGGCGCTTGGCTGCGGGCCAGATACCAGCCGGCCACCGCCGAACCGACGAGCACCATCAGGCCCAGCGCCATCAGGCTCCACGTGCCAAAACGGGTCAGGGCGCTCCAGACCTTGGTGACCACCGGAGGCAGGCGCTTCTTCTTGGACTTCTTCCGGTGTTCGATGATCGATCCGTCTTCGCACACCTCCTGGCGGACGACGGTGGAGGTGACATCTTCCCAGCCGTCCTCGGCCGCCTCCTCTCCGGCTTCCGATTCCCACTCCGGCGCGTCGGCGGCCGTTTTAGTCTTCTGCGAGCGGCGCTTGCGTTTGCGCACCCGGATCCCTTCGGCGGGAATGGCCAGCGCCGGGTCGTTCAGGCTGCGGAAGGGAGCGGCACCGAGGCGGTCCACGGCCAAACCCGGCTCCCCGGGCGCAAACTCCGGATGCCCTGGGGGGGGCTCGCTGAGGCTCCTCGGCGGTGCGGCACCGGCCGCGGCGTGCCCGCTCCCCGCCCCGTCCACCTCCGTCCCGCAGGCCGGACAGAGAAACATCCCGTCCGCGTCTTCAGGGCGCATCTTCAAGGGATGGGCGCAGTGGGGGCAGGAAAAAACGAGCCACTCGTTTTCAGTGGCGACGCGGTGGGGCTCGGGTGAGTCGGTCATGGCGGGGGCGCGGGGGTGAAGCCGGCCGCGGACACCCGGGGGCGTCCGCATGGGCTCAATCTGTTAAAATGCGCCGCGAATGCCCGCATGTCCAGAAGTGTCACAGCCGGCGGAGCGTCTGCCGTTCAGTGGCTCAAGACCAAGTCCAGGCGGCCCAGCCCCTCAGTCCGCCCCGGCCACCACCGCGTGAGGGCGACGATTTCCTCCTCCAGCTCGCGGCAGCCGGCGGTCCACTCGGCCCCGCCGCGCAGACAAAGCACGGCCGCCCGCAGATTGACCAGTTCCAGCCGTGGCGTCCCGGTCATCCGCAGCTCGCCCAACTCGCGCAGCAGGCCCTGAAAAAACCCCAATTCCAGGCCGTCCGCCTCCCGCGCCAGCTCGAGCAGGCACACCTCCAGCGGCGGCGGCTCCGGCCGCACCGCACTCGCGATCTCCGGGAAGCCAATGCTCCGCAGCGTATGGCCGACCTTCAGAAAAAGGTCGTTCAAGGTGATGATGTTCTCCTGGAAGCGCTCGCGCAAAAACTGCAGCACCCCCCGCGCCACATCGCCCGCCGGCCACCACGCCTCATGCCCGGCCTGCCGCGCCGCCTGCTGCAGCACCCCCTCCAGCCAGTGCACCTCGTAGTGCGCGATGTCGTGCTGCCCCACGCGGAGCAGTGGCAGATGGGAAACAAGACAGATCATGAGGATGGGAAATCGCGGGCGGGTGGATCGGATGAAGGGCGCGGCGGGAAACGCCCCGGCCCCGCGTGAAGGATGAGTCAAAAACAAGCTGGGTGAGAATCGGTCGGGAGTCGTGGGGCCTAACGGAACAATTCAGGCTGGAGCGAGTTGCGGGCTGACACGTGGTTCTCCAGCGCCTTGATCTCGTCCAGAAACTCCCCCACATCGGCAAAGGCCCGGTAGACGGAGGCAAACCGCACGTAGGCGACCGGATCGATCGCCCGCAGCTTCTCCATCACCTTCTGCCCGATGACCCGCGACGGAATCTCCCGCACATTGTCCTGCTGCAGCTCGGTGATGATCTCTTCGGCCGCCAGCTCCAGCGTGTCGAGCGCCACCGGGCGCTTCTCGCACGCCTTGACCAACCCGCCCAGCAGCTTGTCCCGGCTGAACGGCTCCCGCACATCGTTGCGCTTCACCACCCGCAGGTCCGTGCGCTCCAGCTGCTCGTACGTCGTGAACCGATGACCGCACGCCAGACACTCGCGCCGCCGACGAATGGTCGCGCCATCCTTCGACTCGCGCGAATCAATGACCTTGTCCCCGGTCCGGCTGCACTTGGAGCATCGCATGGTTTCTGAACTGCGGCAGTAAAGTCCGCAACCGGTGGGGGCGTCAACGACAAAAGACCACCAGCGGTGGGTATGCGATACCTTGATTCTTAATGATAAACATCTACGTATAATCCAGGATGGCGAAGCGCCGCGGCCCCGCCGCGTCCCCGCCCTGACCGCCGCAGGGCCGCCGCAGGGCCGCCGGTCCGCGCCGTGCCGGAACCGCCGTCGGCCCGTCCCCGCCTAACGCTGTAACAGAGTCCGGGGCCGCCCGCGACGGCGCGGTGCCTAACGCTGTCTTTTCTAAAAACACCCCGCCGGCCGCGCCCTTGTTGGAGTGTTAGGACAAAAAATTTCTAAAAATACGCACACGTTGACTATTAAGCTTGACCCAAGACATCGTTAGGGAATTTAATGACCGTGTTGCGAACTCATCGGCACGCGCGCTCCCGCGGTGCGGATCGTCACATGACGACACTTCAACCATCCAGTCTGGAACTCCAAGCGACCGCCGTGCTGTGGGAGAAGGGATCCTCGACGGTGCGTGTGATGCGGGAGTTCCGGGCCGGTGATACCGGCCGGCGGCGGGCGCGGCTCTGCTCCGGCACCCCGCTTGCGCACGGCGCGGCGGCGGCCCTCCATTCTCGGTCCTCGGCGGCGTTCTTCCCTCCCCACCGTTCCCATGCCCGCCCGCGGGCGTTCGCGGAATGCGTGATGACCGGGAAGATCGGACCGCGGTCGAAAAAATTGTTGTCTCCGTCCACCTGCGACGCCTTACCCCGGCGCGGCAACGCGCGGAAGGAGCGGCAAACCAACCCAAAATAAACAAACCAACGTGAACATCAAAATGCTCGCGGCCAAAAAGGCCGCCAAAAAGGCCGTGAAAAAAGCCCCGGCCAAGAAAGCGGCCCCGGAGAAAAAGGCTGCTCCGGAGAAAAAGGCTGCTCCGGAGAAAAAGGCTGCTCCGGAGAAAAAGGCTGCTCCGGAGAAAAAGGCTGCTCCGGAGAAAAAGGCTGCCCCGGAGAAAAAGGCTGCTTCTAAAAAGACGGCCAAGAAAATGGTCGCCACGGCCGCCAAGCCGAAGGCCGTGACCAAAGCCGTCCCCGCCGCCAAGCCGGCTGCCAAGCCCAAGAAGGGCAAGGTCCTTCGGGCGGCCAAAAAGGCCGCCAAAAAGGCCGTGACCAAGGTGCCGGCCAAAAAAGCCGCCCCCGTGAAAAAAGCCGCGGCCAAAAAGGTGCCGGCCAAGAAAGCGACCTCCGCGAAAAAACCCCCCGCGAAAAAAGCCCTGGCTAAAAAAGCCCCGTCGAAAAAAGTCGCCAGGATTACCTAAACTCCGTCGATGGGAGGCGATGGACCCGCGATGGTCCGTCCTTCGCACGAGCGCCTGAGCGCGCGAAAAGCCCGGGAGGTTCAACCCTCCCGGGTTTTTTGTGCCTAGCCCTCTCGGCATCGCCGTGGTTGTGTGCAAAATCAGTTGCACCCGGGCCTGGTATCGCCACTCTCCTCCCTCGCCCCAAGCTCCTCCCAGGGTTTTAAAGCGCGGTTAGCTCAGTGGTAGAGCACTACCTTGACACGGTAGGGGTCACAGGTTCGAACCCTGTATCGCGCACCATTTATAATTAACGAGTTACAGAGCTGATGGGAAGGTAGGTCAACGTGGCAAGTGGCAAAATAACGGCAATTCCGAGTGCCCTGAGGGCGGAGGATCGGCCTTGAGGAGGCAAGACGGCAGACCGTTTTGCCATCGCCGAGCGCCCAAAAACAGCTCGGCGGATGCCGCCTTTATTTTTGAGCCGGGGCAAGGAGGTCGGGCTGCTTTGCGGTGGCCAGCAAACGCGTGCGCAGGAGATCCAGCGCGAGATCACGAGGCAGGCACTCCGCGAACTTCAGGCCATCCACCAAGGGCTCAGGAACCGGGATTTGGGCAATCCAGTCTGGTGAGCTGGTGAGCTGGTGGAGGGCTTCTTGGAGTTCGGTCGGCTGGATTGACTGGCGCGCGTGCAGGCCGAAATCGTCGGCTTGCCACTCCACGAGGGTGAGGGGCTCAAGGGCGAGCTTGAGGCACTGGTTGATCTGCGCTCCAGAGAAATTGAACCAACTGAGGAAGTTCGTGTCCGGATTCTGGCACACGCCGGTAGTCGTGTGGCGGAGGTGGTCGAAGGACTCCCGTAGTGTGCGCATCCCTGATTTGGCTCGAGTCGTCCAGAGGGGCGATTCCTCCTCCGAGAGCACAAGCTCGCGGATGGCGTCGCAGAGGGCGGGCGGAAGTCCGGCGGAGAGACCGAACCAGCCGGCGCGGCCGGTGGATTCGACCAGTTCGACAAAGACGGTTTTTTCGCGCCAGTCGATCCAGTGGATGCGCCAGCCTCTGCCGGCAAGCGCAAGGGTGAGGGGGCGATCCGAGGTGTGTTGGCCGAGGAACATGGGATCCACCGTTCCGACCGTCTTTTGGCCGTGCATCACCGTGAACACCGGCGGGGTCGTGAAGACCGAGACCAGCTCCAGAAAGTGACGCCGACCGAACCTGGTCTCGGTCTGGTCGCCGCAGCACCATCGGGCCCCATCCGAAAACAGGAAACCCTCGGACTGAAGATGATCGAGGATTCGGCGCCGGGTCACCGCGGGAATATCGGCGAAGGCGGGCAGGCGAAGGAGGACATCCTCCCACTCGCGCAAGCCGATTCCGTTATGTTGGAGGCTGAGCGCCAGCAGTTGCTGGGCGAAGATATGGTACGGACAAGCGGGCGACTCGATCGGTTCCACAAACCCGGACTCCCAAAGTTTGAGCAGGGCGGCGGCCTGCAGCAGGCTCCGCTCGTTGCTGGCGAGGAAAAGGCAGTTCCGGGTGGATCCCGGGCGACGTCCGGTCCGGCCGATCCGCTGGAGAAACGAAGCGACAGTCGTCGGGGCATCGATTTGGATGACCCGGTCGAGATCCCCAACATCGATGCCGAGCTCGAGCGTGCTGGTGGCCACGATGACGCAGTTGCGCGCGGTGGCAAAGGCCTCCTCCGCCTCCTGGCGCTGCTCCCGGCTGAGGGAACTGTGGGAGACAAAGGTGGTGCTTGAGTTCGTCGCGGAAGGATGGGTCTTCGCCGGGCAGGGTCGGCTGATACGCATTTTCACCCTCGAAGTCGCGGAATCGGTGGCCATGGAGCAGGGAATCACCAGTGGCGAGGTGAATGCGGAAATCCGGAGCTTGGGAGAGTTTCGAAAGGCCGGAGAACTGCAGGGCGGCGAGCAGGAGACGGAACCGGGCGATGGCGACGGCAAACGGGTTGAGATCGACCCCGGCGACCGCATCGAGAGCATGCTGGGCCACGACCCGGGGATTCATCTCTGGATGGTGCTGCTGCCAGAGGGCGGCGAGGCGGTGGAAGGCGCCCAGGCAAAAGTGACCGGAGCCGCAGGTGGGATCGATGAGGCGCACTGTGCGATAGCCGAACGCCTCGATGGCTGGGGTGAGGGTGCGGTCGAGGATGAATTCCTCAATGAAAGCGGGCGTCTGGAGCAGGGCGTAGCGTTTGCGGGCGGCCTCGGAGAGGTCTTGGTACAGGTCTCCAAGAAAGCGGGTGTTCCAGGCCGGGTCGGTCAGGTCGTGGGTCAGGTCGCCGGTGGCCGGATCGATGGTGCGCCAGAAATCGATAAGGGCCGTGGCGGCGTCACCGGAAATCGGTTGGGACCAGAGCGGCGTGTGCCGCTGGTCGAAAAGGTCCGTCAGCCCGGGCAGGCGGGCGAGCTGAGCGAAGACGTGGAGCAGGTAGTCGCGGTCCGAATGCGCGGGATGTTCGCGGAAGTACGCCTCGCGCACATCGCCAGCGACCGCCCGGCGCGGGCCGGGGCCGGACAGGCTAGGGGTGGGGACGAGGTCGTTGTCTTCCAGGAAACGGAGGAAAACGGTCGCGAGGATCCACGCGACCGCCCCCTGCGTCAGCTCATCGCCGAGCCAGGCGTCAAAGGTGGCTGCGGTGCGCTTCTGGTCCCGGGCCGTCTGCCAGAGGGCGCGCATCCGATCTCCGAATTCCGGCACCTCCCTGGCCTGCTGGCGCAGGTCCGCTTCAAGCAGGGAGACGCGCCGTTGCAGGTCGGACAGGAGTCGGGGAGTGGCAGGCATGGGAAAAGGGTAAAAGCAGAAGTGGCGGACAGCCGGAGATAGTGGCCGGGGTGGCCGGAACGACAACCATGGGGATGCCGATGGCGAGGAGGTCGCGGGCGTCGCCTTGGCGGGGGATCGGCAGGAGGATCGGCAGGAGGATCGGCATAAATCGAGCTTTTATGTGTACGTTCGTTTGTTCTATACATTGAAAAAGAATTGATTATAATAATTCTATTCCAATAATAAGATCGGCAATAATCCCCTGATTTCACGATGCCCCGCTTTTACGACATGCCGACTGCGATGGAGCCATTGCTGCCGGAGGACCGGGACGGCGCGTTGGAGGCATTGGGGTGGCAGGTGGTGCGTCGGGCGGAGCGGCTGGGGGCGGCCCTGCACCCGCTGACGGCGGCCGGATTGCTGCCGGTGGTGCGGGTGATGGACAGCTATTACACGTATTTGATTGAAGGACATGGCACGACCCCGGCCGACCTGGAAGCGGTGCTGAGGGGGCGCGGCGAGGGCCCTCCAAAGCGCCGGGAACTGCAGCAACTGCATTTTGCGCACGTGGAGGTGCAAGAGGCGATGGTGGCGCGACTGGGCGCCGAGCCGGGAACCGGGATCACGGAGGATGGGTTCCTGCAGGACCTGCACCGTTGGTTCTATGGCGCTCTGCCGCAGTCAGCGCGGGTGGTCGCAGGTTCGGACGGCGTCGAGCACGAGGTGGTCCCGGGCGACTGGCGGCGCTTCAACGTGAGTGTGGGCCGTCATCTGGCCCCAGCCCACGAGGCGGTGCCCGCATTCATGGGGCGTTTCGCCCAGGTGTACGGCCCACTCGTCAAGGATACGGGAGTATCCCTGGTCGCCGGTGCCGCCGCCCACCACCGCCTGGCCTGGATCCACCCGTGGTCCGATGGCAATGGCCGGGTGGCCCGGCTCTTCAGCCAGGCGTGGATGGTCCGGGCCGGGGTGGACGCCCATGGCCTCTGGTCGGTCTCCCGCGGACTGGCCCGCCGGCTGCCCGAGTATCGGAACGCCCTGGCCAATGCCGACGGGAAACGCCGGAACGATTTCGACGGCCGGGGCAGCCTCTCTCAGGCCGCCCTGGAAGAATTCTGCCGCTTTTTCCTGGGCACGTGCCTCGACCAACTCAACTACATGGCGCAATGCCTCGACCCCGATACGCTGGAGCGGCGGTTGACTGGTTACGCTGGGCTGAGGGAGTCCGCGGGCGACTGGCCGGCTGGTGCCGGCGTGGTCCTGAGGGATGCCTGCCTGCGCGGAGAGATTCCGCGCGGTGGCGTGCCTCGTCTGATCGGGAAATCCGCCCGCACCGCGCAATCGGTTATCCGTCGGCTTCTCGACGCGGGCTGCCTGACCAGCCCGAGCGAGAAGGGCCCGCTGCGGCTCGGCTGGCCGCCCGACGCGCTGCCCGCCTGGCTGCCGGGGGTGTTTGGGACGGCGCTGCCGGGAGGGTGACTTACGAGAGCCCGAGCCACGCCGGCGTCACCACCTCGTGGTGCGCTGGGTTGGTGAGCGGGATCGGGGCCCCGGCGATGGTGGGTTTGGCGTCGGTGCCTGGGAGCAGGATCCAGAGGCCGGCCGGCCCGCCGGGACGCCCGACCTCCGCGGCGGCTTCGGCCAGCAGTCCCATGCGGCCATAGCGGGCGAAGAGGCCAGGGGAGGTGAGGAGCACGGTGTGGGCGGAGGACGTCAGCGTCGCCCGGATGGTGGGAACGGCCAGGTCGACCAACTGCTGCAGGCGTTTCCAGCCGGCAGTGCTGTGGTCGGCGGCGTCGGCGGTGAGCACGATCTGCCAATCGACCTTCTTGGTCGAGGCCACCTGCCGCATGGCGTCGAGGAAGAGGCGATTGCCATCGATTGGCTGAAGATGGAAGCGCGAGAGCAGGCGTTTCTCGGCCTTGGGGAGTCGGTCGTAGGTGGTGGTGAGCACGAGGAAGGATCCGTGTTTCGCGCCATGACGCAGTTTGTCGTCCAAGCGGGCGGCATCCGCCTGATCTTCCGAGATCAGCGTTAGCCGGATGTCGGAGGATTTATTGCGGGCAACGGTGCTGCCCGCCGAAACGCTGGAAGTACCAATGCTGAGGCCCTCAATCCGCTGCGGGGCGTAGCCGCCGTCGCCGTTGCGGGCGGCCGGATCCCAGACGAGCGGCGGCTGGAGTTTGGCCAGGCATTCATCGAGCTCGGGGCGGCCGGGCAGGGGAGTGGCATCCGGATACCGGGTGGCGATGCGTTGGCGGACATCGTCCGGTCCGAGAAAATCCCCGGTGATGAGTGTGCCCACCGCCAGCGAGAGGGCGCGACCCGCTTCGAGGCCGCGAGGGTACAGCTCAAGCCGCGGACTGACGGCGGCGCGGGTCGAGACGGCCGAGGCCAAGGTGACCAGCCGGGCGGGGTCGGGGGGGCGGACTTCGGTCGGAAGATCGGTCGGCCACGGGATGTCTTCGAGACGCCGGATGATGTTCGCCGGGGCCGCCAGGGTGTCGGTGGACACCAGCTCATCGGCCGCGCGGCCGAGGCGGCGGGCATAATCGGCCAGGCTGGAGGTGACTGCGATGAGGATCTTGCCATCGCGGCGAAACTCGGAGAATGGCGGGGCCTCGCCGATGCCGGCGGCCTCAACAGCTGCGCGGGTCACCACGGATGCGAAAACGCTGGCGGCCGGTTCCTGGGATTCGGAACCCCGTAATGCGAGCACCCCGCGGATGACTTCCCGGTGGGTCATCACCCCGCCCTGGCTGTTGAGCAGCGTGCGAATCACCGAGGTGAGCGACTGCACGCCCGGATGGCTGGCCCAGACGCTGCGGGCCTTGGAAACCACCTGCTGAACGCGCGCTCGGGTGACCCCGCATTCGCCACCGAGCTCGGTCTGGCTGGGCCACCGGCAAGCCGCCTCCATGGTGGTGGTCCCCCAAGCGAGAAAAGGCTCGAGAATCTGGCGGTCCTTGCCGTTTGACTTGCCCGGGGCGACGAGCAGAACCTGCTGCGCGAGCGGATCGACAGTGAGGAGCAGGGCCTCGTCCGGCTGGCTGGACGGGGCAGCGGACAGCGAGGCGGCCTCTTCAGCGAGATCGGCGGCCGCGCTGAAGGTTGGAAATCGGGCTCGCAGCTCATGGACGAGGTCAACCAGCTCCCGGCGTGTCTTGTTGCCCACGCCCCGCATCCGATGAATCCGGATGAGCGGGTACCGCAGGAGGTCGGCGACGGTGATGAGGCCGTGGCTGTCGACCGCATTGAGCAGTCGGGCGCTGAGTCCAAGCAGGAGCAATTGGGTGTCGGGAGTGGCTCCGGCCAGCAGGACCTGGCGGGCCGCGGCGCGTTCCGGGTCGGTCGCCATCTCGTGCAGGGTCATGGCCGCCGCAAAACGTTCGGCATGTGAGTCCCCGCGGCGTACTTTGCGGTTGGTCAGAAACGGATCGATGTAAGCCGGCGTGCCGGTCCGAATTTCCTCCGGGGAGGCGGAGGACAGGGAGAAATCGAAGAGGGTGAGGCGGAGCGGTCCTTTGGCGGTGGACCCGATGCCGATGTTGGCGGGTTTGATGTCGCGATGGGAAATGCCCTCGCGCTCCAGGTACTCCACGGTCTGCAAGAGCTCATCGCCAAACCGCTGCAGGAGATCGAGCTGCAGGGCGCCGTCGCGGAGCAGTCGTTCGCCCAACGTCATTTCCCCAGCCAGCTCCATGGTGAAACCTCCGACCGGCTCGAGATCGACCCATTGGAAGGCTTCGACGATATTGGTGTGCCTGAGCTTTTGAATGGTCGCCAACTCGGCCTTGAGCCGCGGGATGTCCGCCGATTGAGCGGCGACTTTGAGCACGACCTCCCGTCCGTCCGGGCGCTTGACCAACAGGACGACCGAGACGGAGCCGGAGCCAAGCCGCCGGACGACGGTGAGGCCGCCAGTCAGGTTTTCACCGGCGCGCGCATCCCGCGCATCAACCACTTCTTCGGGGGGCGGGGCGGTGAGTTCGTCCTCCAAAGCGTCCAACAACTCGATGAATTCCCGGACCGAACAGCGCGCTGAGCGGTTGGATTCGGCGCTCTGGGCAATGAGATCAGACAACGCCGAGGGCACCGCATTGAGCGCATCGCTGGGGTCAAGGTGCCCGCGACCGCGAAGCAGCTTCTCATTCAGCTCAGTAGGCGAGGCGGCGGGCGGCTGGCCGGTGAACAGGAAATAGGCGATGGTTCCAAGGGAGAAGACGTCGAGTTCTTCGCCGATGAGGCACTGGCCGGTGAGGGCCTCGGGAGCGAGGTAAACGGTGGAGGCATCTTCCACCAACTGATCGACGTGCAGGCTGCGGCTGAGCCGGCTGGTGGTGCGTCCAGGCGTATCGGTGGCGGCCAGCCCCACCTGCCAGTTGAAAACTCGAAGGTCGGGCACCGCCCCCGGCCGCGGAATGATCAGAATGCTCTGCGGGGACAGGGAACGGTGGATGACGTGCTGCTCGTGCGCGTGCTGAATGACCTCGGCAAGTCGCCGCAAGATCCCCAACTTTTCATCCAGGCTCAACGAATCCCCCCGCTCAGCCACGTAGTGGTCCAATCGGATCGAGGACTCGTCGAACCGGAAGATCAGGGTCGATCCCAATTCGCAGGTGGTGATGGTGTCGGCGCGGAGGATCGATGGGTGGTCGAGGCGTTCGAGGATGCGGAATTCGCGCTCAGCGGCCCGGCGGAGCCCGTCACGCTGGGCCTGGGAAATCGACCGGGCCTCCAGATAAATGCGGGCGAGGCGGGGATCGGAATTGACGGAGACATGCTTGGCAATCCATTCCTGGTACGTGCCGGTCGGGCTGTCGTAGAACAGTCGTTGGAGCCGATAGTCGCCGGCGCGGCGGGTGGATTCCATCGGGCGGATCCCGATTTTTTCCATCGCCCGGCCGAACGCCCGGATCTGTACCCGGCTCACGCTCGGGTGCTGGAACGGCTTCATCCCCGGACATTCGCGGCGCAGGACCGCCCCCAGGATGCCGGGCTGGCCATTCACTTCCATCCCGTCCCGGACACAGGCGAAATACGCCGCCGGTCCTTGGAGCAGAATCCGATTGGTCGGGTGGGAGCAGAACACCAAGTGCTCAATGAACGGGGTCCGCTCCTGCTTGAACGCCTCCTGCCGTCCCAGCAGCGTGGCGAGCTTCTTCGCCTTTCGGTTGGTCAGGATCACCGGGTTGTCGCGACTCGTGACCCGCCCGTCCGGACCACGCCACTTCCACGTCGTCTGGTCGCCGCTGATTGTCCCTGGGCGACTCTTGATCTCGATCACGTACACGCCCCATGGGCTCAACACCAAGAGATCGACCTCGTTCACCGAGCCATCGTCCGCAATGAACTCGAAATTCGACCACGCCTAGTACCCATCCTGTTTCGGGAATCCGGCGTGGATGAAGTCGAGTGCCTCCCTTTCCCAGGAATATTGTGATTCGGTGATGGTGTGCCAGTTGTCCATGGATGAGGGATTTCTGACACTCCCAAGTGCACCCAGCCGCGCAAGCGGTTCTTCGGTGGACGTTCACACGCGTTCGCGTGCCAGGTCCCTGGTGAGCAGGTGGACCGGCCGATTTTCCGGAACCTCGACGCCATGAACTAGCCGTGTTTCACGCTCGCACAAAAACCGATGGCCCGGGTTGTTCCACTGTTGGGTTGATACCGGTTGATCGCCTGGAGGACCGCCTGGAGTCGGTTGATCGCCGGCACCTGCCCGTCGACGAGCAGTTCTCCAACATTGAAGTCGCGCAGCACCGCCCGAAAACAGTCGCGCGCTTGATGGAGGATTTCCATTCGGTGGACCGCAAAGAGGGGTCGCAACGCGGTTGGATGCTCGCGCCGGAACCGCGTGTAGTCGAAGGCCGCCATGACCATCTTTCCCGTGCCGGTGGCGACGACCGGGGTCATCGACCCCGGTTACATGTGGGAGGATCGGCGCAGCTCGACATAATCGACCTTCGCATTGTGGCGGCGGTCGAGGGGGATGTGGCGCATGATGCGGACTTCGTCGACCTGGGAGCGGACCCATTCGGGCACCTGGGGGGGGTGGGACGGGTCGGATGGCTGGACGACGAGGAGTCGCCGACCGTGCACGGCGACGAGCGCGGTGTGGCGCACACGGCCGTCGGTCATGACAGCGGCTTCGAGCGGAAACGGGTGGAGCACGCCGCGCCGGTCCTCAATGCGCGCGCAGGATCGTCCGAGCAACCAGAGGCGGCCGGTTTCATCGAACCGGCCGGCATCGCCGGTGCGGTGCCAGACGGTGTCTTCGACGACAATCTTGCTGGGATCGCTGCCGGGGACATCCGCCTGGCCTGGGTGCACGTGCGGTCCGCTGACGACGATCTCGCCGGGGGTGCCGGGAGGGGCCGCCAGGGCGGCGAAGCCGGATTCGGTCAGAGGTTTTCCTGGAGGCGGGGTGTCTTCGCGGAGCAGGCGCACGCGCAGGTCCGGGACCGGGCGGCCGGCCAGCAGACCGCCGCCAGACGCCATGGCCTGGCGGTCGGCATCGCTGATGTCGTCGTGGCGGAGCAGGGCGATGGGTTCGGCTTCGGTCGATCCGTAGACGGCGACGATTTCGGCCTGCGGCGCCAGGCGGCGGAGCGAGTCGAGCAGGCCGGGGAAGACCGGAGCCCCGCCGGTGTCGAGGCGGTGGAGAGAATCGAGGTACACTCCGTGCTGGGAGCAGTAGTCGGCGAGGCGGTGAAACAGGGCGGGGGAGGCGGTGAGGCGGTTGACTTGCCTCTCCTGGATTTGCCGGACCAGTGGGACAGGGTCGCTGCGGCCCGGGGCGCGCACATCGGTGGCGGGGATGATCGAGGTGACGCCGGCGGCGAGGTTCGGCAGCATGAACATCGGCATGGTCACGAGGTCGATCTGACCCGGTTCCAGGTGCAGGTTTGATTCGATGGCCCGCAGTTGCTCCACAAGAAATCCGTGCGTGCGGACCGCGGCTTTCGGTGCGCCGGTGCTGCCGCTGGTGAAACGAATGAGGGCGGGGGCCGAGGGGGGGAGGTCGGCTGAGCCGGGGTTGTTTCCGGTCGGTCGTGTCGTGGCCAGGGCGCGCCGGACGAGCGTCCCGGTCCGCCATTTCATCGGGATGCGGCGAAGGCCGGGCGAGACAAACCGCAGCAGATGGGCCTTGCCGGACCCGATGAAGGCGCGGGGAGCGGTCAGGCGGCAGCAGGAATCGAGATGGGCGAGGCCGGCCGACGGATCGATGAAAACGGCGACGAGGCCGGCGCGCAGGATCGCGACGAGCACGACACAGAGCTCCAGCGACAGCGGTTGGAGCACGAGCACGGGGTCGCCGGGTCGCAGGCCGAAGGCGCGCAGGCATTCCGCGGTGCGGCTGACGAGTTGTTCCAGTTCGGCGAAGGACAGGGTGCGGCAGCGTCCGCCGGACTCGTCGATGACGGCCGCCTGCTCTCCGCTGGCGGCGGCGCGGGCCGTGAGCAGGTCGGCGATGTTCACAGGGATTTGGCGAAGAGGGTGTATTCCCGCAGGGGCCGGCTCGATGGACGTTGAATGTTCAACGAGCTGTTAGCCTCGTGCATGAGGGCGTGGATGACGCGGCGGTAGCCGAGGGACTTGGCGGTGCGGTGGAGCCGGCGCACCAGGCACACGCCCAGGCCGGCCTGCTCGCGACCGGGCAGGACAGCCAAGGTTTTGATGATGACCGTGTCCACTGGCAGGCCGCGCCGCGCCTGGAGCAGGTCGGGAAGGGCAAATACAAACCCGATGGTCTGGTCATTGCGCTCCGCCAGCAGCACCAGCTCCGGCCGCAGCAGCGGGGCGAGCTTTGCCTGGGCGGCGAGGAATTCCTGGAGTGCAATCGGCTGGTAGAGAAATGCCTGTGGAAAGGCGGCCAGCGAAAGTCGGAAGATCGACTCCATTTCCCGGTCCAACCGCGCCGGATCCAGCGACCGGATCCGGCAGCCACTCTCCCGCAGCCGCGCCTCGGCGTGATCGGCTTTGGGGTCGGGGCCAGCCAGGTCCTCGATGACGGTGGAATGATACCGCGCCCGCGGGCAGAAGCCGGCGGCGACGAAATGAGCCGGCCATGCCGGCGGGTGGTCGGGCTCCAGGAAGAAGGCAGGCTCACCGGTTCCGCCGGTCACGAACCGGTAGTTGCCCCAGGTGCTTCCGTCCATCGGACCGATGGCCAGCGTGCAGCCGTGGTCGCGCAACTCACGGCACGCGTGGTGGAGCAGGTCGACGCCGGCGTCGGCATCAATGGCGGCGTAGTCCCCGACGAGGCCGGCGGTGTGTCCGTCCACCACCATCGGGTCCCGCCACCAGAGTGCGCACCGGGCGAGGACCCGCCCCTGCGCCTCGCACACATCGCGGTGGGCGTCGGGTGGACGGCCGGGTTTCGGAGAGTGTGCCGCGGGAGTCACGAGTCGCGGGGGCTGGGGTCCATTGCAACCCGCTGCGGGGACGCGCATGGGGCGGGGGACACGATTTCGTCGATGTGGAAGGCGCAGTAAAAGAACGCCTTGTCCCGGGCGTGCAACTCCCGGCTCAGTTTCTCGAGCGGGCGCAGGCGGTCGGCCATGAAGGCGGGGCACCGTCGATCGGCGAGCATGTTCCAGTATGCCAGCCGCGCGCCCGGGCGGCCGGCGCGGACGAGTTGGTCGAGCAGTCGGTGGTAGCTCGGTTCCGAGATGTATTCGAAAATGTCGCTGAGGTTGAAGGCGTCGAAGGTGCCGGGCGGGGTGCGGTCGAGGAAGGCTTCGAGCGGCCCGCAGTGCCATTCGAGGCGGTCGAGGTTGGCGCGGATGGCCTCAAAGTTTTCCGGTCGCAGCGCGAACGGCAAGGCGGCGGGGTGGCTGCCGGTCAGGATCCACTGCAGATACGGATTTTCGGCCGGATTGAGTGCGGTCAGCGCATGGCGCGAGCGGGTGAGAATCCGCGAGGCCACGCTGCCTTCGACGAACCGGAAGAAGCTGGGATCGCGGCCCATCCGGCCCATGACGAAGCGCGAGAAAAACATCCGGAACAATAATTGCCACCGCCAGGTGTCCCATTCTCGGTCGTAAAACGCCTCGCGTGCGGCCAGGGAGCCGCCGGCGAGCAGGCGGTCGATCATGGCTCGCGAGTGAATCAGCGGCATGACCCGCTCGCGAAACGTCTGGAAATAGCGTTCGAACTTTCCTGCGCCGCCGAGGCCCCGATCAATCTCCGTGCCCTGGGCTTCCCAGAAGGTCCGGGCCGCGGAGGTCAGCGCCGGTCGGCATCGTTGGTACAATTCGCGCCGCCGCGCACTCGGGCGCGAACCGATCAGCTCAAGCAAGCCGCCGTGGTCCAAGGCGCGGTAGGCCGCCACCCTCAGCTCGAGGCAGGCGAGCTGCGACGGATTCAGGTCGACCGCCACCACTCGCGCCGGGTTTCGCGCGAGCAGCGCCAGTGAGTTGTCACCGGCGGAGGCGATCGACAGGCAGACGGCACCGGGGCGGATGTCCAGGCCTTCGAGCAGGATGTCGGCGTCCTCCCAGCACTGCGCATAACGGACGATCGAAAAATCGGCGTGGGCGGCGGCTTCGCTGGAGGGAGGCGTCACGGGGGTTGGCATGGTTGCAGATGGATTCATCGGGTGGCTCCGGACGGATTGTAGGCCCGGCCAGCGCCGTCGATGCGTGGCGTCATGCCTGGGCGGGCACGGGCATGATGGTGTGGCCACCTCGACCGGGACGACGCGCGGCCGAGTCGCAGCGGCGCTCCCAGCGACCGAAGCGGCTTACGCCCGGCGCCGGCGGCCGAAGAGGAAGCCAACCACCAGCCCGGCCACGGCGGTGGCGGCTCCGACGCCGTAGAGCGAGCTTTTGGCGGCGGTCAGGATCGGGTTGTCGAGCACGTTCATGGAGATGTGGTAGCCGGCGAGCAGCCAGCGGTCGTTTTCTTTGACCACGGTGGCCGTCCACCGGCTTTTAATCTCATAGGAGCTGCCAAGCAGGTGGTAGGCGGCCACGGTTTCGCCGACGGAGACGCCGGTGTCGCCGCCGTGCAGAATGGTGAGCCCGTCCGGAGTGGGCGGCGTTTTGTAGCTCTTGAAGGCGTCCTTGCCCATGCGGTTGAAAAAATCTAAAAGGCCGGCGTGACCGCGGCACACCTCGTTGTTCTGCCAGGTGATCACGACATCGGGGTGAACGGAAGCGAGGACACGGTCGAAGTCGCCCTTGGTGATGGCGTCCACGAGTTCGGTGCGCAGCGTTCGCAGGGCATCGTGGGCGGGATCGGCGGGGGAAGCGGAGGCATTGAGCACCGTGGGGGCGTTTTGCGCGGAGGCCAGTGGACAGCTCAGCAGGCAGGCGCAGACGATGGGAGCGAGGTGGGTCTTCATGGGTTGGTGGGTGTGGGCGGCTCCGGTGTAATAAATGCCGGGTCTGATTTCAAGGCCGGATCCTTCCGGGCGCGGACGCGGGGGCATCTTTGATTGTCACCAAGCCTTCGCCGCCATGAACGGTGACGACGGCTCCGTCGCGGATGCGGGTGGTGGCATCGGGCACGCCAAGGACGGCGGGGATGCCGTATTCGCGGCAGATGACGGCGGCGTGGGAGAGCAGTCCGCCGGTCTCGGTGACGACGGCGGCGACGCGGTCGAGGACCGGGGTCCAGCCCGGGTCGGTGAAGGGGCAGATGAGGATGGCACCGCGCTCGACGTGCATGGCCTGCTCGATGGTGCGGGCCACGCGGGCGGTGCCGGTCACGGTGCCGCGGCTGGCGGCGGTGCCCCGCAGGGCTCCGGTGCGAGTCGCCGGGGCAAAGGAGAATCGCGATCCGATTTCGTTGGGTGCCCGGAAGTTCCGGAATCCCTCGTGGAGATCGCGCCCGCGCCGCACCCCGGAGCGGTCATCGGCCAGGATTTCCTGAAAGGTCATGAAGAAAACATTGTCCCCGAGCCCACGCCGGGAGGCGATGGCGAGCACATATTTTCGGATCAGATGGTACATGCGGCTCGAGAGATCGCGCATCTCCTCGCGCAGCCAGAGGAAATGGCGGAGGCGGTCGAGTTTGCGTCCGAAGGCGCGGCGGCGGGACCACGGCAGCGCGGCGATGGCATCGGCTCTCGCTTTTTCGTATGCCGGCCGTGGATCGGTGCCGGCCGCGGTCGTCTGCTGGCTCAGCAGCGCCCGCACCCACTCCGGATCTTCATCCCAGCGGAGTTCGCGGATGTCGAGTTCGCGGCGGCTGCGGTGCGCGAACCGCTGCTGAAGCGAGGTCACGTCGGTCTCTCCGCGCCGGGCCATTTCGCGCAGCGCGCGCGTGGGATCGAGGTGCCGCATTTCTGGCAGCGCCGCGACCAACGCGGGGTAGTCGGCGTCGGGGAACGACTCCATAAACGCCAGCTTCGCCAGCGAGGCACCGTAGATCGTGCGGAAATAATTCGATTCGGTCGTCCAGTACGCCTTCTCGATGAGATCGCGGAAGGCCGGCACGGGATCGGCCGGCACCTCCCGGTACGGCGCGATCAAGCGGTCGAATCCGCCCGCCAGGAAATCGCGATCAAATGCGTCCTGCTTTTTCCACATCGACGGGATGGCCAGCACGGTCGGCAGGGCGGCCAGGGTGCCCCGCCACGTCACCGGAGTGACCAGGCCGTCGCCTTCGTAGGACGGCTCGACTCCGAGGTCACTGTCGAACTCGCGTTCGACAAAGCCCGGGAGCCGGGCCAGGCATTGTTTGACCGCTCCGAGATTCCAATACGGCCGTCCGAAAAACATCCGGCCCGCCTGGAAGTCGCCGTGGAGCAGCCTGATCTCACGCAAAAAGCCCTTCAGCGCGCGTTCCCAGATGAAGTCGTAGAGCGACCACATCAGCGGGGTGCAGACGCCGCAGGAGACGCCGCCGTCGCGGAAGTCGGCATTGGTCCATTCGCCGGTGCCGGGGGCAAAGTGAATGCGGGTCACCGGGCGCGATTGCAGGAGGAAGATCTGCCCACCCGCGATGGCGAATTCAATGTCCTGGGGGGCACCGAAGTGACGTTGCATCGATTCGGCGAGCCGCCGGATTTCCGGGGCGTGAGGGGCGACCAGTGGATGGTCGTCCGGCAGGGCCGGGGCCTGTCCGGCGAGCAGGGCATCGGCGAGGCCCGCGCACGCCTCGATGACTACTTCCTCGGCGCCGGTGGCGGGATTGACGGTGAAGGCGACGCCCGCGAGTTCAGGCTGGACCATGCGTTGAACGATCACGGTCATCTGCAGGGTGGCCGGATCGAGGCCGTTGCGGCGGCAGTAGTCGGCGACCGCCGGGGCGTTCACGGAGTCGAGGCACTGGTCGATGGCCGCCTGCACGTCGCCGACGGTGCGCAGGTTGAGGAAGCTGCGGAACTGGCCGGCAAACGACGCTTCGCTTCCGTCCTCGGCCGAGGCGGACGAGCGCACGGCCAGCGGCAGTCCGAGGGCTGCCACCGCGGCGGCGGCGTTGGTCGTGCAGAGGAAATCGGGCACGCGAAAGCCCGCGAGCTGGAGCTCCACCAGAGTGGATGCCTTGCCGCCGATTTCCCGTGGTCCGGGATTAGCAAGTGCCGGCATACAGCTCCTCCAGGGAATCGGATCCGAGCACGCACGACTGTTTGGACACGGCGAGGGTGAAGCCGTGGCGCCCGGCCATGCGTGCGACCCGGGCCACCTGCTCCGGGGTCAGTTGTCCGGTGAAGGTGCGGTCGCGCACCCCTTCGAAACCCAGCAGCATGGCCTCGGCCATGCAGCCGTACGCCTGTCCGGCGGGACGCGGGAAGCCGGCGATCGCGAGGTCCTCCCCGAACGGCAAGGCGGCGATGCCGCCTTTAATGACGACGAGGTCGGGGCGCTGCGCCAGCACCTCCGGCCGCACACTCGCCGGCATCGACAAATCGCAGACGATGGTGCGGGGTGCGAAGTGGTCGCCGGTCATCGGGGAGTCGACTGCATTCATCGCCGCCACGACCACGTTGCCTTCGGCCGCCGCGCTCAGATCGGTGGTGACGCTGGCATTGGGGATGCGGGCGGCGAGGGATTGCAATCGTTTGAGCGACCCCGGGCGGTGGCTGCCGATGAGGAGGACGCGGCGGAACCGGCGGGCGAGGATTTCTGCGCAGGTGCGGCCGATGTTGCCCGAGGCTCCGGCGACCACCAGGGTGGCATTTCCCGGGTCGACGCCCGCATCGCGGCAGGCCCGGCCGACCGCCTGGATGGCCAGGGCGATGGCGTAGCTGTTGCCGGTGGTCACGCCGAGTCCGCCAGCGTCGAGGCGCGTGCCGTTCAGGGTGACCATGGACGTGTACTGTCCCAGCGAGACGAGTTCGCAGCCGAGGGCACGCGCCGCCTCCGCCCCCTGGTGGACGAGGGCGCGGGCGGGTGCCAGCACCCGGGATTCAAGACACCCCTTCACCCAGCGGGAGGTGAAGGGAAGCATGATCGGGTGAAACTGGACGACGGAGCCAAGGGTGGAGCGGACATGGACCGCGCTCATCACGACCGGGGCCGCCCGGGTGACCCAATGCGCCAGATAGTGCTCGCGCTCGGCCGCCGGCATGCGGGCGAAGGAGGCGTCGAGTGCGGTCAGGTCGGCCGTATCGACCAGATGGCAGAGCCAGGCGACCTTGGTGACCGGAGCGTGCCGCCGGTGGGGCTGCACCCGCGCCTCGTCGTAAATCATCACTCGTCCGTCGTCCCGCATAAGCAGGGGTTCGTGCGCGGGAACGGCGGGGCCGAGCCCGAGGTGCCGGGTCAGTCCCATGGCATCGGCCCGGGTGAGGCGGGTGCAGACGTCGTCGAGAGCCTCCAGCGTCCGTTCAATCTCCGCCTCGCTGATCAGCGCCGAGGGTTCGAGGCGCAGGGAAAAACGGTCGCTCAACGTGGGGGCCACGCGCAGCCGGTGGCGGGCGAGGAGGTGGCTGGTAAGCACGTGCGCCAGATCCTCCTGGGCGCTGAGGAATCGGAGGACAAAGCTGGGTGATTGGGCGAGCGGGCGAAATTCCACAGCGGCGAGCAGGCCGCGGCCGCGGACGTCGGCGATCACGCCGGGATGCCGGGCCGCCAGTCGGCGCAGGCCGACGAGCAGTTGTGCGCCCTTTTCCCGGCAGGCGGCGAGCAGGGTGTCATCGATCAACTCGAGCGTTCGCAGGGCGATGGCGCAGGAGAAATCATCGCCGGCAAAGGTGCTGGTGTGCTGGAGATCGAAGGTGTCGCGGTACCGCTCGCGCTTGATGAGCAGTGCCGAGATTTTCGCCAGTCCTCCGCCGAGGGCCTTGGAAATAATGATGTAATCCGGCTGGATCCCCAGGTGCTCGCAGTCGAGGAAGGCACCGGTGCGCCCCATCCCGGTCTGGCATTCGTCGGCGATGAGCGGGACCCCGGCGGCACGGCAGAGGGCCGCGGCCCGCTGCGCAAACGCCGGCTCCATCAAGTGAATGCCGCCCTCGCCCTGGATCGGTTCGAAGATGAATCCGGCCAGTCGCCCGCTGCCGGCGAACGCCTGTTCGAGTTTTTCGAGGTCGTTCAACGGGACGCGCACAACCGCGAGGCCACCATGCTCACAGCCTTCCCGGTAACGGGGGTTGGACGTGAGCTGCACCGCTCCCAGGGTCTTGCCGTGAAAGGCGCGCTCAAGCGCGATGAACGTGCGCGATCCGGTCTCCAGCATCGCGTGTTTCATCGCCGCCTCCACGGCCTCGGCTCCGGAATTTCCGTAGACCACGCAATAATCGCCCCGCGCGCGCCGGGAGAGTGCACCCGCCAGCTGCTCCGCCAGCGGCTGCCGCGACCCTTGGCTGTGCACTGGGCGGCCGGCGGCCAGCAGCCGCTGAGCCTCGGCTACGAGGTCCGGATGGGCATGCCCGAGGAGCAGCGAGCCGTAACCGCCGACGAGGTCGAGCACTTCAACTTCGCGATCCTGTTCGTCCCGATAATAAAGATGGCAGCCGGTGCCTCGTTCGTAGGACACGTCGAGCCGCAGCGTGTGCAGGAGCTGGCTGAGGCGCGGCTTGAAGTGCGTCTTCGGCCACGCCCGGTCCGCCGCCGCCGTTTCGTCATCCGCCATGGATCGTTCCCTATTCATGCTGATATGCTAGCTGACGAAGAAAGCGGCGTGCCAATACATTGCGATGGCACCGTCATTGACACAATCGATGATGTTTTGGACTCGTCGGGATTCCCCGCTGGCAGCTTCCGCACCCGTCCCGAGCTGCCGTCGAATTCCACCCAGTCGCCGTCCCGCAGCCACGTCGTCAGCCCGCTGATCGAGACGACGGCGGGCAGGCGCAGTTCGCGGGCGACGATGGCGGAATGGGAGAGCAGGCTGCCGCGCTCGACGAGCAGTCCGGCCGCCCCGGGAAAGAGCATGATCCAGCCGGGATCAGTGCGCTCGGCGACGAGGATTTCGCCGGGGCGCACGATCGATTGGGCGGGGTCCGTCACCAGGCAGATGCGGCCGCGGACGACGCCCGGACAGCAGCCGAGGCCGCGGCGTTCGGTGTCCTCCGCATCGCCGGCGTCGCCGCCGGCCACGGCGGCTTCGGCGATGGGCAGATGACGGGACGGGATGCCGCGGGTGGTGAAACGGTTGGGAAGGGGAGGCGACTGGCGGCAGGCTGCGAACTCGGCCTGGCGCAGCCCGGCCAGCTCGTGCAGCCGCACCGTCGTGGTCGTCCCGGAAACGAAGCCGAGCAGCTCCCCGACCTCGAGATAAAACACATCGCGGGCCTCATCGAGGTGCCCGTGGGCCTGCAGTTGTCGGCCCATCGCGAGGAAAATCCGGCGGACCCGGCCGAACAGCCGGGTGCGTTCAAACCGGAGGTTTTCGCGTTCGCGTACGCCCGAGCGGGCATGCTGCAGCAGCCACCGAAAGAGCACGCGCCGCACCGGGTGTCCCGCGAGCGCCCGGTTCATCCGCGCTTCGGCCAGCGCCCGCGGATGTGCCGCCGGGTCCGGGGCGGCGGCGGGCGCGGTCGGGGGCATCGAGGCCAGCCGCCCCGCCGCGCGATAGAGGGGCAGGGGATCGTCGAGCAGGGTCGAGCTTTCGAGCTTCAGTTCATCGAAACAACGTTCTCCGAATTGGGCAAGGTAGGCGTCGCGGGCGGCGCGAAAGCCGGGTCTTGGGTCAATGGCCCGGTCAATTTCCTCCCGCGTCGCGTGGTTCAGGAGGGTGATGAAGTCCGAATCGGCGGCGGCGAGTTGGGCGAGTTCGGCGATGAGTTGCGCGGGGGCGGCGCTGATCATGCCACCACTGTCGCAGAGCAGGTCGTTTTGCAGCAATCCGTCCGCCTCGCCGCTCCAGCGCGCGGTCAGGTCGCGGAGCATGCCATAAAAGATCATGGTGAAGAAGTCGTTCAGCAGCGGGGCGTCCCACCGGCTGAGCAGCCTTTGCTCCAGATCCTGAAAGCTGGCGGCGAGCGCGCCGGCGGACAGGGATTCGAAGGGTTCGGGCGGCGGGCGCAGGGCGTCGTCGAGGCGGACGCGGAAGCGGCGGATGTTCGCAGGCAAACGCCAGTGGTTGACGATCAATGCGGTGACGCTGAAGGCGAGGTCGAGGCCGTCGCGCAGGCGCGCCCCGAGGCCCGGGCGGGCGAGACCGGCCACGATTTCCGCTGGCAGCGCCTCCTTCACGCCCATCATTTGCTCCATGAACCGCCGGTTGACGGTGAAGCCGGGCAGCAGGGCGAGCACGCGATACCAGTTGAGCAGGTTGTAATAGATCCGGCCGCGGTGCAGCCCGAGCATGTTGCGGAAGACGTGGTCGCTGGCCTTGAGGCGTGGCGCCGGCACCGAGAGGATGCGGCAGAACTGCCGGTACACGCCTTCGTAGGCGCGCTGCGCAAACGAGAACGTCAGCGGCGTGGTCACTCCGGAATAACTTTCGACGATGTTGCTGTTGTCCCAGATCGCCAGCGGCACGTCGTCGCTAGCCGCGTGCATCAGGGTGGTGATGGCACGCGATTGCAGCAGATGCAGCCGCCCGTCGGCGATGGCCCATTCGATGTCCTGCGGCGTGCCGAAATGCCGGCCGGCGACTTCCACCGCGGCGGCGACTTCGGCGAGCTGCGCATCGCTCAGCGCCGGGCGGGCCGCGGCCTCCGCTGACCATCGTTGGCGGGCGAGCCCGTCGGCAGTGATCCGCCAAGCGTCGGGTTTGAGCGCCAGGCGGCGGGATAGCACTGTGCCGGACCGGTCGACATGCCAGGTGTCGGCGTCGACCTCGCCGCTGACCAGCCCGAGCCCAAGGCCGGGCACGGCGGAAATGACCAGACGGTCGCGGCTGCCGGTCACCGGGTCGGCACCAAAGGCCACGCCCGAGGCGTCCGCTCGGACCATGCGCTGGATAATCACCGCGGGGGCGCTCCGGTCGTCGTCCAGGCCATGCTGCGCCCGGTAGGCTCGGACGCCGGGGCTGAAGCCGGAGCTCCAGACAGCGGCGACCTGCGCCGCCACCTCCGCGGGACGCACGGCGAGGAAACTGTCGAACTGCCCCGCAAACGAGGCGGCCGCCCCGTCTTCATCGCGCGCGGAGGAACGGACGGCGACCACCCAGCCGTCGGGACAGAGCCGGGCCAGCGCCGCTTCGATCTCGGCGCACACCGCGGGACTTGGCCGGACCGGCGGGACCGGCGCGACGCCGGCACCGGTGGTGGCGCTCGCCGGCAGCGCCGCCTGGCCGGACGCCGACCGGCTGTCGTCGAAGGCAGGCGGCCGCACGACGAACCACGGCGGAATTGCCAGTCCGCTCGACTGCAGCGCGAGCAGGGCACGGGCCTTGCCGCCGATCGCGACCTCGGCAGCGGCATCCCCGGGCCAGAAAATGTAATTCATCGTGGGGCGGCGAGCAGTTTGGAAACCAGCGGAACGATTCCGAGCATGAGGTACAGCGAGATGGTCCAGAGGCCGGTAAAATGTTCGATGCTCTTGGTCCGCGGCGTAACCGGCTGCGCAAGGAAGCGGCGGGCGAGCGATGCGGCCGCGATGAGGAGGACCGCAAGCACGACGGACACGGGCCCGACAAATCCGATCCGGCCCGCGGCCAGCACGGCACAGCCGGCGGTGACGGCCAGGGCCGCGAGCCAGACGATGGTCGCGGTGGAACGTCCCCAGAGGCGGCTGTACGTCCGGACACCGTCCTCCTCGTCCCCCGGTGCCCGGATCTTCCGGCCGATTTCCAGGGCGACGCCGTTGCCGAAGCTGACGACGATGAACCAGAATAGCCCTGAGGGTGCCGCCGTGCCGGTCCGCAGCCAGTCGCAGGCGGTCGCATACAGGTCCGCCAGCGGAACGATGAGCATGTGCGTCCACAGATAAGTCACCGGCCGTCCGATGATCCAGTCGCGCACAAAAAATTCGCGGGTCATCAGCGCCAGATACCCCCAGGTGACGAGCAGCAGCCAGACCAGGGGGGGTGCCAGCGACCAAGCCAGCGCCAATTGGACGATCGCGCCGGCCACCCCGATGGCGGCCAGTTCGCGCCGCGTCACCAATCCCCGGGGGACTGGACGGTAGGGGCGGTACGCACAGTCCTCCTCGAAATCCTTGTGTTCATCGGCGATCCGGAGCTGGAGGAAAAGCAGGAACGAGGTGATGAAGGCGGTCAGGTACGAGGCCAGGGCCGGCGGTGATGCCGCCCCGCGCAGCAAGGCCGAAAAACTCACCGCCGAAGCACTGAAGGCCGCAATCAACAGCCCGTGGGCGACGATGGGAAATCGTTCCCGCTGGTAGATCCACCAGCGGGAGGCGCTCGTGCTGGCTGAGGGGGGATTCACAGAGGAAGAATGGCCACCGAGGAAGAGGAGGACGGGCCGGCTGCCCCCAGCTCCGCCAACATGTCTCCATCATAAAATTCCGAAAACAAACGCCAAGGTTGAGTATCATTTTATCGAGGTCTAGCGCCGTCATCAGCAGCCCGGGGCGCGCCCGCAGGGTGATGCCGGGCCAGGGTTCGACCGAGTGGAGCAGGTGCTGGCACCTCTGCCGGGGTGCGGTGTATTACTGACGATGCGGGGTGTGGGGTGGGGAATAATGATGATCATGCTGGCCGCAGGTTTTTTCAGAAACTGCGATGGCGGGTTCCGCTGGTGCCCGGTTCGGCCTGTTTTGGAGCATCAACGGCGTGCAGGCCTGTGTTTCAGGGGGCTGGCTGCACGTTCATCGGCAGCCCGTGGCGCGCCCGCAGGGTGATGCCGGGCCATGGTTCGACCGGATGGTCCGGGACCGGGTGCAGACGAAACGCCTGCACTACCATGGCGGTGATGACTTGGGCCTCGAGCAGGGCGAATTCGCGGCCGATGCAAAACCGGGGGCCGGTCCCGAAAGGAATGTAGGCCTCTGGCGGCGGTTGCTCGAATCGCGACGGGTCAAAGACTTCCGGATGATTCCAGAAGGTGGGGTGGCGGTGCAGCGCGTAGGGGGAAATGACGACCGACGATCCCGCCGGCAGGGAATAACCGCCAATGGTATCGTCCCCGATGACCCGGCGCTCAATGATCCAGATTGGAGGGAACAACCGCATCGCCTCCATGACGGCGCGTTTGGTCCAAACCAGCCGGGGCAGGTCCTCAAGGGTCGGCATCCGGCCGCCCAGAACGGCGGTGGCTTCGTCCCGCACCCGCTCTTCGATTTCCGGGTGGCGGCCGAGAAGGTGGAACGTCCACATCAGGGCATTGGCCGTGGTCTCGTGGCCTGCGAGCAAAAACGTGGTCGTTTCGTTGCGCAGTTGGGAGTCGCTCAGGCTTTCGCCGGTCGCTTCATCTCTCACCTGCATCATCATGCCGAGCAGGTCGGATGGCGGAGCCTCGTTCCGCACCATGGCGCGGCGGTGCTCGTCGATGATGCGGAAGACGGTGGTGTCGACGACCCGCAGGGCGCGCCGGAACCGGCGGTTCTCCGGTGTCGGCACCCAGTCGGGCCAGTTCAGGATACGCCCCAGCCGTCCGAAGGTGTGCGGCAGAATGATCTGCATCGCGCCGTTGATGGCTTCGGCATCGGGACCGACGTCGGCGCTGAACAGCGTCCGGCCGACGATCACGTAGGTCAGTCGCGACATTTCTTCCGCCATGTCCATCGGGCCGGCTTTGATTCCGCGCTGCCGCCACCGGTCCAGCATCGCCTCGGTGGCCGCGGCCATCGGGCCGATGAAGCCGGCGATGTGGTGGCGGTGAAAGGCCGGTTGGAGCAGCCGCCGCTGCCGCTGCCAGTAGTTGCCGTTGGCGGTGAGCAGGCTCTCGCCGGTGACCCCCTTGATGAAGGCGGCGCTGCGCGTGCGCTTGTCGTAGTTCCGGGTGTGGCGCTGGAGCACGTGCTGGACGTGGTCCGGGTGATTGAGCAGGTGCACGACCTGCGGCCCGAGCCGGAACCGGACGACATCGCCGTGGGCGCGGGCGGCATCCATCATCAGGCCGAGCACGTCGCGCCGGAAGGCCTGGAGGTGGCCGAGCAGCGGGTGGCCCGGCGGCCCGGGGGCGCGGGAGCGCGGGTCAGGCGATGCATTCATCGGGCATGGGGTAATCCCATTTCTCAAAACTCCGGCGCCAGGCGCGCACCACCTTGCGCTGCAGGGCGGGATCGAGCGGGGGAAAGACGTTTTTCCGATAGCCTGCGAGCGCGGCCACTTCGCGCTCCAGTTTGGGCACCAGTCGTTCGAAGCCGCCGAGGCCGAGGGTGTCGTACGTCTGGCGCAGCTGGCCGACCGGGTCGCGTTCGAGATCGGCGTAGCTCATTTCGTGGAACTGACCTTTCGGGATCAGAGCCCGCTGGGCGAAGAATGCGTCATGGAGCACGGTGTACCGCTCGATGATGCGGTCGTCGATTGCCCCGACGTCGGGGCGCTGCAGATAGGTGTGCCAGCCGGCGGTGTCGAAGTAGTGCCGGAACGAACGAAAGACGTCGAGGGGATGGCGGTGGATGTGGACAAACCGGGCACTGGGAAACAGTTCGAGCAGCATTCTGATCCGCGCGGTGTGCGGCGGCGACTTGAGTACGAGGGGTTTTTGGTGCTTAAACGTCAGCTTGCGGAGAAAGAGCAGGAATGCCGCCTTCCACTCGTCCACTTCCGCCGCGGGCACGTCACGGAAGGTCAGGTAGCGGGCGTAATGGTCCTCGCGCCGCGGAAAACTGACGCCGAGATAAAGCGAGCGCAGCGACATCAGGCAAGGGGCGAATTCGTCCTCCTGGGGAGCCTGGAAACTCAGCCGCATGTTGTCCATCGGCCGCCGGTCCGGCACCATCCAGGCAAACCGCCGGCTGTTGACCTCCTCGGTAGTCAGGAACGTGTGCGGATTGACCGCCTGATAGGTGTTGGCGCAGGCAAACTGGTCGGTGTCGAGCGCCAGCAGGTTGTGCAGGTGGGTGGTGCCGGTGCGCCAATGGCCGAGGACAAACAGCGGCGGTGGCACCTCGGTGGCGGCCACCGGTTTCTCGAACCGCTGGTGCTCGCGATACCGGTGGATCGAATTCATCAGGCTCGACAGCGTCACGAAGGCAGCCCGGTGCCAGTAGACCGGATCGACCGCAAACCGGTTCTCCCGCAGCAGCCGCAGCCAGTCCCCGGCGGTGATGCCAGCGAGGTAATTGTGAGCCAGGCTCCAACGGTGTTTCAGGGCGGCGGGCACGGGCGGTTGGGAATCATGCTATTCGGGCACAGATCCGGGCCGTTGTCACCCGGGCAAGTCGGCCCCACAGTTCCGCGATGAACGACGAGGTTTACACCGCTGACTTTTTCCGGGAAAATGCCGACCGCCTCCGCGAGGTCATCGCCCGGGAGCTCGACTCCAGCCGTTCAGGTGCGGGCAAAGTGCTGGTGCAGAAGCCGATCAACGAGATTTTGCGCGATCTGGATTTCGACCGGGTGGTGGCGGAGGGCCAGGCGGACCTGTCCGCGCTGGCCGGCATCGTGCTGGAGAACAGCAATCACCTGAGGCACCCGCGGTACCTGGGGCACCAGGTGGCGATCCCGATGCTGCCGTCGGTGTTTGCGGACTTGGTGAACGGCATCACCAACAATGGCATGGCGGTTTACGAGATGGGGCCGGCGCAGACGGCGATCGAAGTGGGCATGGTCCGCTGGATGCTGGGCAAAGTCGGCTGGCCGGCGGGCGACGGCGTCTTCACGCACGGCGGCAGCCTGGGCAATTTGACGGCGCTGCTGGCGGCGCGGGCCCGCGTTTTTCCGGAGAGCTGGCGCGACGGCCTGCCACCGGATGTCGTCATGCTCGTGCCCGAATTCTCCCATTATTCGATCGAGCGGGTGGCGGCGATCATGGGGCTGGGCACCCGGCACTTGGTGAAGGTGCCGGCGGACGCCGGCCTGCGGATCGATCCGGAGGCGCTGCGGCGCGTCCATGCCGAACAGACGGCGGCCGGTCGGACGGTGCTGGCGGTCGTCGCCAACGCCGGGGCCACGGCCAATGGCGCGGTCGATCCGCTGCGGGCCATCGGCGCGTTTTGCCGGGACCATGGGGTGTGGCTGCATGTCGACGGGGCGCACGGAGCGGCCGCCTTGGTGTCGCCGACCTACCGCGCGCTGCTCGACGGGATCGAGCTGGCCGATTCGGTCGTGTGGGACACGCACAAGCTGCTGGGCACGTCGGCGCTGGCGTGCGCGGTGTTGTTTCGGGATCCGGCCGCGCTGGCCGGGGCCTTCGAGCAGCATGCGCCGTATTTGTTCAGCGACGACGAGAAGCCGGGTGAGGATCTGTCGTTGCACACGTTCGAGTGCACGAAGGTGCCGCTGGCGCTCAAGTTGTTCTTTAATCTCGCGCAGGTGGGCGAGGCCGGCCTGGCGGCGCATGTTGACCGGCTGTTCGACCAGGCCCGGTCCTTCCACCGGCTGCTGGCGGAGCACCCCGGCTTCGAGGTTTTTGGTCCGCCGCAGTGCAACATTCTCCTCTTTCGCTGCGGGACGGATTCGGCGCTGCAGGACCGGCTCCGCCGCCGGCTCGTGCTCGACGGTGACTTCTACATCACGCGCACGACCGTGCGCGGCGAGGCCTGGCTGCGGCTGGTCATCCAGAATCCGTTCACGGAGGAGTCGGACATTGCGGCGCTGGCGGATCGGCTTGAGCGGATGGCGCACGACGGACCCAGCGCTTCGCAAATGAGCCGGCGGTGAGCCCGGAGGCATGGGCCACGGGTCACCGGTGGTCGCGCGGAGCGCCACCGCCGGACGATGCCCGCAGGCAGCAGATCCATGCCCTCGCCGATGACCGACCGCCCTCGCCGGCCATCAGGCTGGCGAGCCGCCAGCGGGTCTCGTCCGCCAGGGCATGAGTGAAGGCCATCGCTCGTTGCCTTGGGGAGTGCCGCACCGAGAAGCCTCGATGGGGCAACCGGCTCGCGGCCGCAGCCTGGACTCGCCTCCCCCAGACATTGGTGCGGTCGTTGGAGGAAAATACGCCTTGCTTTGCTTTGCTACTTTGCAAACTTTGAAATCAGTGAAAGCGGCTCCAATTTACCCAGGCCAAGACCGCCAACCTGCTTCCGGGGAGGGGCTGAGGGTGGTCGGGGCGGGTGGCTGGAAGTGGTTCGATCGGATGGGCCGACGGCACTGGGCAGAGGTATGACTGCGCGCCATCCGGGGTCTTTTTCACCAGCACCCGCGCCTCCTTGTCGATCGGGGGCCGTTCACGTCAACATCCACTCTAATGACAAGACCTTCCATCCGGCGCGTGGTTGTCTGGCTCGGCTTCGCCGCCCTGGCGGCGTTGGCTGGGTACCGAATCAAGTTCGCGCCTGCGCCAGTGATCCAGCACCGCGTGACGCACGGCGAACTCATTGCGGAGGTGATGGGCACGGGCACGCTGGAGGCGCGGGTCAAGACGACCGTCAGCGCCCGCATTCAGGAGCGGCTCGCGGAGGTGCTGGTGGACCAGGGGGATCATGTCAGGGCGGGGCAGGTGCTGGCCCGGCTCGATGACGCCGAAACGCAGCAGCAGGTGGCGATCGCCGAAGCCACGCTGGCGGCGGCGCGTCAGACGGCGGCGCGGGTGCATGCCGATTTGGCGCGTTCGGAAGCGGTGCTGGCGCAGGCCCAGCGCGATGAAAAGCGCCTGACCAGACTGGTTGCGGAGAATGCGGTGTCGCAGTCCGATGCGGACAAGGCCGCGGAAGCCTTGCGCGTCGCTGAAGCCGATTTGAAGCGTTCTCATGCGTCCATTGCGGAGGCCGAAGGGCAGATCGTGGTCGCGGAAAAAGGGTTGCTCCTGCGCAAGGAGCAGCTGGCCTTTACCGAGATCAACAGCCCCTATGACGGGCTCGTCATTCGCCGCGACCGCGACCCCGGGGACTTGGTGGTGCCCGGCGCCTCCCTGATGCAGCTCATTTCGCTCGGTGAACTCTGGGTCAGCGCCTGGGTGGACGAAACCGCCATGCCGGCGCTCGCCGCCGAGCAGCCGGCGCGGCTCGTTTTCCGATCGGAGCCCGGCCGCAGCTACGCGGGAAAGGTGTCTCGACTGGGACGCGAAATGGATCGGGAGACCCGCGAGTTTCTTGTGGATGTGCATGCGGGTGAACTGCCGAAGAACTGGACCATCGGTCAGCGCTCGGAGGTTTTCATCGAGACCGGGCGGCAGGCCGGTGCGGTGCTGCTGCCTTCCACGTTTCTCAGATGGAGATCAGGCCGGGCCGGAGTCTTCGTGAATGCCGATGGCCGGGCCCGGTGGCGGGAGATCACGCTGGGTCTGCGTGGCCGGGATGCTGTCGCCATCACGGCGGGACTGCGCGAGGGCGAGCCGGTGGTCCGCGCCCCGGAAGAGCTAAAAACCCCCCTGGTCGAAGGACAACGCCTCTCGGTCCAGCCATGAACCTCGCCGTCCGCGACATCCGCCACAATGCGGGCCGTTTTGCCTTCACCAGCGTCGGCATCGGACTGCTGCTCATGATGGTCATGGGCATGGGGGGCATTTATCGAGGCCTCATCCACGAGGCCACGCTGCTGGTCGACCGCGTGGGCGCCGACCTGTGGATGGTGCAGGGCAGCACTCGCGGTCCGTTTGCGGAAGTCTCCCGCATTCCAGCCACTCTGGAAGACCGCGCGCGAGCGGTGCCCGGCGTGGCGGAGGCGCGGTGCTTCGTCTCCCACACCATCCAGCGCCAGCACCACGGGCGCCCGCTGCGCATGGTGGTGCAAGGACTGTCGTGGCCGGAAGATCGCGGCGACTGGGTGCCGCTCGTCGCCGGCCGTCCCCTCCGGCAGGCACATTATGAAATGATCGCCGACCAGTCGTTGAAGCTGCCGCTGGGCAGCCGCCTTCGTTTGGCGAAGGACGAATATGAGGTGGTGGGGCTGACCCATGGCATGGTCGGCTCCAGCGGCGACGGTCTGGCCTTTTTTACGGTCAGCGACGCCATATCCATTCAGTTTGACCAGCCCGGCGAGGCTGTGCGGCTTGAGCGCGCGGCCCGCCGGGCGCGGGTGGAAGGCGTGGACCTCGGCCGTCTGCAACCGCTCTTGCTGGACCGCGCCGAGGGGCTTTCCAGCGGCATCCCCGCGTTGCCCGCGCCGCAGGTCAGCGCCGTGCTGATCACGCTGAGGCCGGGAGCCGATGCGGCGGAGGTTCGGCGCACGCTGGGCACCTGGCCCGACATCAGCGTCTATTCGACGCAGGAGATGAGGGAGCTGCTTCTTTCCGGCATGGTGGACAAGGCCAGGCGTCAGCTCGGGCTCTTCCGCACGCTGTTGATCATCATTTCCACGATCATCATCGCGCTCATCATCTATACCCTGACGCTCGACAAGATTCGCGACATCGCACTGCTCAAGCTGATTGGTGCCCGCAACACTGTCATCGGAGGCCTCATTCTGCAACAGGCGCTGCTCATGGGCGCGGTGGGTTACGGGCTGGCCTGGTGGATCGGCCGGCATGCCTTTCCGCATTTCCCCCGTCTCGTGCTGATCGATCCAGCGGACCTCGCCAGCCTCGCCCTGATCGTCGTCGTCATCTCCACGCTCGCCAGCCTGCTCGGCATCTGGAAGGCGATGCGGGTCGAGCCCAACACCGTGCTCTCCGCATGAACGCCGAGGCTTCCAGCCCCACGCCCGCGGTCGAGGTCACTCACCTTCGCAAGGTCTATGGCGGCGGCCGCACCGAAGTCGTCGCCATGCGCGATGCCTCGCTCAGCATCGCGCCGGGGGAGATCGTCGGCATGTTCGGTCCCAGCGGCTCTGGGAAATCCACCCTGCTCACCGCCATGGCCCTGATCAATCCGCCCACCTCCGGCCAGATCCGCATCGCCGGAACGCCGGTCATGGATGGGCCCCAGGCCCTGGTGGACCTGCGCGCCTTCCGCCGCCAGCACCTCGGTTTTGTCTTCCAAAAGGCCAATCTCATCCCGTTTCTCACCGCGCTCGAAAACGTCCAGATCGCCATGGAGGTCAACGATGTTCCGCCGAAGGAGGCCCGGCGGCGGGCCCTGGAGTTGCTCCGTTACCTCGGAGTCGAGGCCCGGGCCGGCAATCTCCCGGTGGCCCTCTCCGGAGGCGAACAGCAGCGCGTCGCCGTCGCCCGCGCCCTGGCCAACGAACCCAGCCTCATCCTGGCGGATGAACCCACCGCCGCGCTCGACCGCACCCTGGGCCGGCAAGTGATGGAACTCTTTGCCAAAATCGCCCATGAACGCCATGCCGGCGTGCTTGTCGTCACGCACGACCACCGCACGCTCGATGTCTTCGACCGCATCCTTGATGTCGAAGATGGCATGATCAAGGTGCGGGCCGTGCCCCACCCCCCCACGCCTTGATTCGCCGCAGGTGCTGAGCGACGCCCCGTGCCGTTCATGGTTCCCCGGGGCTGGCCGGGCGCGCCGATGAGCGGATGCCGGATGGCTCGGATCGGCGGCCTGCGCGCGCATCCGTTCCCCGGCAGGCGCGCCCGGGCGGAAAAAAACCAGGTGTTAAGTCCGCAGTGTGAATGGACGGCTCATGACCACGCCCTTGTGCTTTCCAAGACTCCATGACACGCAAAACCATTCTCCTTTTAGCGGCGGTCTTCGCCGCCACCTGCGCCGTGACGCGCAAAGCGATCCTCACGGCGACCGCCGCGGCACCACTCACGTTTACGGCTCCGGCCCAGGCCGGGACGTTCGATCATTCCCATGCGGCTTTCACCGCCGTGCTGCAGGCCACCGTGGCCAACGAGCGGGTCAACTATGACGCGATGAAAAAGAACCCGGCGCCGCTGGAGGCCTATCTGGGCTCGCTGGCGGCGGTGAATGAGAAGGAGTTTGGCTCCTGGTCGAGGGACCAACGGCTGGCGTTTCTGATCAATCTGTATAACGCCGCCACCCTCAAACTCGTGGTGCAAAACTATCCGATCAAAAGCATCAAAAAAATCGGAAACCTCATCCAGGGGCCGTGGGACCAAGCGGTGGTGCCGCTCTTCGGAAAAACCGTGACCCTGAAATACATCGAACACGAGCTGATCCGTCCGCGCTATGCCGAGCCCCGGGTCCACTTTGCGCTCGTGTGCGCCGCGCTGGGATGCCCTCCACTGCGGGCCGAAGCCTTTGCGGCCGACCGGCTGGGAGCCCAGATGGATGAGCAGGGACGCCGTTTTCTCACCACACCCGGCAAGAACCGCGTGGAGGCCGCGGCGGGTGTGTTGTATCTGTCTCCGATTTTCGACTGGTTTAGCAAGGACTTCACGGACCAGGCGGGGTCGGTGGAAAAGTTTGTCGCCCCATATTTTCCCGAGGCGGACCGCCCGTCAATTCTCAGTGGAAAACTGAAGGTCAAATTCACCGGCTACGACTGGTCGTTGAACAAGCAATAGTCTGCCGCCACTGCCGCCATGTCCGAACCTCCGGCCGAATCCCGGCTGATCCCCCTGGCGGAAGTGACAGTGGTGATTCCGGCGCTGAACGAGGAGGAATCCCTGCCAGAGGTCCTGCGCCGGCTGGCCGCCCTCGGCCTGCGGAGCATCGTGGTGGTGGACAACGGCAGCAGCGACGACACGGCGGCCGTGGCCCATCGGCTGGGGGCTTCGGTAGTGTCCGAACCTCGGCGCGGCTATGGCCGGGCCTGCTGGGCCGGCAGCGAAGCCCGGCCCGCGTCGGCACGGTGGATCCTCTTCGCCAATGCAGATGGCAGCGACGATCTGGAGTCGTTTCCCGAAATGATGGAGGCGGCAGAGCGGGGGGCGGAACTGGTTCTGGGCCGGCGCCCGGCGGGGCCGGATCAGCGCGATCATTTGACGGAGGCCCAGCGATTCGGCAACTGGCTGGCCACGCTGCTCATGCGGGTATTGTGGGGCCGGCGCTACGGCGATCTGGGGCCGTTGCGGCTGATTTCCCGGGAGGCCTTGGACCGTTTGGGAATGCAGAACCGGGGGTTTGGATGGACGGTCGAAATGCAGGTCCGGGCGGTCGAGGAGGCGTTGTCCGTGGCCGAAGTGCCGGTGCGCAATTTTGCGCGCACCGCGGGCACCTCGAAAATCTCCGGCTCCGTGAAGGGCAGCGTGCAGGCGGGAGGCGTGATCCTCGCCACCATTTTCAAGTTGTGGCTGTGCCGCCCGATCATGCAGCGGTGGATGCAGGCGGTGGCGGCCCTGGGCATGGTGCTCGGCGCGGTTTTGATGGTGCCGTGGGGCGTGCTGGGAAGGGTTGGTCAGGCCCCGCAATTCCTGGCCGCGGCCGGCATCATGGGTGCGGGTTATGCCCTGAGCTGGGTGCTGCGTTCACCGCGGGCAGCCCTCATGTGGACGGTGGCCGTCCTGGTGCGGCTGATCCTGCTCGTGATGGAGCCGAGCTACGACATCTGGCGGTATCTCTGGGAAGGGCGGGTGACGTTCGCGGGGCTCAATCCCTATCAAATGGCGCCCAATGCCCAGGCGCTGTCGTTTTTGCAGGATGCGGCGGTGTGGCCACAGGTGGGACATCCGGCGCTGACCGCGGTCTATCCGCCACTGGCCCAGCTGTCGTTTGCCGGAATCACGGAGGCGAGGTCGACGGTGCTCGCGTTCAAATTGGTTTTTGTGCTCGCCGACTTGGGGGTGGCGCTGCTCCTGCACCGGCGGTTTGGACTCTCCTCGGCCATGCTCTATGCGTGGAATCCGATCGTGGTGTATTCCTTTGCGGGCGGGGGCCATTACGACAGTCTTTTTCTGCTTCCGTTGGTTGGAGGTCTGATGCTGGCGGATAAGGAATCGGGCGGAACGCGCTGGCTCAGCAGCGCCGTGCTCGCGGGGGTCAGCATGGCGCTGAAATATGCGAGTGGGCCGCTCGCTTTTTGGTGGCTGTGGCAGGGATGGAACCGCGGCGGCCCCCGGATGGCGGCGGCCACGGGGCCATCGCCCGCACCCGCGCCATCCCGGCCTGAATCCCATGGTCCGGTCCCGTCCATCCAGCCCGCCGAGATTTTCTGAATTATGACCACACCCACACATGCTTCACGGCCCGGCGGCCATCGCCGCAAAGCCATGCTTTTCGCCGCTTTTGGCCTGCTCATCGCCGGGGCCTTTCTCTTCGGCGATCCCCAAGCCTGGCTCAACGCCGCCATTGCCGCGGTGGAGAGGCTCGGTCCCTGGGGGCCGGTGGTGTTTGCGCTGGCTTATGTCGCGGCCGCGCTGCTGCTGGTCCCGGGCTCGGCGCTGACGCTTTCTGCGGGCACCCTGTTCGGCGTGGCCGCGGGCACCGCCGTGGTGTCGGCCGCCTCCACGGCGGCCGCGGCACTGGCGTTTCTGATCGGCCGGTTTCTGGCCCGGGAGGCGGTGGCGGGAAAGATCGCCGGCAACGAATCCTTCGCCGCGCTGGATCGGGCCATGGGGCGCGATGGCTGGAAAATCGTGGCGCTGGCCCGGTTGTCGCCGGTTTTCCCGTTCACCCTGCTCAATTACGCCTTTGGTCTCACCCGGGTCCAATTCACGCACTATGTGCTGGCCTCCTGGCTTTCCATGCTGCCTGGCACGGTGCTCTACGTGTACCTCGGATCCCTGGCGAGAGCGGGCGCCCGCAGCGGCGAGAAGACGCCGCTGGAGTGGACCATGTATGCCGTGGGACTGCTGGCGACGCTGGCGGTGACCGTCTTCATCACTAAAGCGGCCAAAAAGGCGATGCGGGAAAAAGGCTTCGCGGCCGGCGATTCCACCGGCGAATCGTCAACTCCGCCGCCACGCCAGTAGCCTCGTCATGAGGTCCTTCACTTTCGGCGTGAGGCGGCCGCGGTTGTACTGGTCGCCCACTTTGCGGATCGCCTCGGCTTGCGTCGGGTAGGGGTGAATGGTGCTGGCGATTTTTCCAAGTCCGATCTTATTCGCCATCGCGAGAGTCAACTCGGAAATCAGGTCGCCGGCGTGCTCGGCGACGATGGTGGCACCGACGATTTCATCGGTGCCGGTGCGCACGTGCACGCGGACAAAACCTTCGGTTTCGCCGTCGAGAATGGCACGATCCACCCCGCTGAGCGGCTGGGTGAAGGTGGTGACCGCGATGCCCCGTTTCTGCGCGTCCTGCTCATAAAGCCCGACATGCGCCACTTCCGGCGAGGTGTAGGTCGCCCAGGGGATGATCAGGGCGCTCGTCTTTTTGCGACCGAAAAACAGCGCATTCTGAATGACCATGCGGGCTTGGAAATCCGCGCTGTGCGTGAACTGATGGGACGAGCAGATGTCGCCACACGCAAAGATGCGTTTGTTGGTGGTGCGCAGGGTGTCGTCAACCTTCACCCATTTTTTGTCAAACGCGACGCCCGCGGCTTCAAGGTTCAGGCCTTCGACGTTCGGTGCGCGGCCCACTGCCACCAGCAGTTTGTCGACCGTTAGATCGTACCCGGCGCCTTCGGATTCGACCCGGAGCCGCACCGTTTCGCCGTCGCCACGGGAGAGCTGCAACTCCTTGCCGCAGCAAAGCACCCGCACCCCGTCGCGCTCCATGCGTTCCTGCACAAGCTGGGCCGCATCCCGGTCTTCACGCGGCAGAATGCCGGCCATGGCCTCGACGAGATGCACCTCGCTGCCGAAGCGGGCAAAACTCTGCGCCATCTCGCATCCGATGGGGCCCGCGCCGATCACCGCCAGACGCCGGGGCAGTTCGGTGAGGGAGAAAAGCGTCTCATTGGTCAGATACGGCACCTGGTTCAGGCCGGGAATCGGGGGCGCGGCAGCCCTCGCGCCCGTGGCGATGACGGCGGTGTGGTAGGGGAGTTCGACGCCGTCCACCATCACGCTGTCTCTGTCGGTGAAGCTGGCCTGTCCGAGGTAGACATCCACCCCGAGGGCGGCAAAGCGCCGGACCGAATCATGCCTGCTGATGCCCGCGCGCAGCTTTCTCATGCGCTCCATGGCCGCGGCAAAATCCACCCGCACGTCCGATGCGGTGACGCCAAACGCCGCGCCCTCGCGGATCCCGGCGGCACGCCGGGCGGCGCTGATCAGGCCCTTGCTCGGCACGCAGCCGAAATTGAGACAGTCGCCCCCCATGAGGTGACGTTCCACCAGGGCCACCTTCGCCCCGAGCCCGGCGGCACCCGCCGCGGTGACCAGGCCGGCCGTTCCTCCCCCGATCACGACGAGATTGTAGCGGCCGTCCGGCGTCGGGTTGGTCCAGTCGGTCGGGTGGACGTGAGCGACGAGCGCGAGGTTGTGCTCGTCGGCAGGAAGAACTTGATGAGGGCTGTTCATGAAAGTGGTCGATGCAGGGTGAGTTGAGTCGGTTTTCCGTGGTCTGGCTTTAACGGGGAAGCGATTTTTCGTTCCGATTGGTCAGGGGTAACCAAGGGTCCGGGTGCCAGCCTGCTCAGCCGCCAGCGTCTCCCGAAGCCGTTGGTGCGCTTCAGCGCTGAGCTCCACGCCGCCGGCCGGCCCGGCGGGGGGATGTCCGCCTTCACCCCCGCAGGCGCAGCGGGTGAGGGTGCGCAGGTTTTCGAGCTGGGTGGGCAGTCGTCGGCAGAGGCCGCACATCGTGCGGTGGAAACGGCAACGGGCGGATTCCCAGCGGCTCAGCGGGCGGTCCATGCGGAACGAGGCCAGCTCGGCAAACTGGCGGCACGACAGCCCCATGAGCTTCATGACCGGACACAGGATGGCGTGCAGGACGCGGTAGTGGCGCGGGGGCGGGACGGGACGGGGGGCGTTCGGGGCGGACGATTTCATAACGAGACATCGTGTTGTTGCAGGCACGCGCGGATCTGGTGGCGCGCACGGGTGAGCAGCACCGCGGCACTGCCCGGGGTGACGCCGGCGGCGGCCGCGGCTTCCGGCACGGGCATTTCATCCAACTCACGAAGGGTGAAGAGCAGCCTGAGCCGCTCGGGCAGGCGCTGGAGGCAGCGGCGCACCCATTCCATGACCTCCGTGCGGTTGGCGGTGGTCTCCGGAGATTCACTCAGGAGTTCCAGACCGTAATTTGGATCCACTTTCCAGGCCCCGGAAGCATTGAAGAGCTGGTCGAGCGGATTCGCGGCCGCCCCGTCCTCGAGTTCCGGAGCGGGAGACGCGGTGCGCTGGGTGGGGATGCGGTTGGCGGCGCGGTGATGGTCGAGGATCTTGTACTTCATGATGCCGAACAGCCAGGTACTGAGCGTCGAGGCGCCGGCGAAGGACTCCCGCTTTCTCCAGGCGATGACGAGGCAGTCCTGCACCAAGTCTTCGGCATGGTGATGGTCACCGACCCGTTGCAGGGCATAGGCGAAAAGCGGCTGCGCCTGCTCGAGCAGGCGTTCGGGGGTGATTTCGGTCATTTCACGAACAGGTGGCACATCGGAAGTAAGTTGCACAAAAGGAATGAACCTTAACGGAAAAAGCTCGTTAAGAGACCGGTCCTCCGTACGGCTTATGGAGACCTCATCGAACACCACTCTCTTCGACCTCATGTCCGCATCCACCGCCCCCACCGCCGAATCCGCCACCCGTGAGCGATACGCTGCCGCCGCCCATGCCCCCGAAGCCGCCCTGTGCTGCCCGGTCCACTATGACCCGCGGCATCTCGAAATCATTCCGCAGGAAGTGATCGAGAAGGACTATGGTTGCGGCGATCCATCCCAATACCTCAAACCGGGAGAGACGGTGCTCGACCTCGGCAGCGGCACCGGCAAAATCTGCTTCATCGCCTCCCAAGTGGTGGGGGCCATGGGAAAAGTGGTCGGGGTGGACATGACCGACGACATGCTGGAGGTGGCCCGGCGCAATGCGCCCATCGTCGCGGAGCGGGCCGGTTTTGCTAATGTCGAGTTCCGTAAAGGCCGCATTCAGGACCTGGCGCTGGACCTTGAAATCCTCGACGAAGAACTCAAAAAGCGGCCGATCAAAGACGCCGCCTCCTTTCTGGCGGCCGACGAACTGGCCGACGAATTGCGGGTCAAGCATCCGCTGGTGGCCACCGAATCCGTCGATGTGGTCGTGTCTAACTGCGTGCTCAATCTGGTGGACGCGCAGCACAAGCAGCGGCTCTTCGGGGAAATCTTCCGTGTCCTCAAGAGCGGCGGGCGGGCCGTCATTTCGGACATCGTGAGCGACGAGGACGTGCCCGACGACCTGCAGAAGGACCCGGTGCTCTGGAGCGGATGCATCAGCGGGGCCTTTACCGAAGCCGGCTTCCTCAAAGCCTTCCAGGACGCCGGGTTTTACGGCATCGAAATACTGAAGCGCGACGTGGAGCCGTGGCAGACCGTGGAGGGCATCGAGTTTCGCAGCGTGACCGTGCAGGCCTGGAAGGGCAAGCAGGGGGACTGCTACGAGCGCAATCAGGCCGTCATTTACAAGGGCCCGTTTCTCAAGGTGCTGGACGATGACGGTCACGCCATGGAGCGTGGCCAGCGTTCCGCCGTCTGCGACAAGACGTTCCAGCTCTACCAAAAGGCCCCCTACCGGGAGTTCTTCGAGTTCATCGAACCCCGGCTCGCCATCCCCCCCGGCGAGGCCCAACCGTTCGACTGCACCACCACCCGCCTGCGCCATCCGAAGGAGACCAAAGGGCAGCACTACGACGTCACCACCGCAGCATCCCAATGCTGCGACAGCGGCGAAGGGGCGCCGTGCTGCTAGGTTGTGCACCAACCCATCCTCCGCCAGCACCCATGCACGCATGAAAGGATGCGTCACTCCTCCTCCGGCCAATGTGCACGGTGAGCTGGACCGGCAGGGCGGACGGCACCCTGACCCTGTGTTTTTCGCGAGACGAGCAACGCGTGCGCGCCACCGGCCTGCCGCCGCGGGTGTGGGCAGGCGGGTTTCTCGCTCCGGTCGATGCGGCGGCCGGCGGAACGTGGCTGGCTGTGCGCCCAGACGGCATGGTCCTGGCGTTGATAAATCATGACCCGACTGGTTTCAGCCCGCTGGACCATGCGGCCAGCCGCGGCTCCCTGATCCCGGCGCTGGCGGCGCAGCCGGATCCGCCGGGGCTGCCGGCTCTGCGGGATCTGGTCGCCCGCCCCATGAACCCCTTCCGGCTGCTGCTGTTGCCACGGGCCGGAGGGCAACGCCGGCTGTTCACGTGGAATGGCAGGACAACACCCGCGGGGGAGCAGTTGGGCGGTCTGCATGAGCCGGCCCGAGGCGCACAGCGCGAGCCTGAATACCATCTACATCGCCGGCAGCCGGGCGGTGATGACCCACCAACTCCGCACTCAGGGCGATGCCGGCTTCGAGGCCGCCACTCTGGCGGTGTCGATGCCCCTCACCGTCGCTTTATGAACTCCCCGCGCCCTTTCGTCAACACCGCCGAACTGCTGCCCCTCGGCCCGCTGCACGGCCTTGGCCTCCTTCTGCGTCCATTGGTCGAGCGTGTCTGCGGCTTCCGCGTGCTCAATGACATCTATGCCCGGCTGCAACGGACGGACATGACTCCCCAGCGCTTCTGCGCGGAAGGCTTGAATCATCTGGGCGCGGAGGTGGTTTGGCCTGCGGATGCCGAACTGGCTCCGCTGCGCGACTGGCAGGGGCCGCTGGTCGTCATGGCCAACCATCCCTTCGGTGGCACTGAAGCGCTCGCGTTCATGCTGCTGCTCGAGCACCTCCGTCCCGGCGGCTGGCGCCTGCTGGCCAACCGCGTGCTCGCCCCCACTCCGGAGCTGGCACCTCATCTGATCGGCGTCGATCCCTTCACCACCTCCAGCACCAACAACCGCCGCGGCCTGAGCCACGCGCGGCGGTTCCTGGCGAGCGGGGGCGTGCTTGGGGCCTTTCCCGCCGGCCGCGTCTCCGCCTGGAGCGCGGTGCATGACTGCGTGCTGGACGCGCCGTGGAGCGACCACCCGGCCCGTCTCGCCGCGGCCGCCGGGGCCCTGGTGGCGCTCCTTCATGTGCCGGGCGGCAACAGTCCCATGTTCTTGCGGGTGCCCCTCCGCTGGCCACGATTGCGCTCCCTCTTTCTCCCCCGTGAACTCCTGCGCACCGGCAAACCCGCCGTGTGCTTTCGCATCGGACCGTTGATGCCGCCCGCCGCGGTGAGTCATCTGGTGCGTGCAGGCAACGCGGGGGCAAAACTGCGCGCACGCTGCCAGATGGCGGGGGAGGCCGTCATCGCACTTCAGCCCATGCCCGCCGCCGTGCTTCCGGAGGTCGCCCCCGCCGGCGATCCGGTCACTCTCGAGGATGAGGTGGCACGCCTGCGCCGGGGCCCTGAGTTGTTGTTCGAACAGAGACGCTTTGTCGCCCTGTTGTTTCAGAAAAGCGGGGCCCCGTGCCTGTTTCATGAGGTGTCGCGGCTGCGGGAGATCGCCTTTCGCGACTCCGGGCAGGGCGGCGGCGGCACGGTCGACATCACACCCGAGGATGCGTATTACCACCAGCTTGTGTTCTGGGACCAATCCCGGCAGCGCCTCGTCGGCGCCTACCGTCTTGGTTTTACGGAGGAGGTTCGACGCGACCACGGTCGGGACGCGTTGTATTCGAGCCACGTCTTCCATATTCAACCCGAGTTCTTCCAACGGATCGGCCCGGCCATTGAGCTGACCCGCTCCTTCATCCACCCCGATTATCAGAAGGATCCACTCGCGCTGGCGCTGCTTTGGCGCGGCTTGGGTGCGACCGTGGCCGCCCGCCCGCAGATTCGCAGCCTGTTCGGCTCGGTCAGCGTGCCGGGCCCCCTCAGTGACGCCTCCCGCGCCGTCATCGTGGAGCCTCTGCGCCGCCGTCATCTGGAAGATGCCACCCTGCGCGCGCTCATCCGCCCACGCGTCCCTTTCGGCGCGCTCGGCGCCGCTCATCACCTCCTTGCCGAAGCCCATCAGGGCGAGGGCATCGAGAGCGTGCGGGACTGCATCCGCGCACCCAATGGCACGCTGCGCCCGATCCCTCCGCTCATCCGCCATTATCTCTCCTTGCAGGCGCGTTTCATCGATTTTCACGTCGAGCGCAACTTTGGTAATGCCTTGTACTGCCTGCTGCGGGTCGATCTCGCCCGCGCCCCACGGTCCCATCTGCGGCGATTCATCGGCGAGACGGCCGCGGCCCGGGTGCTGCGCGACGGGGCAGGGGAGCGGGTGGCCGGCGGGCAGGTCGCGCAAAAAATCGCCTGCGGCCGTTAATAAATCGAACGGCGCACCGACTCACTCCTGCGCAGGCGGTCCGTCCCGCTCTTACCCCCATCCAGCAATCACCTTGAAAAAACGATAGGAAGACGCCTGCTGAGACAACCCTTGCCCATGAACAACACTCATTTTTTTGTCCTCATCATGAGTCTGGCAGCGCCGGGGCCGTTCGCGCGGGCCGACCAACCGAACTCCCTTGGAACGGTTTTTGAACGGGTTCGGGGTCATGAGTTCCATCCCACGAAGGGAGGCGCCACCCTGGACCGAAGCCTCAACAAGCCGGGGGTGGCCAGCCTGGCGGATGACGATTGGAAAGTGCGCACGCTGGCGGTGCGGGACATGGTCCGGGCCGGGGCGGAGGCGGAGCCCGCCCTCATTGAGGCGTTGCAGGATGACCATGTGCAGGTGCGATATCTCTCGGCGATGGCGCTGGGAATCCGGAGGTCGGCCGCGGCGGCACCGTCGCTTGAAGAGGCGTTGCGGAAGGATCGCGAAGTCACGATCCGCTCCCAGGCGGCGGCGGCGCTGGGCCAGATCGGCCGGAAAAGCAGTCTTCCGGCGCTGAGGGCCGTGATGCAGCAGGAAACGAGTGGCGACGTGCTGCATCAGTCCTTGATGGCGATTCACGGCATTGAGCAGAATCAGCCCGCCACCCCGGAACTGGCGGAGGCGTTGGCTTCGCTGGACGAGGCGTCTTTCGGGATCGCGAAGGTCGGGGAGGCGGCGCCCGATTTCACCCTTCCGGACACCGCGGGCCAACGCTGGAGGCTCTCTGATTTCAAGGGAAAACAGAACGTGCTGCTGGTCTGGGTGTTCGCCGACTGGTGTCCCGTCTGCTTGGTCGATCGGGCCGCCGCCGTCGGCGTTCAATACGCTGTCCAACCGATGGCCTTCGCGGTCCATGCCGAATACATCAACCGGCCCACGGCCGCCTTCGTTGACATGGACGGGGTGCTGCGGTTCTTGTACCATGGCACCTATTGGGGCGACCGTCCCAGCGTGTCGGATCTGCTCGAAATGGCGAGGAGCGGAAATTACGTCTTCGACGCGCCGAAGCGGCTGAAGCCGAAAACTCCCTGAATCAGGAAAACCAACCACCCAAACGCACCCATCACCCAAACTCATTCATGACATCCGCTGATCAACTGAGCCTGCTCGCCCCCAACCTGAGCACATCCTTTCCCCGAAGCCCGCGGGAGACGCTGGGCGGTTTTGTGGTCGCCGCCCGCGCCTTGGACAAGTGCCGGGCCGTCCTCAATGGCACCAACGGCGAGTACCATTTCGACTGCCCGCTGGACCGCACATTTTTCGAGTTCGCAGGAATTGCCTCCGATGATTTCAAGGCATTGGTCGCGACGGGAGCCGCCGATGGCGAAATCGCCGCGTGGATCGAGGCGAACACCAAAGTGCCGGACCGGAAAGAAATCGTGATCTGGAACAACCGGATGCGCGGCATGCGGCCGTGCGACATGCCGGTGGAGCTGCAGCTCTTTCTCGAAGGCTACATCCCCCAGTTCATCCGCAAGAATCGTCCGGTTTACGTGTGGTTCGATGTGTACGACATTGAGGAGCAGAGAATTTGATCGCTGGCGCACCAGATGCACCCCACCCGCGCCGCTGAAAGCGCCCGTTCAGCAGGCGTTTTCCGGGCTCACGCCACCCCACGCTTCCCCTCATGAATCGCTTTCAGGAACTTCTGCAACGCCACCATGTCCCGCTCACCCGCGGTGCCTTTGCGACCCTGCAAATCAACGTCGGGCGCAAGTGCAACCAGACCTGCACTCACTGCCACGTGGACGCGGGGCCGCACCGGACCGAGATGATGGACGAGGCCACTGCTCGCCGGGTCGGCGCCTGGATCCAGGAGCATCGGCCCGCGACCGTGGACATCACCGGGGGGGCGCCGGAGTTGAGCGAGTTTTTTCGCTACTTCGTGGAAACCGCCCGGAGCGTTGGTTCGCATGTCATCGACCGCAACAACCTGACCATTATCGAGACGAAATCCCATGCGTACCTGCCGGAATTTCTGGCCCGGAACGAAGTGGAGGTGGTGGCCTCGCTGCCGTGCTATCTGGAGGAAAACGTCGATGCCCAGCGCGGCAACGATGTCTTTCGCCGGAGTATCAGTGCCCTTAAAAAGCTCAACGCCGCCGGCTACGGCGTCCGGCTGCCGCTCACCCTCGTCTACAATCCGATCGGCCCGAAGCTCCCACCGAACCAGACCGAACTGGAGGCTAACTACAAACGGGAACTTCAGCTCCGCTACGGCATCGTCTTCACCCGGCTCTTTACGATCACCAACCTGCCGATCGCCCGATTCGCCGCTGAGCTGCGGGAGCAGGGGCAGTGGGACGCGTACCTCGAACTGCTGGCCAACAGCTTCAATCCAAGCACCGTGAGCGGCCTCATGTGCCGCAGCACCCTCAACGTCGGCATGGCGGGCGAAATCTTCGACTGCGATTTTAATCAGATGTTGAGGATGCAGCTCCGCAACGGCAGGCCCTTGCACCTCTGGGACATCACGCCGGAAAAATTGGCCGCCTTCCCCATCCTGACCGGTCATCATTGCCTTGGCTGCACCGCCGGATCGGGCAGCAGCTGCACCGGGGCCATCAGCTGAGCCTGGAGCCTTGTCGTCCATCGCCTCCTCTCGGTGGCACTTTCAGCCCTCACGGGGTTTCCGGCGATGGAACTTGGGGCGTTGCCCAGGCTGGAAGGGTGGGGCCCCGTGGGCGCGGAAAGACAGGGCAAAGACCCCGATAGGATCCTGAGGGGAACGGCTCGCATCCATGCCAGCCTAGGCCATCATCCCAGGTCCCGGGCCCCACAAAAGATCCAAGGCTGAAGGCCCGAGGCATTGCGTTAGCCGTCGGTGTCGGAGGAAGTCCGCGCAGTCGAGGAGAATTTCCTCAAGGCTGGCGCGGGCGACGTTCACCAGGCGTAGCTATGTCTGGGAAGAAGCGACGCCGGCATGCGAAAAAACGAGGACTGCTCAGCGAGCCGCGGACATGCTTCAACAAGGGGACATTACCGAGCAGCACGAGGCCGGTCAGCAACACCAGAATGCCAATGCGTACGAGTCAGGATGGCTCCACCCGCAGGTCCGACTCCCATTCTTTTTCATCATTCCGAAATTCCTGGGATCCGCCCAAACCCCCAATCGAAAACCTTTTTTCGGCGATCAAACCAGTTGAGGATTTGGATGCCTGAGCGACCGTCTTGCGGAGTCCCACCCGGCTGCTTTGTCTCACCTGCCACCCGTTCCATGATGCCTACCGCACCCACCGCCCGTTGTTGCAACGGGCCGGTTCCCCGCCACCACCATCGCGCGCTGTCCGCCCTTTTCGCCGGTCTTGCGCTGGGGTTGGGCGCGACAGCTCTCATCGCCCAAGATCGCTCGCTTTCCGATGCGAAGAGGCCTGACTCCCTGCTCATCGATCGCGCCAAGTTTTTTGGCAACCCATCCCGGATTCAGGGGCGACTCAGCCCTGACGGTGAGTGGCTGAGCTGGATCGCACCTTCGAACGGGGTGCTCAACGTGTGGGTGGCACCGGCCTCCAGCCCGGCGGAGGCGCGGGTGCTGACAAAGGAAGCGAAGCGACCAATCCGTCAGCATTTCTGGGCACCGGATTCGTCGATGATCCTTTTCATCAACGACGAGGATGGCACCGAGGATTTCCTGCTCTATGGCGTGAAGGTGAGCGGCGGCGACGCGGTCAACCTGACCCCGTTCAAGAAGACGACGGTGCAGCTCGTCGGCTCGTCACCCACCGTGAAAAATCGCATCCTCGTGGGCCTGAACAACCGGGATGAACGCTGGCACGATGTGCATTCGCTGGACCTGAAGACGGGCGAGCTGACACAGGTCCGGCAGAACGATGGTTTTGCCGGATTCGTCGTCGACGAGGACCTCGTGCTGCGCGCTGCCATCCGGTCGAATGCGGCCGGTGGACAGGATTATTTCCGGATCCACGACGGCACGATTGCGGACACCCCGTTCCTGAGCTTTGACTTGGACGACAGCCAGACGACGCAGGCCATCGGGTTCTCAGCGGACAGCACGACTCTTTATTGGATCGACGCACGGGGCCGGGATACGGCGGCGGCATTTGCGATGGACTGGGCGACCGGCCAGATGACGCTCCTTGCTGAAGATGCCCGGGCCGATGTCCAAAACGCCATGGTCAACCCGGTCACGGGAAAGCTCGAGGCGGTGGCCATCGATTACCTGAAGCCGGAATGGACGGTGCTCGACGACGCGGTGGCCGGGGACATCGCCTTCCTCAACGAGAAGCTCGGCCATTGGTCATTGGGGAGCCGGACCCACGCGGACGACAAGTGGACGGTGGCGACCGACAATGCAACGGCGGCGCCCGCCACCTGGCTCTATGACCGCAAGGCGAAGTCGTTGACCAAGTTGTTCGAAAGCCGGCCCGAGCTGGAGGGTGCGAAACTGGCGAGGATGCAGCCCGTCGAGATCAAGTCACGCGACGGGAAAACTCTGGTGAGCTACCTCACGCTGCCGGCGGGCGTCGAGGGCAAACCCGCGGCCCCGCTGCCGATGGTCCTGCTGGTGCATGGCGGGCCGTGGGCGCGGGACAGTTATGGCTTCGACGGCACGAGCCAATTTCTGGCGAACCGGGGGTATGCCGTCCTCCAAGTGAACTTCCGGGGTTCGACCGGCTTCGGCAAAGGATTCACCAACGCCGGCAATGGCGCCTGGGGGCGCGAAATGCATGATGACCTGCTCGACGCCGTGAATTGGGCGGTGGCCGCGGGGCATGCGGACCCGGACAAAATCGCCATCATGGGCGGTTCCTACGGCGGGTATGCGGCCCTGGCCGGCCTGACCTTCACCCCGACCATCTTCGCCTGCGGCGTCGACATCGTCGGCCCATCGAATCTGGCGACGCTGCTCTCGACGGTGCCCCCGTATTGGGAAAGCTTCCGGAAACAGTTGATCCAGCGGATGGGTGACCCCGACACCGAAGCAGGCCGCGCCTGGCTGAAAGAGCGCTCGCCCCTGACCCACGCCGACAAGATCGTGCGGCCGCTGCTGATCGGGCAGGGTGCCAACGACCCGCGCGTCAAGCAGGCGGAATCAGACCAGATCGTCGCCGCCATGCAGGCGAAAAAGATCCCCGTAACCTATGTGCTTTTCCCCGACGAAGGCCACGGCTTTGCCCGGCCGGAAAATAACATCGCCTTCATGGCCGTCACCGAGAACTTCCTCTCCAAGTGTCTGGGCGGAAAGGCCGAACCCATTGATGGGGCCGTCGCCGCCTCCTCTGCCACCGTGCCCCATGGAGCAGAATTCGCGCCTGGACTGAAGGAGGCCATGGAGGCCAAATAGCGGCTGTTGCTGGCGGGCCACGCTGCCCGGAGCTCCCATTCCGGAGGGATGCCAGCGAGTAGCCGGTGGTAAAGCGCAGCGACACCACCGGACCCTCGTCCCCAATAAAAACACCGCACCCCGGCAGGGGTGCCAGCCCCCGTCGCGCCCCGAGGCGCCAGAGCCGGAGCGCATACCGACGCGCCTCGTCATGGCGCCTCCTCGTGGCGCAGGGTGGCACCCCGCTGGGGGTGCGATTATTCGGGACGCCTGTTCCGGTGGTATCGCGGGGCGGCCCCGCTCGACCACCGGCTACTCGCTGCGATGCCTCCGGCATCCAACCACCGGGCCGGCGGGGTCGCTGGCGTTGCGGCTGAACTGCGGCGCAGGCGGGGCGTGCGGCGCCCGGCTGAAGTAGTTCCTCAGCTTGCCTTCGGCATCGCCTGGTCGCCCGGTATCGAATCGTAGATGGCCTTCGACAGGACGGTGAACGCGGCATCGCCGAACTCCTTGTCGTCCATGTAGCGGCTTACGATCTCGCCGTTCTCCGCCATGCGCTGGACCATGAGGTCTTCGAGCAGCTGCTTGAGGCCGAGCTGGAACTTGTCGAAGGGGTTGGCGCGGCGGAGCTTGACGACCTGCTCATGGGCCGCGGCCTTTTCGCGGATCTGCTCGAAGAAGAACCGGTCCTCTTCGGTCAGGTTCGTGCCGAACCGGCCGTTGAGAACCTTGATGATTTCGGATAGCGGCACCTTCTCGTCCTTGGCCTTGCCAGTTCCGACATCGGTAGGGCTTTTCACTCCCTCGGGATCGCCTTCATTCAGATTGATTTCCCCGGAATAGATTCGTTCTAGGCGGTAGTAATCCAGGCCAACCTCGTCGCCGAGCTTCACGCGCTCGGAATCGCGGTCGAGCGGGAGATGCGGCAGGAGAAAGCGCCCGTAGCTGTAGAGTATCTCCAGCGCTGGGTCGCCGTAAGGCATGATCTGGCTCATGAAGGTATAAATGTTCACGTAGCCGTTGAGCTTCTCGCGGAACTCGCTGCGCGCCGCCTCATCCGTCATTGCCTTGAATCGGTCCACCGCGGGTTGGAGGTGGTGTTGCATGCCGGCGTGGTCTTGGGCGCCTTGCCGGGCGACGGGCTTGTAGAAGACCTGGGCGAACGCTTGGACCTCGCTCCAGAAATAGACCTGGGTTGCGTCCAACTCATGCTTGAGCCCCTCCAGCTGCTGCGGATCCGAGCCTTCCTGCAAGCTGGTCGCGTCGTAATACGGCTTGAAGGCTTTGTAGATGTCCTCGGCCTCGTTCACGAAATCCAAAACGAACGGGATTTGCTTGCCGGGAATCTTGCGATTGAGCCTCGACAGGGTTTGAACGGCCTGGACGCCGTCAAGCCGCTTGTCCACGTACATGGCGCAGAGCAGCGGTTGGTCGAAGCCGGTCTGGTATTTGTTCGCGACGAGCAACACCTGGTAATCCGGCGAGGCGAACCGCTTTGGGAGTTGTTTCTCGCTGATGGAATCGCCGGTCACGCAGTCCTTGTTCATGCCCGGCTCGGTATAGTCGAAGCCGGGATGGTCCGGGTCTTTGACCGTGCCGCTAAAGGCGACCAGGGGCCGCACGTCGGTGATCTGATTCTCGGCGATGTAACGCTCGAACGCCTGCATGTAGCGCACCGCGTGGAGGCGGGACGACGTGACGACCATCGCCTTGGCCTGGCCGCCGAGGTGCCCGCGCACTTTTTTCCGGAAATGCTCCACCATCACCTCGGTCTTTTGCTCAATGTTGTGCGGGTGGAGGCTCATGAACTTGGCCAGCGCCCGCGCCGCCCTTTTTTTCGGCAGGTTCGGATCGTCCTCGATCGCTTTCACCAACCGATAGTAGGTGGCGTAGGTGGTGTAGTTCTTGACCACGTCGAGGATGAAGCCCTCCTCAATCGCCTGCCGCATGGAATAGAGGTGAAACGCTTCCGGCAGCCCGCTCGAGCCGTTGCGCCCGAAAAGCTCCAGCGTCTTGCCCTTGGGCGTGGCAGTGAAGGCGAAGAAGCTCAGATTCGGCTGCCTCCCGCGCGACTGCATCACCTGATTGAGGCGGTCCTCCCAATCCAGCTCCGCCTCCGGATTATCGGGCGTCGCGGACGCCCCCAGGATGGCCTTCAGTTCCCGGGCCGTCTCGCCGCTCTGGCTGGAATGCGCCTCGTCCACGATCAGTGCGTATCGTCGTTTGGCGATTTCCGCCTCCCACGTGGCGGCCTCCGCCCGCTGCTCGAGGGTGGCCTTATCCTGGCCCTGCGCGCCGGCGGCGTGGAGCAGGCCGCGCAGCACAAAGGGAAATTTCTGCAGCGTCGTGATGACGATCTTCGTGCCGTCGATCAGCGCCGCCGCGAGCTGCTTCGAATCCTGGTCAATCGCCTTCACCACGCCTTGCGCGTGCTCGATCTGGTAAATGGCGTCCTGCAGCTGCCGATCGAGCACCTGCCGGTCGGTGATGACCACCACGCAGTCGAAGACCTTCACGTCCTCCCTATCGTGCAGGCTGGCGAGCCGGTGCGAAAGCCACGAAATGCTGTTCGTTTTGCCGCTTCCCGCCGAGTGGTTGATGAGGTAATTGCGGCCCAGCCCTTCGTGACCCGCGGTCGCGACCAGCTTCCGCACCGAGTCGAGCTGGTGGTAGCGCGGGAAGATCATCGCCTCCTTGGTCACCACGCGCTGCCCGCCTCGTCCATCCTCGACTTTCTCCTCCTTCTTTTCGAGGAACATGAAGTGACCGAGGATGTCGAGGAAACTCTCGAATGGGAGCACCTCCTCCCAGAAGTAGCCCGTGCGGTAGCCGGACTCGTGCTGCGGATTGCCCGCGCCGCAGCGGATCTGCCCCGGATGGCTGCCGCGGTTGAAGGGCAGGAAAAACGTCTTTTCACCGGCCAGCCGCGTGGACATGTGCACCTCGTCCGGGTCGGCGGCGAAATGCACCAGCGCCCGCTTCTTGAACTCGAACAACAGCGCGCGCGGGTCGCGGTCCTCCTTGTATTGGCGTACCGCGTGCCGCCAGTTCTGGCCGGTGCCGGGATTCTTCAGCTCGATCGTGGCCACGGGCAGCCCGTTCACCGCGAGCACCAAGTCGAGCGTGCGGGTGTCGCCCGGATGACACGGCACCTAGCGCGTCACCGTCAGCCGGTTTTTGCCAAACATCTCCAGCACCTTCCAGTTGGCCCCGTGCGCGGGCTTGAAGTAGGCGAGTCGAAAAGTCTTCCCGTAAAACTTGAACCCGTGCCGCAGCACATGCAGCGAGCCTTTGGCGTCCAGTTCCTTGACCAGCGAATTGAGCAGCAACGCCTCCAGCCCCGCCGCGTGCAGCGCCTGCATCTCGGCCCAGAGCTTCGGCTGCGTATCCGCCATAAACGCGAACACCTGCGCCGGGAACAACGCCCGCCCCTGGTCCCACTCCTCGTTGCTGCCCGACGTCCAGCCGCCGCGCGTCAGCAGGATTTCCTCAACGTAGGTCTCGAAGGCTTTCTCGTCGGTCTGGCTCATGGGGATCAATTGGCCGTCAAATAAGCCGGGGTTGGATAGTTTTGCGCAAAATGTTGACAATCAATGGTATTTCTCGAACCCACGGCCCCCGCCACCCGCCCCGGGCAGCTTTCCATCAAATGACCATCAAATAAGAATCCCATGCTGTATTAAGCCCAGAACGGCAGGTGCTTGGCATATTTTTTCCCCTGCTTGGGGTCGTAGGGCTTGATCCGCTCGTCTTCCAAGGCGTCGCGGATGATCCGGGAGGCGATGGCGCTGTTTTTTCCTCGATACCGAAGCGCTCTCGCAAGCTGGAGTTGGTCATCGGGTCACGCTCCACGTAGCGCAGGCAGGCGTGGAGATAGTAGGCCCGCACCCGATCGGCGCGATCCATTTCGTTGAGTGTCTTGTGCGCGAAGAGCACCGCCCGCGTGCTGCCTTCGGGGGTCTCGAAAATCGGTGCGGGCAGCTGGTAAAACTCGGTTTGGGACACCACCTTGTCCACGCCGCTGCCACGTTCTTCGCAGATGCCAGCCCGGCGCATCAGCGACGCCAAGGCCTCATTCCGCGAGCGCGGTGGCGTATCCAGAAACCGCTCGGTCTCCACCAGCGGCAGCCCGGGGTTGGTGATTTCCATTCGGTCGACAAAAATTTCGATCATCGGCCCACTGCCCGTCACTGAGAAGTCCTGATGGATGAGTGCGTTGGCCACCAATTCGCGAATTGCCGGCTCAGGATACATGGGCACGTCCTTACGCAGCGCCTTGCCTACCACTTCGTTGCGCGGCAGCAGCGCATTCACGAAATCAATCAATCCCTCAAACCCGGAGGCGTAGCCCTTGCCTCCCTCTTGCTCCCGGACAGGTTTCAAGCGGCCCTTGCCCTCATACACGATCACGCGCACGGCCTTTCGGCTGAGCCCCCTGAACGCATCGAGCCTTTTGGCGAATAGTATCGCCCCCAAGTTTGTGATGTCCCATCCGCCGGCCTGATTCGCCACGATCAGCCGGTCCTCCGCTAATCGTGCCAGAATCTTGTCCCGGTCGGCGGGCAACGGCTGCGAGAGCAGATCGAAATAGGCCGGGTAGTCCAGCAGCGCGAGCACCTGCGCCGTGTCCACCCGCTCCATGGCCTTCAATTCCTCGAACGGCGTGGTCTCAAAAATCCGCCACAACTCCCGCTCAAGATCGGGATAATCCTTGAGCTTCTGCCGATACGACCCGACCCGGATGAACTCCAAGCCGGAGAACTGGGTCGGCTTTCCCGTCGCACGCGGAATCTCCAGAAGCACGACCGGCTTGCCCTCAAACTCGAATTCGTACCACCGGAAATGCAGTCGCGGACTCAGCAGGCGGACCAGCCAGTTCTCCAAATCCTCGTTGCCTTTCTTGGCCTGCCCCGGCTTGAACGCCGTGCCGGTCACCTCGTGCGTGCCATCCTTGATTCCCCAGACAAGGTAGGCGTTGGCCTTGCCGTTCAGGGCGGCGGCATTGCTCAGCGCGGAGAGAGCCACATGCTGGTTGATTGTGGCTTCGAAAAGTAGCGTGCTTGCCATGCCTCGTGTGCGCCCCTGACCTGTGATGCCAATCAGAACTGCGGGCGGCTTGATCTTGGGCAGGTGACACTCTCGAAGTGCCTCGGCCGTGACGAAATCTTCCGAATCGGTGATCGTTTCGCGGTTCACGGAAGAACTGTTGAGCCACGGGTAGTCGCCTTCTTCCCAGTAAGCTGCGTTGTCGCGGTTGGGCGTCGAACCGTTGCCGATTCGGGCAACATACTTGACGGGTTTCACCTCCCAATGCTTCGGGATGTCGCCGAGCCAGTCGAGGCCGGAGGGTTTGAGGGACGGGTTGGCGGGGAGTTGATCCGCAGATGACGCAGATGAGCGCAGATGGCCGGAAGTCTTGGCCTTTTCATCTGCGTAAATCTGCGCAATCTGCGGATACTTCTTCACCGCTCCGGGCGGCAGGCCGCGGGTGACGGTGCGGGAGATGAGCGCGGTGCGCTTCTCCTTCAGCCGCTCGATCAACTCCCGCTTCTTCGCCACCAACCGGCCCACCCGCCCCGTCTCCCGGTCCAGATACGCCGCGATGGCCTGTTGTTCGGCGGGCGGAGCGATGGGCACGACGCAGTTGCCGATGAAATCCCAACTCGCACGCGGCATCTTCGAGCCGTAGGTGGACGAATCCACGAGCTTGATGAAGCCATCGCTGAGCAGAGAATAAACCAACGCCCGCCGGTCACACTCGACACCGCGCAACACGAGTAGCTCGGTGGAGCACAAACCATCGAACTCGGGATTGCACGCCTTCTCCAGGTAGGGCCTCAGCTTACCGAAAAGTGTGTGGCCTGCTTTGAACGCGTTGGCTGTGCCGGTAGGAACGACATCCGGGTTGATGGGCAACAGACGGCCCGTCCACGATTCGATGTTCTCCATACCGATGTAAGGAACTGGATTCTCCTCATCGGCTTCGACTTTCTTGTCAGTGAGTTCCACGGCCATCTTGAGCCGCTTCACCGCCCAATGCTCCGGCACGTCGCCGAGCCATTCGACGCCGCTGGGTTTGGTGTGCGGGTAGGCCGGGAGTTTCATGGCTGGCCTCCGTTCCGAGAATCCCAAGGGGATTCCGTCCTCCAGCCCAGGGTTGCGAGGCACGAGCTACCCTGGGTCTGGGTCAACCGCGACAGAGGCCCCCAACCCCAACGGGGTTGCGTCCCTCCGCCGCGCAACATCAGGGTCACCGGACGCAACCCCGTTGGGGTTGATGCCATGGGGGACGGCCATCCCAGGGTAGGCCCTCGTTCCTCAGGCCAACCCTGGGCTTTGGAACGCAGCCCCGTTGGGGCTGAAAACAGGGCGCTCACGCCGTCACCTCCTTGAGCAGCTTCATGATGTCGCCTTCGAGTTTCTTGATGTCGGACTCGATGACTTCCAGCGGGCGCGGCGGTTCGTAGCGGTAGAAGTGGCGGTTGAGCGGGATTTCGTAGCCGACCTTGGTCTTGGTGGTGTCGATCCATGCATCGGGCACGTGGGGCAGCACTTCGCGTTTGAAATACGCCTCGATGCATTCCTTGAGCGGGACGGTTTCGGTGTCGCGCAGGTCGGCGTCGGGTTCGGGCTGGCCGTCGCGGTCGCGGCAGATTTCGGCGGTGTCGTCGCGTTCGCCGAGGGCGGCGAGCACGGCCTTGAGTTCCGGGGCTGTCAGGCGCACGCCGAGCGCCCGGTCCAGATCGCGCAGATCAGCGAGGAACACCTTCCGATCTTTGAAGAGCTTGCCCTTGGTCGCCTGAGCGAAGTCGCGGAGCAGTTCGCGGATTTGTTCCTGCCGCTGGCGGCCGGCCGCGATTTCCTGCTGGCGGACGGTGGGGTCTTTCTTCGCGCTGGTGGCGAGGTTCTTGAACCCGCTCTCGTCGTCGAGCCGGGCGAGGCGTTCGGCGCTGGCCGAGAAGTTCAGCCGGAGCGGGCGCTCGACGGTGATCTTGTGGTAGCCGAAATCTTCGTTGTCGAAAATCTTGCTGACGACGCGCTGGCGCTGGACGGGCTGGTGGGTGATCGGGTCTTCCTCGGTGAAGGTGCGCGTCTGGCCGTCGCGGAAGTTGCCGAAGATTTTCGTAGGTTCGCCGATGTGGTCGGGGTCTTTCTCCTTGTCGGAGGGGTCGCCGAGGCGGCGGCGTTTGTTGCCGAGGCTTTTCTCCATCTGCACCCAGAACGGGCGGGCGTCGATGAGCTGCACCTTGGCCTGGCGGGGCTTTTCCTTCCGGTTGGTGAGCACCCAGAGGTACGTGGAGATGTCGGTATTGTAGAAGAGCTGCTCGGGCAGGGCGACGACGGCCTCCAGCCAGTCGTTCTCGATGATCCAGCGGCGGATCTCGCTCTCGCCGCCGCCGGCGTCGCCGGTGACAGGGGCGAGCCGTTGAAGACGATGGCGAGGCGGCTGCCGCCGTCCTGCGGGGCGGGCGGGGTATCAATTCGCAGCCGCGGAATTTTCACGGGGGCCGTTGGCGGCGGGCGGCGTCGGTTCCGGGTGGTGGCGGCCTTCGCTGCCGGTTCGGTAGTACCAGCGGTGGATGTGTTCTGGGGTGGTCAGGCCGAGGCGCCAGGCGGCGGTGAGGACCAAGTTGTGGAGTTTATTGAGCAGGGGGCCGCGGCGGTGGAACCGGCGGGTGGAGGTCTGGAGCGGAGGATCAAGCAGGGCGCATTCGTCGCGGGCGAGGCCGTGGCGAAGGAGGTCGGAAAAGGCGAGATCCTCCATGATCGGCAGCGTGGGAAAACCGCCAAGGCGGTCGAGGGCGTCGCGGCGGATGAACGGCGACTGGTCGCCGTAGAGCGTTCCCAATTCCGCCATCCACCAGCGGATGACGGGCGCGGCCCAGGCGAATCGCGGGTAAAATTGGCAGATGTCGCGATGGAAGGCACCCCCCTGCAGGGTGGGTTCGCGCTCCAGGCGGGTGAGCAGGGCGCGCAGGTGCGCTCCGGTCAACGCGGTGTCGGCATGCGAAAAAACGAGGACGTCGCCGCGGGCGGCGGCGGCACCGGCGGCGAGTTGCGCTCCCCGGCTTGGGTGCGCGGTGTGGACGAGCCGCGCGCCGTGCCGGGTGGCGAGTTCCTGGATCAGGGCCTGTTCGGCCGGGTCGGACGAGGCGTCGGCAACGACGATTTCCGCGGTCGGGGTGTCGGCGGCCCGCAGGCGGTCGAGGCAGGCGGCGAGCGCGGCGGCGTCGTTCCAGACCGGGATGACGATGGCAAGGCGTGATGGCATGGACGGCCCCGCGGTCCGGGGGCGGCGGGGATGGTGAATTCTTGCGGCACCGCCTGTGCCCGCCGGGTGACGGCGGCGCGCCCGGGGGTCAGATGCCCTTGCCGGTCGGGCCGCGGCGCACCAGGCGCAGGGAGTCGAGGCGGACGACGGGGTGGGAGAGGGCTTCTTTGAGGCTTTCGTATTCCGACTGAAGTAGCTGGAGCTCAAAGTCCGAGACCGGTCCGCCGCGTTGCTGGAGGAGCTTCAACCGGTCGATTTCCGGGAGGAGCTGCGCGTCCAGCTCGGCGAGGGCCTGGGTTTTCATCTCCTCGGCGCGGGCCTGGGCGCGCTGGGTCAGGTCGGCGAGCAGGCGCGGCAGCAGGCTGCGCAGGGCGGCCTCGTTGGTGCGGATCCACTCCCGCCGGCCGTTGCGGACGTTTTTGTTGATCAGCTCCATGGGGTACTCGCTGGAGACGTCTTCGAGTTTGTGGTTGCTGATGAGGCGGACGCCGGCCGGGCTGAAGAAGCGGGTTGGGTAGAGCTTTTGCGGCGGGTTGGCCAGTTCGACGCGGAAGAGGGTTTCGAGCAGGATGATCTGGCTGCGCAGGTCCTCCCAAACCGCGTAGCAGGCATTGCCTTCGGTGGCGCTGACGAGCAGGCTGATGTGTTCCATGACGATGGGGCTGTCCCAGGTCAGGAACCAGAGATCATCGCGGGCGAGGGCCTTCTGCCGTTCAAACGTGACGAGCTGCCCTTCGGCGGCGACGGTCGGAAAGGCACCGGGTTTCCGGTCCTTTTCGCGCGGCCGCATGTTGTAGGTCCGCTCGCCGACATCCTCGGCATCGAAGCCGAAGTGGTCGAAAAGCCGCAGCATGAGGAAATCGAGCGAGAGGTCGGAATCGAGGCGGCGAATGCTTTCGAGCAGGCGGTGGGCAGGCAAGACGCGGTAGCTGGCCAGATCGGTCAGTCGGTCAGGCACCGCTTCGAGAATGGCCTTTTGCTCCTCGGCGTGGGCCTGGGCTTCGGTGAGGAGGGCGGGCAGGGCGTCGGCCCAAGTTGCGGGCGGCTGGGCGGCGAGGGCGCGGAATTTCGCGCCGCCGGCGCGGCCGCAGGCGTGGACTACCGGCAGCGGCCGCTCGAAGAGGTGCAGGGCTTCGTGGAACCACCGGTGGATGAGCTGGGACGGCGTGCCCTCGACATGGGGGATGTGGACCCGGACCTTGGCCATGTGGCCGAAGCGGTCGAGGCTGCCGATGCGTTTTTGCACGCGCAGGGGATCGGGCGGCAGATCGAAGAGAACGAGGTGGTGGGCAAAGGGGAGAGCCCGGGCTTCCGCCCCGCCTTCCGCGCAGACCAGCACGCTGGCCCCCTTCCCGTCCTTCTCGGTGAACTGCTTGATGGCGCGGTCGCGCTCGGGCAGCGGCAGGCCGCTGTGGTGCAGCGCGGCCTTGTCGCCCAGGTGTCCGGCCACGGCCTCGGCCCGCTCGGCGGTCGAGCAGATCAGCACCAGCTTGTCGCGCTCATTTTTTTCCAGGTAGTCGGTCAGCCAGGCGAGGCGCGGATCGTTCGGCAGAATGGCCGCCGGCTGGGGTGCGCCTTCCGCGTCGAACTCCTGGGTCAGGGCGGCGACCAGCTCGGCGGACGCGTCGGCCGGCAGGGAGAGCTTGTGGGAGAGGACCTCGCGTTCCGGCAGGCCTTCGATCACGGCGCGGGTGTTGCGCAGGAGGCGGCGGCCGGCACCGAGGCCCTCCAAAAGGGAGGCCAGCACGCGCTCCCGTCCGTCGCCCTGTTCGGCGGTGAAAATGCTTGGGTCAACCGGGGCCCCGGTCAATTCCTCCAAAGCGGCGCGATCTTCATCAGGCCATGGTTCTGAAGTGGGGCCGAGGAGTTTTTCCGCGAGCAGGGCACCCTGGGGTGGCACTGGCGTGGGGTCGCCCCCGCCGTCCAGCCAGCGGCGCAGGCGGGCGTGGGCCTCTACTTCGGACTGGGGGGGCAGATCGGTGAGCAGGATTACGCCGGGGGTTTTCCGGCACAAGGGCTCCAGTTCCGGCGATTCCGCGGCATCCGCGTCGTCCACGATCAGCAGGTCCCACGGGCGTCCGGCGGCGGCTGGCAGTGTTTCTGGCGAGCACAGCACGAGATGGGCGTCCGCGGCGGGGGCGGTGGCGGTGCCGTCCATCGCCGTTTCCAGCAGGGTCACGGGCAGGTGAAAGCGGCGGACCAACTCGTAGTGCCAGCGGCTCAGCAGCGGGGCGGGCACCACGATCAGGGCGCGCTGGAGGCGTGCGGTGACCAGCAACCGGTGCAGCACCAGGCAGGTGATGATGGTTTTGCCGGTGCCGCTTTCATCGGCCAGGACGAGGCGTGGGATGCCTTTGCGCCGGATTTGCAGGGCGGCGAAAAGCTGGTGGGGAATCAGTTCGATGCGCGGCCCGAGGAACCCCCGCTGATGGCCCCGCAGGGTCTCGAAGCGGTGGTGCAGTCCCTTCGAACGCAGGTTGAAGAGGCCCTTGTCATCGAGTTGGGCATTGAGCAGGCGGTCATCCGGACGCGTAAAATTCAACGAATCGGCTAGCGCGCTCTCCGGCACTTCCCGACCGCCGCCGCGGTAGATGATCAGTCCGCCGGACTCCGTCACCTGTTCCACCATGAAGGTGGTGCCATCGTGGGCTTCGACCTCGCTGCCCTGGTTAAAAATCATCCGCGTCAGCGGGGCGCTGCCGGGGGCATACTGCCGGGTGTCCCCGGTGGAGGGAAAGAGCAGGGAAATGCGTCCCTTGGCGGACGAAATCACCAATCCGAGGCCCAACTCGGGTTCATTATTACTCAACCACCGCTGTCCGGGAACAAAAGTATCTGCCGTCATTCGAGCCGTCGTTCATAGAATGGTTTCTGGAATAAATCAAGAAATCTGCACAAATTGAGACAGGACGACGCTTTTAAAGTAATTTCAGGGGTGTCCGGGGCTGCGACAATTCGTCCCTTCACGCACTTTTCCCGTTACCCACCACATTCCTGCTCAACCAGTCGGAATTGACCGAGGGAGAATCCTAACAAATCGGGTTGCAACCCGACCCTCGTTCGCATTAAAGCTCAATCCACAACGCACGAATGCCCGCCCGAAAAGCTCAAAGAAACGGCCGGTTCAAGGTCGGTCTCGTACAGATGGCCTGCGGGCCGTCCGTGGCGAAGAATATTGCTGGAACGAAGAAGCTGATTGCCGAAGCGGCCCGCCAAGGAGCGCAGGTCATCTGCCTTCAGGAAATGTTCGCGACCCAGTATTTCTGCCAGGCGGAAAAACAGGAGTACTTCAAGTTGGCCGAGACCATCCCGGGGCCGCAGACCGAGGAGATGCAGGCGGTGGCGAAGAAGCTGGGGGTGGTCCTGGTAGTTCCGTTGTTTGAGCGGCGCGCCCCGGGGCTCTACCACAATTCTGCGGTGATCATCGACGCGGACGGTTCGATGCTGGGCACGTATCGGAAGATGCATATCCCTGACGATCCCCAGTTTTACGAAAAATTTTACTTTACTCCCGGGGACCTGGGATTCCGGGCATGGGACACCGCGTTCGGGCGCATCGGGGTGTTGATTTGTTGGGACCAGTGGTATCCGGAAGGGGCGCGGCTGACGGCTCTGCACGGCGCGCAGGTGCTCTTTTACCCGACCGCGATCGGTTGGTTGCCACCGGAGAAGGCTGAATACGGCAAGCGGCAGTATGCGAGCTGGGAGGTCATTCAACGGGGGCATGCGGTGGCCAACGGAGTCTTTGTGGCCGCGGCCAACCGCTGGGGCGTGGAGCAGCCGGAAGGGCCTCCGGGTTTGGAATTCTGGGGTCAGAGTTTTGTCGCCGACCCCTCGGGTCAGATCATCGCCCAAGCCTCCTCCGACCAGAATCAGGTGGTGCTGGCCGACATCGATCCGGCCCTGATCGAAGCGCAGCGGCACGGGTGGCCCTTTCTTCGGGATCGCCGCATTGACGCCTACCAGGGAATTACTCAACGCTATCTCGATTAAGCCTCTACTGCGGGTTCTCCCGTTTACCATGAAATCAAATAAAGCCCCGGCCTCTCCAAAACCGGCCAAGGCCATTTCCCAGCCCAAAGCGACGACCAAACCCGTTGCCGCCGGTCCGGAGACGGCGAAGGCTGGGTCTGCCGCCAAATCGGCGATTCCCTCCAAACCGGTGCCGGCCATGCCGAAAGCGGAAGCGACGGTGAAGACGGCCGCGAAAAGGACCGCCTCCCCACACGCTGCGCCGGTCCCACCGACGGAGCCCAAGGCTCAGGGCGCGGCGAAAGTCCCGGCCCGCCCAGCGGCGGTCGCGAAACCCAAATCCGGCAAAAAAGGGGCGTGGTTCGATGTTTCCACCAAAACGCCGAAGCAAGCCCGCTTTCGAATGCCGGCCGAATGGGAGACGCATTACGGGACGTTCCTGACCTGGCCGAACCGCAAGGGCATCAGTTTTCCCGGAAAGGGAGCGTATGAAGCGGCCCTGCCCGCGTTTGAGTCAATGCTGCACGCCTTGATCGCCTCGGAGCAGGTCTTCATCAATGTGGCCTGCCATGAGGACAAACAGGTGATTCGGGACATGCTGACCATCGCCGAGCAGAGCCGCATCCATTTTCTCGACACCCCTTCCATGGAGCCGTGGTGCCGGGATCATGGGGCCACCTTCGTAGTCCGTGCCGAGGACCGGGGGGGCGGCTCGGTGGTCTGGAAATTCAACGCGTGGGGCCAAAAGTACGACAAGGCCAACGTCGACGCCGGCATTGCGCGCCGCATGGCCGAGTACCTGGGCGGGAAAATTTTCGAGCCCGGCATGGTTCTGGAGGGCGGTGCCATCGAGGTGAATGGCTCCGGCACGGTCCTCACCACCGAGTCTTGCCTGCTCAATAAGAATCGCAACAAGGGTGTCAAAAAGGAGGATATGGAACGCCTGCTCAAAGACTTCCTAGGCGTGACGAACATTCTGTGGCTGCCGGCCGGCCTGGAGGGGGACGACACGGACGGACATATCGACACCATCACCCGGTTCGTCAATAAAACGACCGTGGTCACCTGTGTGGAGGACAATCCCAAGGACAAAAATCATGCGGTCCTGAAGAAGAACCTGGAATTGCTCAAGGCCATGAAAATCGAGGACGGCACCGATCTTCAAGTCATCCCGCTGCCCATGCCGCAGCCTATTATGCGCAAAACGCAAAGACTGCCAGCGACATACGCTAATTTTTACGTCGGCAATAAAGTGGTGCTGCTGCCGACCTACGACGATCCGGCGGATGAAAAAGCGCTTGAGATCATGGTCAAGTCGTTCCCGACCCGGAGGATTTATCCGATTGATTGCCGCGAACTCATCTGGGGGTTGGGCGCATTCCATTGCCTGACCCAGCAGCTGCCGCTGGCGGCCTTTCCCAAGGTGGTCGATCTCATCCGCAACCCGCCGCCCGCGCCGCGGCCGGTGTATTGACCCGGGGGTGGAGTGGCAGGAGGCGAGGATGGCGTGCAGGCGAGCGGTTTGGGCCGGGCCCGCACCCGGGAGGCCTGGCCGGCGCGGGGACTTGACCCGCGCCGATGGCGCTTCGGGAGCTGCGGTCCAAGGTCCTGGGCCGTTGGCCCAGGCTAGGTTGAGGCGGGCCGTTGTCCCTGTTTGGAGATGAGGGAGGTGGAGCCGGATGACTGGGTGGTGGCCGTTTGGCCCGGGATGGGGGGACGGCGGCCGGTGGGGCGCGTGGGGCGCGTGGGGCGCGTGGGGCGCGTGGGGCGCGTGGGGCGCGTGGGGCGCGTGGGGCGCGTGGG
>Ga0209702_10000295_pt1 | contig 101357 bp, 94 predicted proteins | sample FRY01_FD_187210 | JGI IMG/M metagenome (GOLD analysis project Ga0209702, IMG submission 187210) | Freshwater microbial communities from Lake Fryxell liftoff mats and glacier meltwater in Antarctica - FRY-01 (SPAdes) (version 2) | ecosystem: Environmental > Aquatic > Freshwater > Ice > Glacier... | reverse complement strand
TGCGCGGATTTGATTACCTGGCAAAGGTGATCACTGGCGTAAAATTCAAAGACGGAATCGAGGTGACGAAAGCCAATCAGAAGGCCGCTTGATTCGACTGGCTAAACACCAGAATTGACAATAACTCCAAAGCAGTGGCATCAAATCCTACGACCTTTATGGTGAAGCGCTGGTGCAGGCTTATCGCTATGAAGAAATACGCAAGCACGCATTGATTGAAAAGGTAATTCGAGAAAAGGCGCTATCGCTTGGACTGGCTCATTTTAATATTTTGATTATCCAGGAAGTCATTTACAATTCTCTGAGCCCGCATTATCGAACCATGTTTGAACAATTGGATTTACGCCAATACAATTTTCAAATCCGCCAGGATATTGAAGCGAACTTTGTTTATTTCCATGTTCGAGCGTAATTTACGCTAAGACAGATCTGGTCTGTGCACTTTGCAGGAATGCTATTGCTCCCTGCCCTGCGACCAGTCCACTGGCAAAGCAGGCATTAAGAAGATAGCCGCCAGTGGGGGCCTCCCAGTCCAGCATTTCTCCCGCACAAAAAACGCCAGGCAGTCTGTGCAGCATTAAATTCTCATTCAACTCTGACAGACTTACACCGCCTGCTGTACTTATTGCCTCGTCAAGCGGACGAGTTGACCGCAGCACTTGCGGCAGACACTTTATCTTTTCAGCCAGTTCAGCGGACGATCCAAATGCCTGTGGCGCCAATTCGTGCAGCAGCGCCACTTTAAGTCCCGTAAGTCCCAGACGTTTTCTCATATGATTACTGAGCGAGCTTTTACCGCGGGGCTGGTTCAAAGCGTTGACGATCGCATCCAGACTCTGTTCCGGAAGCAGGTCCCAGTAGATGAGAGCTTCGCCATTGCGTTCTATCTGTTCACGCAGCAGTTGTGATGCATGGTAAATCAAACTTCCCTGAACGCCATGCTCACTGATCAATGCCTCGCCATTGCGGTCAAAGTGGCCAGCATCCGGCGTCAGACGCAGGCGAACTGATTTTAGTGGGGCACCGGCAAAGTGCCTGCGCAGATGATCACTCCAATCATAGTTGAAACCACAGTTGCTGGGCTTAAACAAGGTACACTCGACACCTTCCGCGCTGAGCGGCTTGAGCCATTGACCATCAGAGCCCAATCTGGCCCAACTGCCTCCCCCCATAGCCAGGACGGTGACCTGAGCCTGCACCACGAGTTCGCCCGAGGAATTTTCAAATCGATGCAACACGATATTTTGATCTTTGTCATGCTGCCATCCGACCCAACGGTGCTGCGTATTAATTTCAACGCCCTGCTGATGCAAACGCTGCAACCATGCTCTTAGCAGCGGCGAGGCTTTTAGCTGCAAGGGAAATACTTTTCCCGAACTGCCTGTGAAAGTTTTAATGCCCAGGCCAGCGGCCCAATCCTGCATAGCCCTGGGATTAAAGCTCTCAAGCCAGTTGCGAACAATGTTGGCATTCGAATAGCGTGCACAAAAATCGCTGAAATCTTCTGAATGGGTCAGATTCAATCCGCCCACACCGGCCCGCAGGAATTTACGGCCCACGGATGGCATCGCCTCATAAACTGACACCTGATAAGCAGCGCGGGCCAGTTGCTCAGCGGCCATAAGCCCGGCCGGACCCGCACCGATAACGACAGCCTGAACCTGGATGATTGATGAAGCCGCGCTCAGGGACATCAGTCAAGCACAAAGACGGGCGCAAAACCGCCACCAGAAGTTCTGAAGTTAGTGGTCTGCCCCTGATATAGACGTGCAGCCAACAATTGCATTTCGCCGGCATAAACATAGGCGCGAATACCCAGTTTTAAAGCGGTTGCTACGCCATCAACTTTAACGCCGCGCTCACTCGGGGCAATACGCTGCTGAGCAATATAATCAGTCTTAATGATCTCCCCCCATACCCTTCGGGTTATTTTGTCACCTCTATAGGCTGCGCGACCTCCAAATCCGGTCAGCGGTTTAAAAAATAAATTATTGCGCTGCTTCCACAGTTCCTCATGATTTTTCGGCGTCAAATGACAGGCTGCTGGAAACCCCGTTGATAAAGTTATTACATCACTTTCCGCAACACCCCAGCTTCGCAGTAATTCAGCATCACTGAATAGCGTAAGATTGCTCTTATCTCCATATAAGGCATAAACATAGGGGTTAGGGGTCAATACGATACTGCCATGGAGATAAGCGGCTTTTATCGCTGCATGCGCCGGCTGCGTCAAATAAAAATCTGTGAGCCGGTTATAGAGCAGTTCAACCTTCTCGCCCTGACACCAGAGTGCTTCATCCTGCCATGATAAAGATTCCGGAGCAGCGATGACTGCCTCTATGCCATGCTGTTCAAACAAAGCCTTTGCCATCACAAATTCAGGATAAAGGTACTGTTGTGTTGGGTTCTCATCAACCAGAGTAATCCTGTGCAAGGGTTTGTCGCCGGAATGCTGCTCCCACTCGCTGCGAAACATCTGTACAAAGTCAGTGTTGATATTATCTCCAAGTGCAGGAACCAGACTTTCGCCCCCTTGGCAGCAGGCTATCTGAGCCTTGATCAACGCCGTGTTCAGGAATGCGCCGCCGGCGTTAGTATTGATCTCTATTACTTTCGGACCCTGCGGACTCAGATGAAAATCGTAGCCCATAAAAACACCAGCACCCGTGGGATTAAAACGCGCTATATCCGGTGCACGGGTTAAAACCGCTTGCTGATAAGTCGGCATTGCTGCAACCCGCTCGGTAGCTCTAATGATGGCGCACATCTGTTCAAGCTGCGCACTGCTGATATAAATGGCGGTACTGGAAAACAATTGCGGGTGCGACAGCAGAATATCTGAATCTGGCAGCGAAGCGTTTAACTGCGCCTTCAGCCTATCTGCATCAACGGTTTTGCAATAACAATCCCGATTCAGTGCGGCGGCAATACCACTGCCTGCTTCTACTCTGCTTTCACCCAAAATAACCTCGATAACGGCATCAACTTATGCAGAGCACAATGATACCCTTAAGCACGGTGTCAGGTAGCTCTGTTCAGGAAATTATCTGCCAGTCGTCCATGCTGTAAAGACCGCTGAGAAAGCAGTTGATGAACTAAAGCTGATGAAAAAAATCCATTGGACCTCGCCGCACAAGGAAAATGATCTTGGATAATCTGGATATCGACCTGATTCGCAAGAATACCCCTGCCTGTCGAGAGCTCATCCACTTTAATAATGCCGGTGCGGCGTTTAGTCCTCAGCAGGTAACTGATGCAGTTATTGACCATTTGCTGCTGGAACAGAAGATTGGCGGTTACGAAGCCCAGGAGCAGGCCAGTGATAAGGCGGAAAATTTTTATCATGCCTTTGCCAGACTGCTGAATTGCGACGCTTGTGAAATTGCCTATGCCGAGAGCGCTACCCGCGCCTGGAATCTGTTATTTCATGCCCTGCCCTTTAAACCTGGCGACCGCATTTTGACTGGCCAATCTGAATATGCAAGTAATTATCTTGCCCTGCTACAGATGGCAAAACAGCATCATGTGAAGATAGACGTGGTCGAAAACGCTGCCGATGGCCAGATATGCCTGGAACAACTGGAAAGTAAAATTGACAGCGATGTCAGACTTATCGCTCTCACCCATGTAGCCAGTCAGAGCGGTGTCATTCATCCGGCTGAGCAGGTAGGCCAGCTGGCGCGCAGACATAATATCTTCTATCTTCTCGATGCCTGCCAGTCAGCAGGGCAAATAGCACTCGATGTGGACAGCATTGGTTGCGATATGCTTACCGGCACCGGCCGCAAATACCTGCGCGGGCCGCGTGGCACCGGCTTTATGTATGTACGCCATGAAATCCTTAATCAGCTGCAGCCACAGTTTGTTGATCAACATGCCGCACGCTGGGTGAGCCGAGATGAATATGTGTTCCGGGATGATGCCAGGCGCTTCGAAATCTGGGAATCTTTTCTGGCGGGTAAGATAGGGCTGGGGGTCGCTGCAGACTATGCCTGCAGGCTGGGTCTGGACAATATCCAGCACCGAGTGCAGACACTTGCAGCACAGTTAAGACAAGAGCTGGCAGGCCTTGCAGATGTCTCAGTTCACGATCAGGGCAATAGGCTTAGTGGGATAGTGACTTTCAGCAAATCGGGTGAAACTGCAGAAGCACTGCACCGCCGTTTGCACAATCGGGGCATTAATAGTTCGATTGTGCGTCGAAGCGGGGCATTGCTGGACTTCGAACTAAGGGAACTGGGGGATATTAACCGCGCCTCAGTGCACTACTACAACACTGACGATGAAATTGCGAGGTTTTGCCAGGTGGTCGCAGAGAGCTGATCAGGAAAAGATCATTTGCGCATAAACTGCAGCTATCGCTACCGGACAGATATATTTGATATAAAACGGCCAGATACGCCAGAACAGTGAATACTCAACCTCCGGACTGCCCTGTTTGATTTCTGCCAGTACCGCGTTTCGATTCCAGATCCACGCAACAAATACCGCAAAAAATAATCCCAGCAGCGGTTGACTGTACTCGGTGGTCAGGCTCACAACCAGATCGAACATTGAATCAAAATTGAAAACGATGACGGTACAAATCAGTGCAATCACCCCGCCGATCAACATAGTCGCTTTGCGACGCGGGACAGCATGGGCTTCTACCGCATAAGAGACAGGCACTTCCAGCATGGAAATTGACGAGGTCAATGACGCGATTATCATCAACAGAAAGAACGCAAACGCGACAAAAATGCCAACAGTTCCCATATTGCTGAACAGCGCTGGCAGAACAGCAAGAATCAAACCCGGTCCGGCAATGAGACCACCTGCATCATCATAAATCGCTACCCCGCTGGCCAGCGCGACATACATCGCTGGCAATATCAGCAGACCAGCAGTTACCGCTATTCCGATATCCAGCAGCGCCACCATGCCGCCCAGCGCTGGCAGGTTTTCGCGTTTGCTGACATAGGATCCATATACCAGCATGGTGCCCACGCCTAAAGACAATGAGAAAAATGCCTGCCCCATCGCCGACAGCAATAACTCCGCATTGATCAGGCGGCTGAAATCGGGCACCAGGTAGGCACGCAAGCCGTCCATTGCGCCCTCCAGAGTCATCACATATCCGATAAGCACTACCAGCAGTATTACCAGCGAGGGCATTAATCGTGAGGCCCATTTCTCAATGCCATTGCGCACACCGGCACTGATAACCACAACGGTTAACAACATAAATAGCAAACTAAACACGGTATTACGGGACAGGCCGTCGCTGGTTAACCACAGCGATGCCGCGCTCAAACCAAGCAGATCCGTCACAGAGGCAAACAGGAACGCCAGCATCCAGCCACTGACGATGGCATAAAAGCTGAGAATAAAACTAACTGTAATGATGCCGACAAAGCCAACTCCCAGACCCAGCTTTTCGGTCACCGGGCCGGTTGCAAGACCGCGCAGCGCAGTTACCGCATTGGATTTTGCATGACGCCCAATGATTAACTCCGCCATTAAGGCCGGATAGGCCAGCGCAAATGCCAGGAACAGATAGGCAAACAGAAAGGCAGAACCACCATTGCTGGCTGCATTGGTAGGAAAACCCCAAATATTACCCAGGCCTACAGCGGAGCCAGAAGCAGCCATCAGAAAGCCAAACTTTGAACTGAATTCGCCGCGCGGACTATCGTTACTCATCAGGATTCATAGGATTCAAGGGTGAAGCGCTGCAACACAGGATCACTCAACACCATGACCACATTGCGGATCACACTGACCACACCATTATTATTGATTTCTACTTCAGGTATGCGAAGGCGATTGTCTGTAGCACTCCAGGTAGCACTAAGTGCCGGCCGACTGACCAGCGCTACCATACTGCCAGGGTTCAACTCGAAGACTACTTGCGCGTTGGATTGGACCAGTGACAGATTCAGACTGAATATGCCTGCGGTGCCCCCATCTACAGAGATCATAAGACGGCCGGTTGCATACTCAAATACATGCAATGCACTGCTGTATCTCTGGGTGACCACAGTACTTATATTAATAAAATTTTTGGCAACCACATTGGCGTCGCTGAATACATTAGCCGACGTGTCGGCACGCAACGGAATCGAGTTTGCAAATCCGCCAAGGTTTGCCACCGGATTAGCGGCAATCGCATCGGCGACCGCCATACCGTCACCCAGCACCCGCGCGAACACGGTAAAACCACCATTCTGGCCATCCAGGTTAGCTGAGTTATCCGCCAGGTTAATAAAAAACTGGCTGGTGGCACTGTCAGGGTTATCACCCAGCTTAGCCATCGACAGGGTGCCACGGGTATTGGAGACTGAAAACTCGTTGACTACAGGTGGATCCGCAGGGACCGCGATCGGACCAACAAAAGGTTGAAAGCGATACCCGCCCCCTTGTATCACGAAGCCAGGTTCAAGCCGATGAATGAAAGTCCCGTTGTAGGCGCCACGATTAACATAATTAAGAAAATTGCGCGTTGTAAGCGGAGCAACTTCATCCAGCAACTCTATCGAGAAATCACCGTAAGTAGTGCTTACCCGAACGATAGTACCTGCATAAGCGGTGCTACTGCACATAAGCACCGTCAGCAATAATGCCGCAAGACCTGCTGACCCTTGCTGTTGTTTTGCTGCAAATGCTGCTGCAACATGTGACCAGAAACCTGCCATAACCACTCCCGAAAATTTCTAATTAAATCAGCGCAATTAATACAGCGCTTTGATCATTTCGCCTTTCGCCTGCTTGTCCGCATGATAGGAGGATCTCACCATTGGCCCGCTCGCCACATGGGTAAATCCAAGTTCCAGACCAAAAACACGTAATTCTTCAAACTCATCCGGGTGCACAAAGCGGCTGACCGGCAGGTGATTACGGCTGGGCTGAAGATACTGCCCGAGCGTGATCATGTCCACATTATGGGCGCGCAGATCTCTGAGCACCGCCATCACTTCCTCTTTGCTCTCACCCAGTCCCAGCATCAACCCGGACTTGGTCATAATACCGGGGACACGCTCTTTATATCCCTTCAGCAGATCCAGCGACCATTGATAATCAGCGCCTGGACGTGACTGCTTATAAAGCCGTGGTACTGTCTCCAGATTGTGATTAAACACATCTGGTGGTGTCTGTTCGAGAATATCCAGCGCTATCTTCATTCGACCACGAAAATCAGGCACCAGTACTTCAACCTGGATATGGGGATTAAGGCGCCGGGTTTCGCTGATACAATTCGCGAAATGCTGCGCACCGCTGTCCTTGAGATCGTCACGGTCGACTGACGTTATAACCACATAACGCAACCCCATCTCAGCGATAGCTTCGGCCAGTTCACGCGGCTCATTTTCATTCAGCGCATTGGGTTTGCCATGAGCAACATCGCAGAACGGGCAGCGACGGGTGCATATTTCGCCCATTACCATGAAAGTTGCGGTGCCATTGCTGAAACATTCGCCGAGATTAGGACAGGAGGCTTCTTCACAGACTGAGGCCAGGTTGTGCTTGCGCAGTTGCTGCTTGATCTCGTTGATTCTTGGCGAGGCAGGTATTCGGACGCGAATCCAGTCGGGCTTGGTTGGCATCTCAACAGTGGGGATCACCTTCACCGGAATGCGCGCAACCTTCTCGGCGCCACGCAGTTTTTCGCCTTCGATCAGGACATTGCGTCTGGGTTGCTGTTCCGACATGACTGGTTTAGACCTTATTCACTGATAATGTTCGTGTGGCCCAATCGCTGCACCAGCGCATTGAGCATAATCCCGCTAACCTGATTCACCAGTCTGGCAGCAGATTCAGCATCAATATCTACGCTGGGCTGCCATGATAACTGATCCACCAGATTGGTCACCTGTAATCCCTGGTAACCACAGGGGTTAATTCTGCTGAACGGCCTCAGATCCATGGCTACATTCAAGCTGAGCCCGTGGTATGAGCAACCCTTTCGGATTCGGAAACCGAGCGCGGCGATTTTAGCATCCTTTACATAAACGCCGGGCGCTTTTGTTCGCGTTTCCGCAATAATATTAAAAGAGCGCAGACAATCTATAACAGCACTTTCGGTAAGATCGACCAACTGCCTCGCACCAAAGCTCAACCGCCTGATGTCCAGCAATAAATACACGATCAGTTGCTCCGGGCCATGGTAGGTGACCTGACCCCCGCGATCAATCTGTACCACCGGTATATCGCCGACATCAAGCAGATGCTCTGCCTTACCTGTCTGCCCCTGAGTAAACACTGGATTATGGGTAAGAAACCAGAGTTCATCAGGGGTCTGGGAATTTCGTTGGTCGGTGAACCTGCGCATCGCTTCCCAGACCGGAACATAATCCTGTCGGCCAAGATTTCTGATCATAAGCGTCTGCGCAGGATCCACATACGTCTTATCGGACAAGTTCATAACACCATTTTTACACTGTCAGTTGCTTTAAGATCAGCAAACAGATCCTGCAGCTGTTCAGTTCCCGTGGCTTCTATCAGCACAGTGATGGCCGCGTAATTACCTTTATTGCTCAGTCGCACAGTGACATGTTCATCGCAGACCCCCGGCGCATGCCGCTTGCAGACCGATACTACCTCAGCGGTGAAAACCGCAGTTGCAACGCCCATGATTTTGATTGGATAGGCGCAGGGAAATTCGATCCTTGGCATTTTATGCTCAGCTTCGGGTTGGTCGGCCTCCTGTTGAGCAGGTTTATCTGATTCTGATGGCAGGTCTGTCATACTGGCCTTTTTAACTGAACAGATTCATGAAAAACAAAGTCAGGAAGTCCATTAACCGTTTAAATATGCCGCCGCGCTCAACCGCCTCCAATGCAACCACATTGCTTGAGTAGATAACCTCATCATCCAGAACGATATCTACGGTACCCATTACCTGGCCCAGTTCTATGCCAGCACTGATATTCTCAGCAACGTTCAAACGCGCTATAAGATCACCGCTGCGGCCACGTGGGATAGTGATATGCACTTCATCCTGAGTGCCCAGATTCAGCGTGTTCTGCTTACCGGACCAGATTCGCTCATTACTTACTACTTCACCAGCATCATAAAGTTTATGGGTTTCAAAATAGCGGAAGCCGTAGGTGAACAGTTTCTGGGTCTCCACTACCCGCGCTTCTTCACTCGCGGTACCCATCACTACTGAGATCAAGCGCACGCCATCGCGCTCTGCTGATCCGACCAGACAAAAACCGGCCGCCGTAGTCCAGCCTGTTTTCATGCCATCGACATTACGATCACGAAATAACAGCGTATTCCGGTTCGCCTGGGAAATACCGTTGTAGGTAAATTCACGCTGAGAATACAGAGCATAGTGCAATGGATGATCAATCATCGTTGCCCTGGCCAGCGTAGCCAGGTCGCGCGCCGACATGATGTTGTAATTGTCTTCGGTTTCAAGACCGCTGGAGTTCATGAAGCTTGAATTAGTCATTCCCAGCAGCCGAGCGTGCTGATTCATCATGTCAGCGAACGCGTCTTCACTGCCGGCAATATGCTCTGCCATGGCGATGCTGGCGTCATTACCGGACTGAATAATGATGCCGCTGAGCAGATCAGCAATCGATACCTTGCTGTTGATATCAAGGAAAGTCTTGGAACCTTGAGTTCCCCATGCCTTTTCACTGACATGCGCTTCGTCGGTCAGCTTCATGGTGCCGTTATCAATCTGCACTTCCGCGATATACGCAGTCATGATTTTAGTCAAACTTGCCGGTGGCAGTGGCAGATCAGCATTTTCCTCGACGATGACATGACCGGTTTTCGCATCTATCAAAATATAACTGCTGCTGGCAATTTGCGGAGGGCCCGGCACAATCTGCTGTGGCGTCTGCGCTGAAACTGGCGCGCCAGCAGAAAGGGCTGCAAATGTGATTATTGCAATAATCAGAACAGGCCTGACGGGGGCAGGGACATTAACCAATAACTGACTGAACTTCTTCATCTTTATCCTCATCCAAATGCTTGCGTCAGCCTGTTGACAGGTCATCAGCAGGCTTTTTTAATCCTCGACAGTGTAAGGTCTTCCCAGATCAGCATCAACTACGAGGGCTGTGATGCGATCTATTTCGGCTGAGTCAGACAGTGGTCCAACACGCACCCGATGCAAGAGCTGGCGTGCATTATCTGCCTGAACCGATCTTATGAATACCGGTCTTGATGTCATCTGCTGTACTTTATCTGACACCTGTCTGGCCGACTGCAGATCTGAAAAAGCGCCTATCTGCAGATACTTACCAGCGCCACCCATGCCACCGACATTTGCTGCGATCACCTGCGTTGACGGGTAGCCCTGATTGTACAGATCTGGCAGCAGTGCTTCCACTTGCACTCTGGCGGTACCACGTTCAGAAAAGCCCAGCTTCCAGGCTGCCGCGTAAGACAGATCAAGAATGCGGTCATTATGAAATGGTCCACGGTCATTGACTCGCACCACGATGCTGCGCTTGTTATCAAGGTTGGTAACGGTAACATAGCTGGGAATCGGCAGCGATTTGTGCGCGGCCGACACCTGGTACATATCGAAGACTTCACCATTCGATGTCTGATGGCCATGGAACTTCTCTCCATACCAAGAGGCAAGACCGACTTCGCGATAACCTTCTTCGCTCGACAGGACCCGATAAGATTTACCATTCACAGTATAAGGACTTTTATTACCAGCCAGCGTCCGTGCCTCACTGACAGGAATTACCTCACGAATCAAACTGGGGTCAAGCGGTTGACTTGGTCCTCGATCCTGATCGATCGAATAGCGTCCGTAATTTGCAGGCAAGGGTTTTGACGCTGATTGAGTGCTTGTATTCGAGCTGGACGCACAGCCAACCAGTAACACCAGCAGCAGCCCCAGCGCGATAATCCTGTCTGAAGCAATCCTTTGCCCGCTTGCGCCTGCAGCCCATGTACTGATAACTGGCATCACTGAACCTCCGTTGGTAACTTCATCTTATTGTTTAAGTGCTGGATAGAATGCATTTGATATTATTACATTAGTTTCGAATAAGCACGTCGATTGTAAAAAAACCTGGCCGCAACTTATATCAGCGCGGCAGTACCCGCCGATGGGTATGAATCGACATCAGTAATCCAAAACCTATCATCAGTGTCACAATCGAGGTCCCGCCCTTGCTGATCAGCGGCAAGGGCAGCCCGACTACGGGCATCAATCCTGAGACCATAGCCATATTGACGAACAGATAAAAGAAGAATGTCAGGATTATGCTGCCAGCAAGTAATCGGCTAAAGGTATCCTGAGCAGAGAGTGCCACCTGGAAGCCTCTCACCAACACCGCCATATACAAGGCAATCAGAAACAACACGCCAAGCAGACCAAACTCCTCCGCCAGTACCGCCAGAATAAAGTCCGTGTGACTCTCAGGGATAAAGTCGAGCCGGGATTGAGCACCGTTAAGCCAGCCCTTACCCTGCACCCCACCCGAGCCAATCGCGATTTGCGATTGGATGATGTTATATCCGGCACCGGTTGGGTCACGATAGGGGTCAAAGAAGGTCAGAATTCGATTTTTTTGATGGGGTTTAGCGAGGAATATCCACCAGGCTGGTGAGGTCAGCATCAAGGCAAAACCTGCCGCAAAAATCAGCCGCCATCTTAACCCCGCCAGCAACAGCACGAAAAATCCAGACATCATTACCATCAGCGCGGTGCCGGTGTCGTTCTGTATTTCGATCAATGCAGTTGGGATCAGAATAATTACCGCACACACCAGCAGATCTTTGAACGTCGGCGGCAGTGAACGGCTTGAGAGATAGCGGGCAAGCAGCATGGGAACCAGAAATTTGGATAACTCAGCGGGTTGAAAACTGGGAATGCCGGGCAGATCAAGCCAGCTCTTGGCGCCATTAGCCTCCACGCCAATAAACAGTACAAGGATCAGCAGAGCCAGTCCGCCGGTATACATCCACAAAGCCCGTCGATGGAAAAAGTGCGCATCGAACTGCGCGATCATCAGCATCAATGCAAAACCGATCATTACAGCGACGGCCTGGCGCTGCACCTCCTGCTCGCTTTCTCCGGTCGCACTGAACAGCACCATAAGGCCAAAACCAGCCAGTAACATCAGGGTAAACAGCAGCGGTATATCGACGCAGATGGCCTGCCAGAATCCTCTGCCATTGCTCCAGCCCCGAAATACGCGGATGCCCTTACGTTTAATTGTCTGACTTACCATTGTTTCTCTTTAATATTCTGGCGCGAAAAGACCAATTCAATTATGGTAATACTTGTTCAATGAGCAGCAGATACTTCCATCACCGCGTCCGCATGCAGCTTCGGCAACAGATAAGCATCCATTACCTCTCTTGCTACCGGACCGGCTGTGGAACTGCCGCCACCGCCATTTTCAAGAAAAACTGCTACTGCTATCCTGGAGTTCTGCGTAGCCTCAAACGCAATAAACATCGCATGATCCCGAAATCGCTCTTCCAGATCATTGTTGGTGCGAGTGCCTGAGGCATCTATCTGGAACTGCACAATCTGAGCGGTTCCGGACTTGCCGGCCATTGGATATTCAAGCGGCTTTCGGCCCTGAATAAAATCATAAGCTGTGCCATCCAGCCGACGAAAATTTCGATCACGGGGCTTGCTGGTGGTATGGACCATCGAACTGCGAACCAGCTCTATATGTTCCGGCGATGGCAACATGGGCTGCTGAATTTCTTCACCATCGAACAGCACGTCTATAAAACCACCCTCTGCCATCTCCACAGCGCGCAACATCCGTGGCGCTTTGAATACACCATGATTGGCAAGAGTCGCTGCAGCACTGGCCATCTGCAGAGTGGTGGCCTGGAAAATTCCATTACCAATGCCTTCAAACGGTGTTTCGCCGGCATACCAGGCTTCACCGCGATTCTCCCTTTTCCATGCACGCGATGGCACGATACCGTTGCTGGCCTCAGGAATATCCAGACTCATATTCGCGCCAAAACCAAAACCACGTAAATAATCGTGAATTCTATCGATACCCAGCTCTACCGCAACATGGTGGAAATAGGTATTGCAGGATTGATAGATCGCCCGCTCCAGTGTAATAGCTCCATGACCTGATTTGTCACGCCACCAGGTCCAATCATAATAGGGGCGCGAGCGGCCCGGCAGGGAGTAGAAACCGCGATCATTAATGACCGTTTCCGGCGTAACCACCCCGTAATAAAGACCCGCCAGCCCGATAAAGGGTTTGATGGTTGAGCCCGGAACCCGGGAACTCGCTGCGCGATTGAACAAGGGTGAATGTCCCGAACTGTTCAGAGATCGTAACTGATCGCGTCCAATGCCGGTGACGAAGATATTGGGGTCATAATCAGGCTTGCTGATCATGGCCAGCACTCCCCCGGTGGCTGGATCTATGGCGACAATCGCGCCACGGAAGTCACCCAGCGCTCGCTCGGCAGCCAGTTGCAGCTCTGCGTCCAGATGCAGCATGATTGCCTGGCCAGGTATTGGATCAGTTCGGTCCAATACCCGGGTAACCTGGCCACGATTATTTTTTTCAACAGTCTCAAAGCCTACCTGTCCGTGCAGATAGTTTTCGTAGGTCTTCTCTACTCCGGTTTTACCAATCTGCTGAGTGCCGCGGTAATTATCAGCAGTTGCCTCGTCCATCCCGGTCAGTTCGTCACGATTGATCTCCGAGACATAGCCGAGAGCGTGCGCAGCACTGGCCTGCAAGGGATAGTTGCGCACCAGTTGAGCTTCTATCGCCATACCGGGTAGCAGATGCTGATTGACTGCAATATAGGCAATTTCTTCCTGACTTAATTTATAACGCAGGGGCACTGAGGTATTCGGAACCGGACGCCGACTCTGTCGTAACCGGTATTGTTCAACGTCCTCATCCGTAAGACTGATGATAGAGCGCAGCAACTCAAGCGACTTATCCAGATCAACTGCAGTCTCCCGCACCACAGTTAAATTGAAGATGGGTCTGTTCTCAGCCAGCAGAATACCATTACGATCGTAAATCAAACCCCTGTTGGGTGGGACATACTGAGAATGGAGGCGGTTGCCATCAGAGCGGGCAGCAAAGTATTCATACCGACTAACCTGCAGGTTAATCATCCAGGCAACGAGTCCGCAAAACAGCAGCAGTATGATAATTCCAGCCACCAGCATTCTGCGATTGAAGATATGTGTTTCTCGCGCGTGGTCATCGAGATTAAATCGTTGTGCCATGTCTGCTTCCGGTTTTCCCAGCGCTGCTGTTAATTTTTATTGTCAATGAGTCCTGTTAACCTTGATACCTTTGTAACAGACATTAAAACTACGACAATTAAATTGTTAATAAGTTTAGGCTCGATGGTATGGATGCCCATTCAAAAGCGTCCATACCCGGTATATCTGCTCCGCGACCAGAATTCTAACTAATGGATGCGGCAATGTTAATGCGGACAACGACCACTTTTCATTAGCGCGCTGCAAACACGACTCACCAAGTCCATCCGGCCCACCCACTAATAAGATGATCTGCTGTCTTTCCAGACGGATTGCTGCAATCCGTTGCGCCATTGCTTCTGTGCTCAGCGACTTTCCAGTAACTTCCAGAGCGACTACATAATCCTCCGGTTTGACTCGACTGAGCAATGCTTCACTTTCTTTGCGCAAAGCCTGCTGCAGATCCAGACCTTTACCGCGTCGCCCAAGGGGAACTTCTTCACACAGTAAGGCAAAATCAGCAGGCAGTCGCTTACAATATTCTGCAACACCAGTCTCTACCCAGGCAGGCATTTTAGACCCTGCCGAAATCAGCTTAAGTTTCACTGTTTTCGTTGCCATTCCTGCTGGTTTTTGCGACCACATCAGCAGAATTGAAGTTCCATAAATCTTCAAGTGAATAGAGCGCTCTGATCGGCGCGAGCATGATATGCACTATCACCGCCCCCAGGTCCACCAGAATCCATTCACCTGGAAGACGTCCTTCAACTCCGACAACGGGGGCACCCGCCGCCCTCACCTGACGCTCCACTTCATCAGCGAGTGACTTTACGTGAGTTGTGGAATTCCCTGTTGCAATCACCATGTAATCCGTAATCTGAGTTAATTCTTCAACATTAAGGCAGACGATATTGTGTGCCTTAATATCTTCGAGTGCCTTAACGGCAAGTTGTGACAGCGCTTGTTTTTCCAAAACGGGTCTTTCCTCTGTTAGGGAGTTGTTCAACTCCTGATAATCTGGCAGATGCTCGTATGCAACCTGGCCATGAAATCTGTTCCTGAAATCTGCTGTAAATATTATTTCAATAAAATTGAGACCGTAACTTCCTTTAAAAGCGGTATAGATTATGCTCGGCTATATAGTGACTAACTGCTGCCGGAAGCATGGTTGCAGCGCTCGAATCCGCACCCGCTCGAAGTTGTTTGCGCAGTTCATTCGAAGCGATCTGTAAGGCTGCCTTATTAAGCAAAAATATTCTGCCCGTCTGCCTGGAAAATAGTTCGTCAACATTACGCACCTGTCGGCTGACCAGTTCCCGCTGCAGCGCCTGCTGCGCACGGCTGTCGTCGCTGCGCTGAAGCTGCCCGGTGGCAGGTCGATTAATCACACACATATGACAAAGCTCAAACAGCTGTTGCCATTTATGCCAGTGCGGCAGACCCAGGAACGCATCCTCACCCAGCACCAGTACCAAACTGCTGTCTGGAAAATCGACATGCAGGGACAGCAGGGTATCTGCCGTATAGGAGATACCCTGCCGCTTCAATTCACGATCATCCACAAGCAGTCGGGCGTCAATCTGCGCAGCAAGTTTTAACATCGCAAGACGATCATCTGCGTCAGCAACAGCTGCGTCTCTATGAAATGGAGTAGCACATGGGATCAGTCGCAGTTCATCCAGTGACAGACAATCCAATGCGCTCACCGCTGCGCTGACATGTCCTGTGTGGACCGGGTCGAACATGCCACCCATCACACCAATTCGTTGTCTCATTGGCGGATATGACCGTCACCGAGCACAATGTATTTTTGTGAGGTCAGACCTTCCAGACCCACGGGACCCCGGGCATGCAGTTTATCTGTGGAAATACCAATCTCCGCACCCAGGCCATATTCGAAGCCATCAGCAAAGCGGGTGGAGGCATTGACCATAACCGAACTCGAATCCACTTCACGCAGAAAACGCTGCGCCCGCCCGAAATCCTCGGTCATAATCGATTCGGTATGCGCCGAACTGTAGCGGCTGATGTGATCCATTGCAGCGTCCAGATCGGCAACAATTTTTATCGCCAGCACCGGTGCCAGATACTCTTCTTCCCAATCGGACTCACTTGCTACCCGTGCATTTTTCACCAGCTTTCGGGTTTGCTCGCAGCCGCGTAATTCAACACCAAGCTCCGTATAACGCCGCCCCAGTTCAGGAAGCACTGCAGCGGCAATGTCCTGGGCAACCAGCAAAGTTTCAAGCGTATTGCAGGTGCCGTAACGCTGCGTTTTGGCGTTTATCGCCACATTAATGGCCTTTTCAACATCAGCTCTGTCATCGATATACAGATGGCAATTACCGTCCAGATGCTTGATTACCGGAACTTTAGCGTCAGCACTGATGCGCGCAATAAGTCCCTTGCCACCGCGCGGCACAATCACATCCACGTACTCCGGCATGGTAATCAGCTTACCGACGGCGGCGCGATCTGTCGTGGCTACGACCTGTACCGCCTGTGGCGGCAGTTCCGCCGCCGCCAGACCTTCAGCGATGCAGGCTGCGATGGCCTGATTGGAACGAATGGCTTCGGAGCCGCCGCGCAGGATGGTGGCATTACCCGATTTCAAGCACAGACTGGCAGCCTCGCAGGTCACATTGGGTCGAGACTCATAAATGATGCCGATTACGCCAAGAGGCACACGCATTTTGCCGACCTGAATGCCACTGGGCATAAAGCGCATAGCGCTTATTTCGCCTACTGGATCGTTCAAAGCCGCAACTTGTCTGAGTCCTTCAATCATTGCATCGATGCGGGCAGGAGTTAACGCAAGACGGTCCAGCATGGCTGCATCCAGACCCTGGGCACGCGCTGCCGTCAGATCAGCAGCATTTGCGGCCAGCAGATTGGACCGTGCTGTTTCTATGGCATCAACCATGGCCAGCAGGGCCGCATTTTTCTGCGCAGTGCTCGCTCTTGCCATTACGCGCGAGGCAGCTCTGGCCTGAACGCCAAGCGTGTTCATATAGCTGTCTATGTCTGACATAAAATCTCAGTGCGGCTGCGTCGGCAGGAAAGGCGGCATTATAGCGCCGACCGGGGGCTGTAGACAAAACACAATCAGAGTTTGTTTTGCGCAAGAATGTGGTTCAGTTCGAGTTCCCCGGCTATCAAACGCAGTTTAGCTGCACGTGACAGGCGTTTAATGCGACTTTCAAGCCGAGAGGCCCGCGAGCGATCGCCTGCTTCGGCCTGAAAAACCAGTTGCAAGGGTCCTTTGCCGCGCAGATATCGCGAGCCTTTGACTTTATCCTGCTGGTGTTCAACAAACCGTCTGGCTACGTCCGTTGAAATACCCGTGTACAAGGTACTATCACTACAGCGAATCAGATAGATAAACCATTCAGCTACAGCACTGGCCACAGGCTCTCCTCTTATAACGCCACTTTGAACACTGCCCAGATCACACAAGTGCCCACTGATCGTCGATGAGCTCAATTTTCTGTTCACTTTGCAGCTTCAACAAATGGGCCAGCAGCGTTTTCTTCGCCCATACAATCAAGTGCTGCGGCACATCGTCATAAACCCGCAAGACCAGCTGGTCCAGGCTGCTGGCACCCAGCTCCTCCAGTCCGGTCAATACCTTCTGTTCACGCCGCAGACGATGACGGATCAAGGTTTCTATACTCTGCTGCGGTTCCCACATAATGTCGCCATGACCAGGCGCCAGCGACTTCAGTGGCAGCGCCTTAAGCGCCCGCAGTGATTCAAGATAATCGCTCATATTGCCGTCTGGCGGCAGAATGACCGGTGTTGTGCCCTGCAGAATATGATCCCCGGTAAACAGCATGTCTTCTTGTTCAAGCAGAAAACAAAAATGGTTGGAAACATGACCAGGAGTATGGATAAGCTGGATGGTGAATTCACCGCAATCGATGCGTTCGCCTGCTGTATAGAGGCGGTCTGGCACGAAGCTGCGATCCTGATAACCGTCCTCGGGAGGTGCCAGTCCAATCACCTGCGCACCGGTGGCCGCCTGCAAAGCGACGGTACCCGGCGAATGGTCACCGTGGGTATGAGTGACAAATATCCAGCGCAAGGGACGACCGGCAAGAATCTGCAACAGAGCCTCGGTATGTCCTTTATCGGCCGGACCCGGATCGATAAGGGCCATAGTTTCGGTACCAATCAGGTAGGAGTTGGTGCCTGGTCCCGTCATTATGCCGGCATTCCCGCACAGCACCCTGAATACCGGTACTTCACCTGAGCCGACCGAAACTGCCTTACCTGCAACAAATTGTGCATTCACTGCTTTTTCACCTGCGCTGATTTGTGTCATGACCGGCATCATAACGGGTTTACCATAAATCTAAAACTGCCAATTCGGGCTGAAACAGTGCTGGCCTTTGCAGGGGATTCGCGCTATAAAAGGCGCTTTTTCAAAGCCCTGTTAAGCCCCGTCTACGTCCCAGAGACCAACCTGCAGTTCAACATGCAATGGCCATACGCGTACTGTCTGCCAAACACAAAGCAGAAACAAAAAGAAGGTGACACACCATGTATAAAATCCAGACGTTCAACCAGATTTCTGACCAAGGCCTCAGTCGACTTTCATCCGACGACTATCAGGTTGGACCTGATATAATAGACAGCGATGCGATACTGGTGCGCAGCTATAAACTGTCAGCGACTGACACCAACCCTAAGCTGCGTGCCGTGGCCCGCGCCGGCGCTGGCGTTAACAACGTCCCTGTAGCCAGCTATACCGAGCAGGGTATCGTGGTCTTTAACACGCCCGGGGCGAACGCCAATGCGGTGAAGGAACTGGTACTCTGCGGCCTGCTGCTGGCCTCCCGCGGAATAATTTCAGGCATTAACTATGTCAACTCCCTGCAGGGCTTTAAAGATAACGCAGCACTGTCAAAACTGTTGGAAGAAGAGAAAAAACGCTTCAAAGGCAATGAACTGACCGGCAAGACGCTAGGCATTGTTGGCCTTGGTGCCATTGGTTCACTGGTCGCTGAAATGGCGATCAGTATGGGCATGAAAGTGCTGGGTTATGATCCGGCGCTGTCTATAGATGCAGCCTGGCGCCTGCCAAACCAGGTGCGCAGGATTGAAAATGTCAGCGCACTGCTGGGACATTCAGATTTTGTCACCCTGCATTTACCCGTGCTCGATTCAACCCGCGGTCTGATCAACTCAGACCTTATTGCTGCGATGAAGCCGGGGCTTTGTCTGCTCAACTTCTCGCGTGAAGAAATAGTCAATACCGAAGCCCTGATCAATGGTCTGAATGTAAAGGCCTTACGCATGTATGTGGCAGATTTCCCATGCCATGAAATGATCGGTCGTGATGATGTAATCCTGATGCCGCATATTGGCGCCAGTACGGACGAAGCTGAAGAAAATTGCGCAGTAATGGCAGTCGATCAACTGAAAGACTTTCTGGAGAATGGCAATATTCGGAACTCGGTGAACTTCCCGAATCTGATGCTGGATCGGGTCAGCAGCACCAAAGACTGCAGCCGTCTGGCGATCAGCAACCGGAACGTACCTGGTATGCTTGGCAAGATTCTGTCCGCACTTGCTGAGCAGAACATTAACGTGGTCGATATGATTAACAAGAGCCGAAACGAGATTGCCTACAATCTGATCGACATTGAGTCACGCCCCTCGGATGCATCACTGGCAGGCATCGCCGCTATACCGGATGTGATCAAGGTAACAGTGCTATAAGATTTTACCCACAGCTTTGCAATTACAACTATAGACCAGGACATAATATGACTCGTATTTTCAATTTTGGCGCCGGTCCGGCAATGTTACCCACTGCAGTTATGGAAAAGGCCCGGGATGAATTTCTCGACTTTCAAGGAATGGGAGCCGGAATCATTGAGATCAGCCACCGTTCACCTGAGTTTGACGCGGTATTGAACCGGGTTGACCAGCTTTTTCGTGAGCTTTCCGGACTGCCGGATAACTACGAGATTCTTTACGTGCATGGGGGCGCGCAGATGCAGTTTTCAGCAGTGCCATTGAATCTGCTTAATCTTAAGCCCGGCCATAAAGCAGCCTATGTTGAATCCGGAAATTGGGCTACGCTGGCACGCAAAGAAGCATCTCGCTTTGGCAATATCACTATTGCGGCAAGCAGCGAAGCCACCAATTTTGATCGTATTCCTGATTTCGATCCGGCACAGCTGGACCCGGAAAGTTCCTACGCCTACATCACCAGCAACAACACCATCTATGGAACCCGCTGGCATCAGTTTCCCGACACCGGCAACATCCCTCTGGTGGCGGACATGACTTCTGAGCTGATGTCGCGCAGGCTTGATTACACGAAATTCGGAGTTGTGTTTGCTGGCCTGCAGAAAAATCTTGGACCTGCCGGATTAGCCGTGGTGCTGATACGAAAAGATCTTCTCGGTCAGGCCCTGCCGAATACGCCAACTTTGCTCGATTACTCGGTGTATGCAAAAAATCATTCTCTCTATAACACCAACAATACCTTTGCGATGTATATGATGGGTCTGGTGCTTGAGTGGCTTAAGGAGCAGGGCGGAGTTGATGCCATGGAAGCGGTCAATGAGCTGAAGGCAAGGACACTTTACGATGTTATCGACAACAGTGATTTTTACATTGGTTCAGCGCATCCTGATCATCGTTCACGAATGACCGTCAACTTCAATCTGGCGGATAATTCTCTGCTGGACAAGTTCGTGCAAGAAGCGCTGGACAGAGGTCTGTACGCATTAAAAGGCCATCGTCTGGTGGGCGGCGCAAGGGCATCAATCTACAATGCCATGCCGCTGGAAGGCTGTCAGGCGCTGGCGACCTTTATGAAGGAGTTTGAGCGGGATAATGGCTGAGGGAGCCTCACAGCGAAAAATCATTCACTGTGACTGCGACTGCTTTTACGCCTCCATTGAGATGCGGGACAACCCGGCTCTGGTCGGACTGCCGGTCGCAGTAGGGGGGGCTAGTGAGCGCCGCGGCGTGGTTGCCACCTGTAATTATGAAGCCCGCAAATTTGGTGTGCACTCAGCCATGCCCACTGCCACGGCCAAACGGCTGTGCCCGCAACTGATCCTGGTTGCACCCAATATGGAAAAATACCGGCAGGCCTCGCTGGCCATGCATGAGATTTTCCGCCGCTATACCAATCTGATTGAACCACTCTCTCTCGATGAAGCCTATCTTGATGTCACTGATGCCAGCGCCTGCCGAGGCAGCGCGACATTAATCGCCCGGAAAATTCGCCAATGTGTGCGCGCAGAAATAGGCATTACCCTTTCTGCCGGTATCGCTCCGAATAAGTTTATCGCCAAAATTGCCAGCGACTGGAATAAACCGGATGGGCAATATGCGGTGACACCCGATATGGTCGACGAGTTTGTTAAGGCACTGCCAGTAAAGAAACTGCACGGCGTCGGCAAGGTTACTGCGGCTCGCATGCATGCGATGGGTATCGAAAGCTGTGCCGATTTGCGCAAATCAGGTGAAGAATTCCTGCTGCAGACCTTCGGCAGTTTTGGCAGTCAGTTATATCGTCTGTGTCATGGCATCGATGAACGGGAAGTTAAAACCGATCGGCAGCGAAAATCGCTCAGCGTGGAGAACACCTACTCACAGGATCTGCCCTCACTGGAAAGCTGTCTGAACGAATTGCCGGCTCTGCATCAACAGATGGAGGCGCGTCTGCAACCAGTTCTGCACAAATACCGGGTCAGCAAGAAGTACGTGAAAGTGAAGTTCCTGGATTTTGTCAGCACCACGGCGGAACATGTCGCTGAAGACAGCGCGATCACCAGTTATACTCATCTAATGACCGAAGCCTGGAACAGAGGAGCGCGCCCGGTGCGTTTACTGGGACTGGGAGTCAGGCTATCTCCTCTGGAGAACAGCTCGCTGGCGAGCGCGCCTGCTGACGCACAGAACAGCCGCTGCGAACAGCTGCTGTTGCCGGGCGTTGTCGAATGAGCACAGGATAAACCATGTCCAGATACCGCCCCCCCGGCGCCGCAATGTCCAACTACCTTACTGCAGAAGGCGAGGCGCGCTTGAAACACGAACTCACTTATTTATGGAAAGAAGAGCGCCCTCGCATCACCCAGTCTGTTACCGAAGCCGCAGCACAGGGGGATCGCTCGGAGAATGCCGAATATACCTATGGCAAGAAACGCCTGCGTGAGATTGATCGACGAGTGCGCTATCTGAGCAAACGCCTGGAGTCTGCGACCATAGTAAGCAGCATTCCTGATGACACCAGCAGAATCTATTTTGGCGCCTGGGTAAGCGTTGAGGACGAGGCCGGCAATTGTCGGGAGTACCGTATAGTCGGACCTGATGAAATCGGCGACCAGCCAGGTTATATCAGTATGGACGCTCCGCTGGGGCGCGCTCTTTTAGGTAAGCAGATCGATAGTGAAGTGGTGATTACAGCTCCTGACCGTGAACGTACTTACTATGTCAGCGCCATCCGGTATAAACCCTCTCCATGAAACATGTCAGTATCCTGGCATTTCGGCAGGCACTGGCCTCCAGCATGACCATTCCACTGGAAATGATTAACGCTGCCAGCCTCATTCACGCCATTCGTCTCAAACAGCGGCCCCATTTAACATTATTGACTATCGGTGAAACTGCCGGACCACTGACACTGACTGGTGGCTTTACCCTGGTACCCGATGCCAGCATTGAGGATGTCGTTCACAGTGATCTTATCTTTGTCCCTGCGCTGTGGGGGAATCCCCGTGCCGCTGTTAAACAACATCTAAGGACCTGTCACTGGCTGGCACAGCAATACGCTCGGGGCGCTGTTATCTGCAGCGTCGGAACCGGCAGCTATTTCCTGGCTGAAGCAGGCCTGCTTGATAACCGTTCAGCTACCACGCACTGGCGCTATTTTGACGATTTTCAACACAGCTACCCGCTGGTTAAACTGCAGCGTAAACGCTTTATTACTCAGGCTGACCGGCTTTACTGTACCGGCAGCATAAATGCGGTCCGAGATGTCATGTTGTATTTCGTTGAACAGCTGTTCAGCGCAGCGACCGCTGATGAGGTTGCCCATCACTTTACGCATGAGCTGAAACGCTCCTACGAATCTTTACTGCTGTCTGGCGATCAGAAAAACAGTCACCACGATGAGGAAATCATCAAGATCCAGGAATGGCTGCAAGCGCATTATCACCAGCAGGTCAATCTGCAGGATGTGGCACAAAAATTTAACATCAATGTGCGCTCATTTAATCGACGCTTTCGCGCTGCTGCTGACAAAACACCCCTGCAGTATCTGCAGGAGGTACGAATTGCCCAGGCTCAGGAGCTGCTGAAAAAAAGCAATCTGAGCATTTCAGAAATTGCTTTCGCAACAGGCTACCAGGATGTCAGTTACTTTTCTGGACTGTTCCGGCGGATCAACTCGGTGACACCTGGCGAATACCGGCATCTGGTGCGCAACAAATTATTCAATGTGGCAGCCAACTCTGTAGAAGAATAACGACTTCCCGATGAATCAGGGCATCGACAGTGGAGCCTGGTAGTTGGCCTTCCACCGGGCATAGGGCATGCCATAAACGATTTCTCTGGCCTGCTCGTAATCAACATCAAGAGCTCTTTCTTCCGCTGCTGCGGCATACCACTTCGCAAGACAGTTGCGGCAAAAGCCCGCGAGGTTCATCAGATCAATATTCTGCACATCCTTATTGTCATCAAGGTGTTTCAGCAGATGCCGGAAAGCAGCCGCTTCCAATTCAATTGTTTGTTGCTCGGTAAGTGACATGATTTACTCGTGTGTGGATGTTGATTCAGCAGAGGATGAAGATCAGCTGCAGGGTCTGCATAAAACCGCAGCATGCGGCCTTATGCAGACGATCATAAAAGTTATATAGCGGCAGCGTATCCGGTATAGTCAGAGTCTTCCTCATCCAGATCGCTATCCATGTCATCCACAGCACTTTCGGCCAGTGCAATCTTGCTCAGTGGAATTTTCCGATGTTTTTTATCAACTGATTTCAGTTGCCGTTCTGCCGCATTGAACGCGTCACGTATCGCAACATAAAGATCTTCATGAGAATGTTTATCGTGCTGGTCCTGTTTAACCACCACTTCGAGATTTGGCGTATGGAATTCTACTGCGACTGAGTAGACTTTACCTTTGGTCTGATTGTTATGTGGAGAATCGAGAACAACACGTCCACCGGTGATATTACTATTAAAGCGTTGCAACTTGGCGATGCGCTTGTTGACGTTATCGATAATGGCATCTGATTGATCGATGTTGTGGAAAACAATCTGGAGTTCATTAGACATAAAATTCAATCTCCGTGTTCTGTTAATTGGATACGCTTTCTATACTATTTTCAGGGCCCTCCTTTAGTAGTTGTTACTGGTAGTTATTGAATTTTTTACGCAAGTTCTAGTAGCCATTAAAACTATCGGCCAGGTATCCAACTGAAAGCGCGTAATTGTTGGCGCAGTTATATTTCAGTATGGAACGAAAATTCTCATAAGTGACAAATGCGCGCCCGCTCTCGCCGTCGGGCAGGATAATTGATGCAGTAAAATCCACGTCGGGCAATGCTGATCCGTCGACGCTGCGAATGCCGGCAGCCTGCCATTGCGGCAAAGTCTGTTGAATGGTGTGCCTGCGTAACACGCTGCAGGAAAAACTGGTTTCTGGCTGCTGCCACTGCGCCGCATCCTGATGATAATTTTCGGGCAACAGCACTTCGCGGCCCCAGGTCTGATCATCCCGCCAGCCATTAGCCTGCAGATAATTGGCAATAGAGGCAAACACATCGGCTTTGCTATTCCAGATATCACGTTTGCCATCACCATCAAAGTCAACCGCATACTGATTGAAACTGGAAGGCATAAACTGACTCTGGCCCATTGCACCGGCCCATGAGCCTTTCATATCAGCATGACTGATATGTCCTTCATTTAGAATATGCAAAGCATTCATCAATTCATTGCGGAAATAGGCTGCACGGCGTGGATCGTAGGCGAGTGTCACGAGGGCGCGAACGACATCAGTACCGCCGGTAAAATTACCAAAATTAGTTTCTACGCCCCAGAAAGCCACGATAAAACGGGGCTGAACGCGATATTGCTCCGCTACGCGATCAAGCAGTTCCCGATGTTCCCGTAATCGCTCACGTCCGGTATTAATGCGCCAGTCGGTCACCCGTTTTTCGAGATACTGATCGAGAGTTTCAACAAATTCAGCCTGACTGCGATCACTGGCGATAACCTGTGGAATCGGGGTAACAGGGAGCAAAGCCTGTTCAATGATTTGTTCGCTGATACCTGCTTGTCGGGCTTCGGTAATCAAATCCTGCAACCACAGCTGAAAGGCATGGTCATCGTCTTGAATACTGTTGCTTACATTGCCGGCGGCATTATCGGGGCTTAAAGGAGAAGTGCTCTGAGCCAATAACTGAGAAGAAATGAGTGTGTGGAGTACAACGACGCCAGGCAAAAGAAACCTTGCTTTTACTGCAGTTCTGACCATGCTTTAGCGCCCTCCTTCGTGCGTCTTCAAACCTAAGACTACTCCTTTAGAATTATTTTGTCTAAGCCTGATTACTGATTTTTTTTGCAGGCATTTGCAGTTTATTCATCCAGCTGAAAACACCAGTGCCAGGGCTCATAACAGATACCGGCAGGGTTATTTCGAGGGTAGGACAGTAAAAATTTAAAACTCAGCGCATTAGTCTGCAGCCAGCGGAATGCCGCCGTTTCCTCAAAATCTTCGGTTAAAGCGAAGCAGTCATCAGTACCCAGGTCGATGGCCCTGCCACTATGATGTTCGCTAAAACCTGGCGCAGCATTAACAGTGAGTATCTGCTCAATCAACTGACCTTTGTCCAGCTTTCTTCTGATTAATTCGCACTGATAGTCAACACTGCGGAACGCTGAGATCAGCATGAGATTGATGCCTTCCGCAGCCGCTGCTGCCTGCATCTGCTGCCAGGCCGTCAGTGCTGCGGGGAGCATGCGCTGCGGTCGGCCAAAACAATCCAGTCCGGCATCAGCCAGATCCAGCGGTTCTGGCTGCAGAGTCCATTTGCTGTGCGCTGACCAGGCAGCAGGGATACCCAGTTGGTGATGCAACTCTGCAAGCCTGCTCTCCAGGACAGGCTCGACCAGCAGAACAGGACTATCCGAGATAACAGCAGTACGAGACATGGACATAAGATCCTTGAGAGCAATAGCCATATCCTAAGGGTCTGGCTGCAGAGATGCAAACCGCACTGCGCTCACCCGTTAGCGCAGGGAACGTCGATAATTATCCTGATGCCTGTGGCAGAGAAGCCCGCTCAACGGTAAACGCAGCAGCGGCAGCCAGCGATCCTGTTAGATCCTGTTAGATCCTGTCCAATACGCCACATTGTTTGTCCATAAAGTCATATGCACACGATCCGGAATTGACTAATATTTAACGCATAGAGTTCGCATTTGCGCCCAGTCAGTCCGGACGCGATCAACAATCTTCAACAAGGTCTGCAGTATGTCCATATTACCTGTCATTATCGGCTTCGGCGGCATCAACTCAGCCGGGCGCAGTTCTGCCCATCATGGCTACCGGCGTCTGGTACTGGATCAGTTATCTTATACTGATGCCCAGCAGACCCGAGCCAGTCTGGCGAGTCTGATGGGGCTGCTTAAATATCACCAGGGAGCCTGGCTGGACCTGAATGGCACGAGCGTCGATCTGGATTCAGCGCTCACCGCACTGGACCCGGTATTACAGGCTGGCACCTTGATTCGAAAGCTGGAGAGCAATCTGTTTGATCCAGATCGAGTGCTGTTTCACAAACGCGCATTACTGCATGCCGAAGCTGGCGAAGCCATCAGTTTTAAAGTCAAACGACAGCATCTGCCCGAGACAATCCCGCTCTCCTGGCAGCTCAGTAATGCCGATAACGGCATGATTCGCGTAGAAATCCGGGATTCCTTCGACGTCCTCACTGAGAACTACCGTGCTTCTGCAGTGAACAGCGCCGGACAATTACCCACTGGTTTTGATCCTTTGTCATATTATGCCTCGCGCAGTCACCCCCGCGGTCTGCAGTTAACCGTTGTGGGAGCCAGCGATGCAGTCCAGTCAATGGGTATTGATTGGGCTGAAATCTTAAAACATGTGGCACCTGATCAGATAAGTGTCTATGCCGGCAGCAGCATGAGTCAGCTTGATTATGATGGTAATGCCGGTTTGATGCAGGCGCGCCTGCTCGGCAAAAAGGTTACTTCAAAACAACTGGCCCTGGGCTTTGCAGAAATGCCAGCCGATTTTATTAACGCCTACATTCTCGGCAATCTAGGAACAACCGGCACCAATGTTGCCGCCTGCGCGACATTTCTGTACAACCTCCGCCAGGGGCTCCGTGATATCAGATCCGGCAGTCATCGGCTGAGCATCATTGGCACCAGCGAAGCACCGTTGACGTCTGAGGTCATTGATGGCTATGCCACCATGGGAGCGCTGATCGACGATGAAGCGCTGCTGTTGCTGGACAAGGGCAAGGGCTTGAGCACCCCGGATCACCGCCGCGCCTGCCGCCCGTTTGGGATCAACGCCGGGTTTACGCTGGCAGAATCAGCACAGTTTATCGTGCTCTGTGACGATAGCCTGGCTTTAAGCCTTGGCGCCAGTATTTATGGTGCGGTCAACGAAGTGTTTGTTAATGCCGACGGGTTCAAAAAATCCATCGCCAGCCCCGGCGTTGGCAACTACATCACCATGGCCAAAGCGGCAGCTGCCACTCAGAATGTGATCGGCGCAGAAGCCCTGCAACAGCGCAGCTATGTGCAGGCACATGGCACCGGAACACCGCAGAACAGAATCACTGAATCGCATATTCTGAGTGAAATCGCGAAAACCTGGCAGATAAAGAACTGGCCGGTAACCGCACTTAAATCCTATATCGGTCACTCGCTGGCCTCCTCGTCTGCCGATCAACTGGTCAGCAGTCTGGGGGTCTGGAAGTACGGCATCATTCCTGGCATTCTCAGCACCGAACAGATTGCTGATGATGTTCACCAGGATAATCTGGAATTCCTGTTACAACACAAGCACGTTGGCAGCCGCGGCATGGATGCCGTGCTGCTGAATTCGAAGGGCTTCGGCGGCAATAATGCCACCGCGTCAATCCTGGCACCTCATATCGCTGGTCGCATGCTGGAGAAAAAGCATGGCAAAGCCGCGCTCAAAGCATGGCAACAGCTTAATGAACCAGTCATGGAGAAAACAGCGGCCTATGACCAGGCAACGATTGAAGGCAGAACCACAGCGATTTACAAGTTTGATCACAATGTGCTGGATGGTACTGATCTGCAGATCGATCAGCACCAGATGCGCGTTGCCGGGCATGTGAATCCAATTGATCTGCAGGTGGAAAACAGCTATTCAGATATGTGCGATTGAGACATCAACTGACGGTAACCGGCTGCGCCTGGGCAATACGTTGCTGCCATTCCGCAGGACCAGTGCGATGCACTGAGGTGCCGTTGACATCAACGGCTACCGTCACCGGCATGTCCTCAACTTCAAATTCATGGATCGCTTCCATGCCCAGATCTTCAAACGCGACAATGCGTGATTTGCGGATCGCTTTGGATACCAGATAGGCGGCTCCGCCTACTGCCATCAAATACACAGCTCGGTATTTTTTTATCGCATCAATTGCTATCTGTCCACGCTCCGCCTTGCCGATCATGCCAAGCAGCCCGGTCTTCTCCAGCAGTGTCTCGGTGAACTTATCCATCCGGGTTGCCGTAGTCGGACCAGCTGGCCCGATAACCTCGTCGCGCACCGGATCAACAGGCCCGACGTAATAGATAAAGCGGCCTCTTAAATCCACACCATTGGGCAGCGACTCACCGCGAGCAAACATTTCCACCATGCGCTTATGAGCAGCGTCACGGCCAGTAAACATTTTCCCTGACAGCAGCAGCGTCTCACCTGGCTGCCATTGCGCAACATCTTGCGCAGTTATCGTATCCAGGTTAACCCGGCGTGCACGCGGACCTGCATCCCAGGTAATCTGCGGCCAGTCTTCCAGACGTGGCGGGGTGAGATGCGCTGGGCCTTCACCGTTCAGTACAAAATGAGCATGGCGGGTGGCTGCACAGTTTGGAATCATGGCAACCGGCAGTGAGGCAGCATGCGTGGGAAAATCTTTGATCTTGATATCCAGAACAGTGGTCAAACCACCAAGACCCTGAGCGCCGATACCCAGTGCGTTCACTTTATCCATTATTTCCAGGCGCAGCTCCTCAATCCTGTTCTGAGGGCCGCGCGCGCGCAGTTCATGGATATCAATCGGATCCATCAATGCTTCTTTGGCCAGCACTGCGGCTTTCTCGGCAGTGCCACCTATCCCTATTCCCAGCATCCCTGGCGGACACCAGCCAGCACCCATTGTTGGTACCGTCTTCAGCACCCAGTCAACGATGCTGTCGCTGGGATTGAGCATCACCAGTTTGGCTTTGTTTTCAGAACCACCGCCTTTAGCTGCCACGGTAACTTCCAGTTCATTACCGGATACGACTTCCATATGAATCACTGCGGGTGTGTTATCACGAGTATTTCTGCGCGCTCCAGCCGGGTCGGCGAGAATAGAAGCCCGCAGCACATTATCAGGGTGCAGATAAGCGCGGCGCACACCTTCGTTCACCATATCGGTGACACTCATTTCGCCCTGCCAGCTTATGCCCATACCAATTTTCAGAAACACCGTCACGATACCGGTGTCCTGGCAGATGGGCCGTTGCCCCTCAGCACACAGTCGTGAATTGATCAAAATCTGTGCCATCGCATCTTTTGCAGCGAGAGATTCCTCACGCTCCCAGGCCTCATTGACAGCCTGAATAAAGTCCAGCGGGTGGTAGTAGGAGATATATTGCAGTGCGTCGGCAATGCTTTGGATCAGATCGTCTTGTTTGATTATGGTCATCAGCAAAGTCCAGGCAGAAAAAAACGGAAGCAGAATCGACGTTAAAAGTGCGCGCAAGTTTAGCATACATCCATTAAAATCAGGCCCAGACCATCACCGCCATTTATTTAAGAAGAGCTGATTATGATTCCATCCGCAGATCCGCAGGTCCTCTACAGCAGCGACGAAGCTGTTTTCATTGTGCAGATTAACCGGCCCGACAAAAAAAATGCCCTCACTCAAACCATGTACAAAGCCCTGGCAGAGGGTATTAAACAGGCTGATGCTGACGCCACTATCAAGGTGATTCTGATTCGTGGCAGCAAAGAGTGTTTCACCAGTGGCAATGACGTCAATGACTTCGTTAAAACACCGGCCAGTGGCGAAGAGCGCGCCTCCGTGCAATTTATGAAAGCCATCAGCGTTGCGCAGAAGCCGATAGTCGCCGCTGTTGGTGGTCTGGCGATTGGTATCGGCACCACCATGCTGTTTCACTGCGACCTGGTTTATGCCGCTGAAGACAGCTATCTGCAACTGCCATTCACACGTCTGGGCATCTGCCCGGAAGCTGGCTCAAGCATGCTGCTGCCTCAGGCAATCGGTCATCAGCGCGCTTCCGAATTACTGCTGCTGGGTGACCGGTTTTCAGCGCAGCGCGCACAGCAATATGGGATTGTTAATGAGGTGCTACCCGCCGACAGCTATCTGGAGTATGCACTGGGCAAGGCCAAAGAACTGGCAAGGCTACCCGGTGAAGCGGTGCAGGTGTCTAAGTCTTTGATCAAGCGAAATCAGGCGGAGGCGTTAAATGAAACCATAGATCTGGAATTGAAATTGTTCTCAAGGCTGCTACAGACTCCGGAAGCTCAGGCGATCGTGCAGGCCTTTTTAAACAAGAAGAGGGCGTGAACTGATCAGCAAAAAATTCTGCACAATAATTCTGGACCCGGACATTCCATCAGGACAGTAAAAAGTCGCGCGCCTCGTTGATTTTGCGCGCCAGATAATCCGAGCCGCCGCGATCCGGATGCATTTTCTGCATCAGCTTGCGGTGTGCTGCGACTATCTCGTCGGCATTGGCACCTGGCTGCAAACCCAGCACTTCCAAGGCCAGCGATTCATTCATTTCAGATTCTGAATTGCTGTATTCGCGATGTCCGCTGCCCGCTGAAGCCTGCTCCCGCCAATCCGGATGACTGCGATCCAGGTAGGCTTCCAGCACCTGCACTGAATTGGGGTCCGCCTGGCACTCTTTCGCAAGCTCTAGTAACTGTGGCATGCTCAATTGCGCAACGCGCTGACCTTTAAATTGTCCCTGCAATATCTCACCATCCATCTCGCCACTGCTATGTTGCAACTCCATAGCGAGAAATTGCGTGCGAATAGTGGAAACGTCTCCAGACGCACCACTTCCGGCCGCACGAGCCCGGCGACTGAATGACTGCAGCAACGGAAAAAGTCGAATAAGCAGATGCACATTGCGCAATGCGAAAGTCAACGCTAACACGATGGGAGCCAGCAATGACTGAACAGGAATACGGCCCAGCATCACCATGATGATAACGGCCACCAAAATTCCGGTAATAGCCAGCAACCACTTGAACTGTGAATTTGTCAGCGCGTGACGTTTACTGAACTTTTGCAGGCCCCAGTACACCAGCACCAGCAACAGAATCGGTCCGATAATGCGAAATAGAAACACACACAAGTCCTTTATGAGTCGATTCGACAGCTATTTCAGTTGCTGACCCAACAGTTTGACAGCGGGATGAGAACTGTTGCTGAACTGCTGTAATGCCTTCAAGCCACCGGTAGCATATATCGCAACCGCGCGCAGCAGGTCTTTGAGTTGACTAACACTGGCGCTGTCAAAGTGCGACCAGGCACCTTTAGAAAGTCTCGCCATCTCCTTAAAGGCTTGCTCAGCCGCCGGATCTGAACCTTCCTGAAAAATAAACACAGGCACATTATATAAGCCCAGTTGACCGGCTAATTGACAAAGCACATCGACATTCTCTTCCATGGCGTCGCCAATATATACCAGCGCATGCACAGGTGATCTGCGGGTTTCCTCCAGTGCATGACGCAGCACCCGCTCTATCTGAGTAATCCCTGCCTGGCAGCGGATGCCAGTCATCTGACGCAGCAACCCACTGGAGTCGATACACCATTGGCTGTGAAAAAACTCCATAAAACCCCGGAAATAGCACAACTGTACCTGCAGCTTACCGATGGATTGGGTGCTGCTGAACATCTCTGCCTGTAACTGCGTCGCCTGATCCCAGCTGCGTTCCCGGCTGGCGGTGGCATCCAGTGCAAAAATCAGTCGGCCATTTCCAGAGCCTGCATTGACAGCGGGCAGCGTGGCAAGTTTCTGCAAAAAGGCGCTGACATCTTTGCTGGTGGCTGCTTTAGTGGAAATCTGCTTTTTATCTGAACTGGACATACTGTACTCATTCCTGCTCATGAAAGGATGCTGCGAAAGGAGGCCATCAACGCAATTCGAGGCATTTTAGCAGACTATGTTCGTTTAGAGCATGAGGTTTAAACCATAGAAAGCACCAAAACCCCCTTCGGTAGATGCGTATTATTATCATTTGATTCTTTTAAATTTGCTTTTTTCTTAATAGAATCATTACAGTGATGGACAAATCGCGTAAATGACATGAGAATGCATTACTTGTTTGATGCATAAACGACACATTTAAGACGGGTACTCACAAAAAAGAGACTTGCGAGGCAGACGGGATGCGAAACCGGACAGCAGCGATTATTACCATTATATTCCTTGCCCTGATCGGCCAGGCTCAGGCGCAAAGCCTTGCAGGATCCCGCTCATCCATGGAGCAACAGTACCAACAGGCCATACAGCATGGCTACAGTTTCCTGAAAACCTCTCATGCAGTCACCTCGCTGGTTAGCTCCGGAGATCTGGTAAAAGTTAGTGCCAGTCAGCACCTTGTTCTCAAGGACGTCTCCTTTGCTTATGCCCGACCTGCTGTAAAAACCCTGCTGGAGCGGCTTAGTGCGCAGTATTTTGGGGCTTGTGGCGAGAAACTGACCGTGACCAGCATGACCCGGCCTATCGAACGGCAACCTGATAATGCAGCCAGAGATTCGGTGCATCCAACAGGTATGGCCTTTGATCTACGAATTCCTGCCAAACCGAGTTGCCGTAGCTGGCTTGAAAAAACCCTGTTATCGCTTGAAAAAGAGGGTGTCCTCGATGCCACGCGTGAGCGCAGACCTCCCCATTATCATGTCGCCGTTTTCCCTCAGTCCTATCTGCAGTATCTGGCAACCATGTCAGGACAAAATCGTGAATATATTGTCCGCCGTGGTGACACACTTTCAGTCATTGCATCCAGAATGGACACCAGTGTTGCGCAACTGCGAGCCGCCAACGGGCTGCGCGGCGATCTGATCAATATCGGCCAGCGCCTCGAAGTGTCGGGCACAACCGCGAATGTTGCAGCAAGCATACCAGCCATAAAACAGACGCCTGCTGCAATAGCAGCAACGAGCGAAATTACGCATCAGGTGAGAAAGGGAGAAACGCTGTGGCGAATCGCCAACCGCTATCGCACCAGCGTCGATGCGTTGAGAAATGAAAATGGCCTGGCCGACGACTTACTTCGAGTGGGACAGGTGCTACGGGTAATAACTGGCGAGTCTTAATATCAGGGACGGCCTGATTTTTACTGACTCACGCTGGCAAAAACCCCATTAAGAAGCATCTTCAAATCAGCTGGACTCAGCTCTATTTCCAAGCCTCTGCGCCCGGCGCTGATGAATATTGTGTGATGATGTTCTGCCGAGCTGTCTATAATTGTTCGCAGCTGCTTCCTCTGGCCCAGCGGACTCACACCGCCCAGAACATATCCGCTTGAGCGTTCCACTTCCATCTTTGCAGCCATCGCTGCTTTTTTCCCACCTGCAGCTTTGGCAATGTGTTTCATACTCAGCATGCTGCTTACTGGAAGCACGGCAACCACCAACTCCTTGTTATCAATACTTACCACCAGGGTTTTGAACACCTGGGCGGCTGGCACGCCGAGCTTCTCTGCCGCTTCAAGCCCATAGGATTCACTTGCCGGGTCATGGCTGTACTCATGTATCTGATGAGTAATAGTGTGTTTCTTTGCAATATTAATTGCGGGAGTCATGCCTGGGTTTTCCAATATAAATTTTAATTTTTACGCGCAACCTTTCTACACGAACTTTACAAGGTGTGATGAATAATTTCAGCATTGTCGATGCAGTAAATTCTGCCGCGGCTCGCGCTTTTACCGTCAGTGCAGTGCTGATTACCTCACTTCACCCCATCCTGCTCGCACGCGGTCAGAAATTACTTGAACAGCATCAGTATTTCTTAGTAGTGTTGCCGGAATAACAAAACAAGCGCGTCACTGCGTGTGCAGTGATTATAAGGGGATGAATGGATATACTGCAGTTGCTTGTCAGCGGCATTGCCAACGGATGTATCTACGGCTTGCTGGCATTGGGTTTTGTACTGATCTACAAGGCGTCAGAAGCCGTAAATTTCGCCCAGGGCGATATGCTCATGCTTGGCGCCTTCCTCGGTATCACTTTTATCAATACCAATTATATGGATTTTCCCTTCCTGATCGGGCTGACGTTTGCCGCGATTGTGCTGGGAATATTCGGCTACCTGCTTGACCGACTGGTGCTGCGAGGCATCTTTGGGCAGCCCCAGTTTGCGATGGTAATTTTAACTATTGCGCTGGGATTCCTGATGCGCTTTTTCGCTGGCGTCATCTGGGGTCATGAGCCGATCTCACTGCAATCGCCTTTCACCGGTCGTACCCTGTCGTTTGGCGGGCTGACAATCCCCATGGTGGATGCGGTGATTATCCTTGTCACCATCGCATTAACCACTGCCCTCTATTTCTTCTTTGCCCGCACCCGCCTTGGCGTAGCGATGCAAGCCAGCAGCCAGAACCAGATGGCAGCCTACTACATGGGCATTCCGGTGAAACGGGTCAATGCCATTGTATGGGCGCTTTCAGGTGTGGTGGCAGCTATTGCTGGAGTACTGTTTGCAGCCAAAGGAGCGGTCGAACCGTCTGTCGGGCTGGTATTCGGCATCAAGGCTTTCGCAGCGGCAGTCATCGGTGGACTGGGTTCACTGCCCGGCGCGCTGGCAGGCGGATTGCTGGTCGGTATTGTAGAACCGTTTGCCGGCCGTTATCTGCCCTCTGGCCTCGGCTCGGTAGCACCCTATGTGATGATGTTACTGGTGCTGGTGCTGCGGCCTGGCGGCCTGTTCGCTCAGATCAGTCAGAAAAAGGTTTAGATCATGAGAGTTCAATTTAAGAACAGCTACGACGACGATATAAATCTGTTTGAAGATCGTGTCCATCTGATCAAGTACGCTCTGCTGCTGATAATCGCATTAGTCCTTCCCTGGCTGCTAAGTAGTTATTATGTGGGTGAACTGACGTCAGTGCTGATCTGGTCACTAGCGGGTCTGGGGCTGATGCTGACTGCGGGGCATACCGGTCAGATCAGTCTGGGTCATGCAGCTTTCATGGCCATCGGTGCGTTTGCCCATCTGGCGCTGATGATCCGCGGCTGGCCATTTTTAGCGGCGCTGATTGCCAGTGGTGTAATTACAGGTCTCGCGGGCGCAGCGATTGCCCGCCCACTCGGCCGCATGAGCGGCATTTATCTCGCCATTGCCACCCTGGCATTGAGCATCATTATCGAAGACATTGCCATCGTCGCAGAACCAATTACCGGGGGTGTGGCTGGACTGTTTGCTCCACCAATCGACTTTTTCGGCCTGCAGATAGATCGCTACGGCAGCCCCAGAGCTTTCTATTATCTCTGCCTGGTTGTGCTGGTACTGGTCACGCTGGCCTATATCAATCTGCTGCGCTCCCCCACCGGACGCTCCTTCCTTGCCGTTCGCGACAGTGAAGTGTCGGCCCGTGCGCTGGGCGTAAACGTGACACGCGCGAAAACAGTTTCATTCAGCCTTTCCTGCGCTATCACCGGTCTGGCCGGCGCACTCTATGCGCATCAGGCGCAGGCCGTAAATTATGAAAGTTTTCTGGTGCTGATTTCTATCACTCTGCTGTTGCAGGTGGTCATTGGCGGATTAGGATCCATCCATGGTGCATTTTTCGGTGCAGTGGTGGTGGTCATGTTACCGCAGGCCATTTCGCAGTTTCGGGATTTCATCAACAGCAGCACGCCGGTTAATCTCGGTGCCTGGCCAGGCATGGATACTGCCGTATTCGCGTTGATAATCCTGTTAATGGTGATATATGAACCACGCGGGTTGTATGGAGTCTGGATCCGTATCCGTACCTGGTTGGAACTGTTCCCACTCTATCGTAAAGGCATGTTCCGTCGCTCTAAAACCTATCTGAAGACGGAGCGCATGCGATGAGTCTGCTGCAGATTGAATCACTGTCGATTGCTTTCGGCGGGGTTAAGGCAGTGGACGAGGTCAGCTTCACGGTAGAGCCAGGTGAAATATTCACTATTGTTGGTCCCAACGGCGCCGGCAAGTCCACCATCTTCAATCTGATCAGCCGGCTGTACGAGCCATCCAATGGTCGGATAATTTTTGATGGCAAGGATATTACGGCGCTGCCCGCACATGAAGTAGCGAGTCTTGGTATTGCTCGAACCTTTCAAAATATTGAACTGTTTGATCATTCCACAGTTCTGCAGAACCTGCTGATCGGACGTCACTCCCGGCGACAGACCAGTTGGTATGAAGATATTTTGTTCCTGCCTCAAGTGCGCCGCGCCGAGCGTGAGCACCGGCGTATTGCAGAGGAAGTCATCGATTTTCTGGACCTGGCTGCCTACCGCGATAAACTTATTGCGGGTCTGCCCTATGGAGTTCGTAAACTGGTAGAGATAGCTCGAGCACTGACCTCAGAGCCACGCCTGATCCTGCTGGATGAACCGGCATCCGGTCTGAGTGTGGAAGAAACTCTGGACATGGCTTGGTGGATTGAGGATATGCAGAAAGACCTTGGCCTGACTGTGTTAATGGTAGAACACGACATGAGTCTGGTCTCCCGGGTCTCTGATCGAGTGCTGGCCATGGCAGAAGGTAAGCCCCTGGCACTCGGTACTGCAGCTGAAGTTCAGGCCGACCCAAAAGTTATCGAAGCCTACCTGGGCCAGCAGGAAGCGTCATGAGTAATATTCTGGATGTGCGCAACCTGGAAACGTTCTATGGCCCAGTGATGGCCTTGCGCGGCGTTTCCATCGAAGTACCTGAAGGACAGATCGTCACCATCCTCGGCGCCAATGGCGCGGGCAAAACCACATTGATGAAAACCATTTCCGGCGCACTCGCTCCGAACAAGGGCAGCATTCAGTTTCGAGGCGAACGTATAGATGGCAAAGAGCCCGATGTGCTGGTAAGGAAAGGTCTGTCGCATGTACCCGAAGGACGCGAGGTGTTTCCTTTTTTGAACATCGCGGAAAACCTGGCGATGGGCGCCTATACCCGCAAAGACCGCAGCGAGGTGGCTCGGGATGTGGAGATGGTTTATGAATATTTCCCGGTGCTGAAAGAGCGCCGCAACCAAACCGCCGGTACTTTATCCGGCGGCCAGCAGCAGATGCTGTCGATCGGGCGCGGATTAATGTCACGCCCTGCGTTGATGCTGCTGGATGAACCTTCACTTGGCTTATCACCCCTGCTGGTGCAGGAAATCTTTACCATTGTGCGCCGTTTAAATCAGGAGCAGGGAGTTACTATTCTACTGGTAGAGCAGAATGCCCAGGTGGCACTGCAAACGGCAGATTTTGCTTATGTGCTGGAAATCGGTCGGATTATGATGGCTGGTTCAGCAGATAAACTACTTAAATCGGAAGACATCCGCGAATTCTATCTTGGCCACGGCAGCATCGGCGGCCGCGGCGAGAAACGCTGGAAACGCAAGAAGACCTGGCGCTGATATGGACACAAAAATACTACAGTTAGATGGTTGCGACACGCTGGTAAAACTCTGGCGCAAAAAGTGTCTTGAGCGCGGCGAACGTATCGCTCATCGAGAAAAGGATCTGGGTATCTGGCAGAGTTACACATGGCACGATTATTACCATCGCGCGCGGACCATTGGTGTTGCTCTGCTGGAACTGGGATTGCAACGTGGCGAAGCAGCATCCATTCTGAGCGAGGATAATAAAGAATGGCTGTACTGCGATATGGGCATCAGCGGAGCTGGCGGCATCAGCAATGGTATTTATACCACTGACAGCCCGGAACAACTCGCCTATCTGGTCAATGACAGCGGCTCTGTTTTCCTGTTTGTGGAGAATGATGAGCATCTGGATAAATACCTGACCGTCCGCGATCAAATGCCCAATTTGAAAAAAGTAATCGTATTTGATCGCAAAGGCCTGCGGGACTTTTCAGATCCCATGGTGATGTTCCTGGATGAACTTTACGCTCTGGGTGAAAAAATTGATGACGCTGAGATTCGGTTTGCGACAGAGATAGAAAAAAGCCAGCCTGATGATATCCGTATGTTGATCTACACCTCCGGTACCACAGGTGCGCCCAAAGGTGCGATGATCAGCCACAGTAATATTCTGTTCCAGTTAAGTGCAGTGGAAGGCATGCTGGAGGTGTTTCCTGAAGACCAGCAACTGTGTTTCCTGCCGCTGTGCCACATTCTTGAACGACTGATTTCGGTTGAGCTGCCTGCTTACAAGGGCAGTACAGTCAACTTTGCTGAAAGCCCGGAAACTGTCTTCGATAACCTGCGCGAAGTATCCCCGCACACCTTTACAGCGGTGCCGCGGCTGTGGGAAAAAATCTACAGCTCATTAATCAATATGCGCAGCGATGCTACCGCGTTCGGACGCTGGTCATTTGACCGTGCGATCGCCACCGGCCATGCCTTTAAAAGCAGCGATACACCAACGACGATGATAAAACTGCGTTATCATTTCTGGGACCTGCTGGTGCTGCGCCATGTACGCGACATGATCGGCATGGCCAATATTCGCCGTGCCACCACCGGGGCCGCACCCATCTCACCAGATCTGATTCGCTGGCTGCAAGCGATTGGTGTGCCCCTGTACGAAGGTTATGGGATGACCGAAAGCACCGGTGTGATCTCGCTGAACACGCTCGATCGGCAGCAGCTCGGCAGTGTTGGTCATGCGCTGCCAGGAACCGAAATACGCATTTCAGAGCAGGGTGAAATTTTGGTGCGGGGCGGTCATGTCTTTGCGGGCTACTGGCACAAACCAGAAAAAACTGCCGAAGACATTCGTGAGGGCTGGCTTCACACTGGCGATACCGGTAGGCTGGAAGACGGCATGTTGACAATCACCGGCCGCATAAAAGATATCATCATCACTGCCGGTGGCAAAAACATTACGCCAGCGGAAATTGAAAGTCGGCTGAAGTTCTCGCCCTTTATTTCTGATGCGGTCGTTATTGGTGATAAACGTAAATACCTGACTTGTCTGGTCATGATCGATCAGGAAAACGTCGAGAAATTCGCCCAGGACCGGCAGGTGCACTTTTCAGATTTCGCCTCGTTGTGCAGGGCGGAGGAAGTGCTTAATCTGATCGATGGGGTTGTGCAGGAAACCAATAAGTCCTTCGCACAGGTGGAGCAGATAAAATATTTCAGACTGATTGATGTATTGTTAACCGCAGAGGATGAAGAACTCACCGCCACCATGAAGCTGAAGCGCTCCCTGGTGGAACAGAAGCACAAGGGTCTGATAGATTCAATGTATTGAGCTGAACGTTAAGCAGCACCTGAACTGCAATTTTAAGCAGCACTTAAGCAGCACTTAAACAAGACGCGGCCCGGCCGCTGGAGACGACCATGAATAAGCTTTCAGCAGTCATTCTGGCATTATTACTCGCAGCCTGTGGTGACTCAGCAGATGACCAGGTACGTGGCATTACTGATACCCAGGTCACCATTGGCGGCAATCATGATATGTCAGGCCCCTTCGCCACTTTCTCGGTTCCTGCGGTACGTGCCGCCCAACTAACCTTCGATGAAGTGAACCGCCAGGGGGGCGTGCATGGCCGAACTATCCGTTACATTGTTGAAGATCATGCTTACCAGGTGCCGCGCGCAGTGCAGAACAATAATAAACTGGTGCAGAACGACAATGTGTTTGCGATGTTGCTGAGTCTGGGAACACCGCACAATCTCGCCTCATTCCCGCTGATGGATCGCAATGAAGTGCCTAGCATTATGCCATTGGCTCTGTCCGGTCAGATGCTGACTACCGGAGACCACTCCCGTCGTTTTGCATTTGGCGCCGATTATTATGACGCGGTCACTGCTGGGATAAACTTTCTGGTTGATGAACACGCCATCCAGAATCTTTGCGTGATGTATATTCCGTCGGACTTTGGTGAGGAAGTTAATCGAGCAGTGATAGATGTGACCAGTAATAACCCGGCACTGAACCTGGCTGGATCAACCTCGCACCGTCAGGACGAAAGCGACTTCACTGGTGCTCTGTCCCGGTTGCGCGCTGCCAACTGCGAATTAGTGGCCGTGGCGCTGGCCGTGCGCCCGATTATGACAGTCGCTTCCACGGCGCGTGATATGGGCTGGAATAACGTGAAATTCATCGTCTCCCAGGCGGGTTTCCATAGTGTTATTGCAGCAGCTCCAGGCAATGTTACTGCAGGGTTTTATGGTGCCTCAGCCTGGCCGGATCTTGAAGAGCGTCGCGACAATCCAGCAACGGCCGAGTGGATACAAACCTACGAACGCGCGCATGGTGAGTTCCCAAGCACCGGGGCGGTGCTTGGTCGTATTGGCGCTGAAGCCTTCGTGCGAGGGCTGGAGGCCGCTGGCCCTGAGCTGACCCTTGAAAGCTTTTTGGACGGTATGGAATCGCTGGATTACCATGACCCGGTGACTGGTGTGGACGTATTGATCACCCCGGAAAAGCACGCTGCTACCAGTGGCGTGGTTATATCTGAAGTTCGTGATGGCCGCTGGCACACCTTGACTGTTATCGATTAGTAAAACAGCGCGGAAAAAACAATAAAAAGAGGCTGTCCCATGATCAATATAGCAGCACTGTTTCAGACGATCTCATCCCGCTCGTTAATGATCACATGGTTGCTTTGTCTGAGCGCTCTGCCGGCCACAGCTCAGGATACTGTGGAGTGGCTCACCCTCGGCTCTGACTACGCCCATACCCGCTCCACCAGCGCTAATCAGATCAATCGCGATAACTTAACTGCGCTGGAGATGGCCTGGAGCTTGGATGGCGCCAGTTTCAAAGCACTCAGCGGGCGCTCAACCCCAAGCTATGTCAATGGCATGATTTACACGGTGGCCGGTGAACGGCGCCATGTCATCGCCATTGATCCGGCCAGCGGAGAAACGATCTGGTCCTGGCGTGAACCGCATACCTTCCGTCATGAGTATTCCATGCGTAAGGATTATGGCAAGGGCGTGGCATATGCAGAAGTAGACGGCAAAGGCGTAATTTATATTGTCAGCCCGGCTTTTTTCCTGATCGCGCTGGATGCTGACACCGACGCTCCACTGCCCGGTTTCGGTGAACCAGTACCACTGCCAGGTTTCCCTCAGACTGGCGTAGTTGATCTGCAGAAACGCATTGCTGATTATATGAGTTACGAGTTCGATCCCTACTACGGAATACCATTGCAGGAAGGCTATATCACCTCCTCCTCTCCTCCCATAGTTGTCAACGGTGTGGTGATAGTTGGGAATTCAGGTGAGCAGGGTTATAACCAGACGCGCATCGAAAACATTCCTGGGGATGTGTTGGCCTTCGATGCGCGCAACGGCGAATTTTTGTGGAAGTTTAACGTTATTCCTGAACCAGGTGAGTTCGGTAGCGATACCTGGCAGGTTGAAGGAAATCCCCGTGACCTGACCGGTGAAGTCACCCCATGGGCACCGCTGTCGGCAGATCCTGAAGCCGGTCTCGTGTACTTTGCGACTAATCCTCCAACCATAGATTTTTTCGGCGGTTTTGCACCCGGTGATAACCTGTTCGGCACCAGTATTGTCGCGCTGAATGTTGCCACCGGGGAACGCGTCTGGCACTTCCAGCTGGTTCACCATGACATCTGGAACTATGACACGCCGACCGCACCGGTGTTGCTGGATATCCAGCAGGATGGCAAAACGGTGCCAGCAGTGGCGCAAATGACCAAACACGGTTTTGTATTCGGTTTTAATCGTTTAACCGGTGAACCGCTGTGGCCGATTGAAGAACGACCGGTACCACAATCGCTGGTGCCGGGCGAGCACACTTCACCCACTCAGCCGTTTCCAACTAAACCCGCCGCGTTCGAAGTACAGGGTGTCAGTCATGATGACTTGATCGATTTCACGCCTGAACTGCGCGCCCAGGCGATCGCGGCAATCTCAGACTTCCAGCTTGGTCCGCTGTTCCTGCCGCCACTGCACCGCGATAACCCGCTGGGCAAGGTTGCTGCATTGTCCTGTCCAAGTGATGCAGGTGGCGCTAATATCTTCGCGCCGCCGGTTGCCGACCCGCAGACTGGCGTGTTCTTTGTGACCTCACGCACTGCCTGCAGCGCACATGTACTTGCCTCGGCGTTGGAGCGTGATCCCACCATTTCGCTGCCAACCGGCACCACTTTCTCTGCCTATGCCAATCTGCGCAATCTGCCCGTGCGCGGGCCACAGGGCCTGCCACTGTTTAAACCTCCCTTCAGCCGCATTACCGCCATTGATATGAATACCGGTGAGCATTTATGGGCAATACCGGTTGCTGAAACTCCGAGAAACATACTGGAACACCCGGCGCTTGCTGGTGTGGATATAGGCAACACCGGCAGCGGTGACTGGGCGACGATGATGGTTCTGCCCGACATGCTGGTTTATGCTGCCTCCGGTAGTGATCAAAAACCGTATCTGTATGCCGTAGACAAAGCGACTGGCGAGCAACTGGGCAAAGTAGAAGTGCCGCGCAGCAGCCGCTATGGCATGATGAGCTATGTTCATCAGGGCAGGCAGTACATCTTGTTGCAGACCGGCAGCACGCTGACCGCGATGGCTCTGCCTGGTGGAAATTAAAACTTCCAGCTGAAAGTCAGTTGTGCGGGATAGTCGATATCAACAGTTAGTAACAACGGTCAGCAACAAAGGGACGCCGGGATTTTGCTCTGGTTGATCTACCAGTCCGTACCAAGGAGAAGCAGTGCACACCTGGTTATTTGTCCCCGGCAACCAGCCGGATCGCATTCGTAAAGCCTGCGCCACGCAAGCAGACCGAATCATTATCGACTGGGAAGATTCTGTGGCTGCAGAGCATAAAGACAATGCCCGCAAGCACACGGCCGATGTTCTGTCTGCAGATGAAACTCAATCACGCATAGTTATCCGCATAAATCCCCTTGGCTCGACCCAACACTCCCGAGACATTGATGCAGTGGCTCAGATTCGCCCCGCTGCGGTCATGCTGGCCAGAACTGAACATCCCGCTATGACAGGTGCTCTGCATCAGCACGGACTCGCCTGCATTGCGTTAATCGAAACCGCGCTCGGCATTGAACAGGCATTTGCCATTGCCTGCGCGCCAGGCGTCCAGGGGCTTGCCTTTGGCTGCGTTGACTACCTCGCCGATATCCATGCCAGGCACAGCCTGACCACGCTGCATTATGCCCAGTCGCGTCTGATCAATGCCGCCCGTGCCGTCGGCCTGCAAACCATCATTGATGGACCCGTAATTGATCTGAACAAACCCGAAGCACTGGCTGTCGAGGCATTGCACGCACAGTCTTTAGGCTTCAGTGGCAAAATGGCTATTCATCCGCAGCAGGTGCTACAGATGCGCCAATTGTTTCAGGCCTCGGAGAACGAGCTGGCACGCGCCAGGGAAATTATCAGCCTGTACGAGCAGGGGCTGCGTCAGGGGCAGGGTGTTATTCGTCACGGCGATCTGATGATTGATGGTGCGGTAGCCAAACAGGCCCAGTGGATACTGGAAGCGGCCGGCAAATGAATGACAGCAGCCTGCAACCATGGATCGGAACCAGCATGTCCGCTCAAGACACTCTGCATCCCACACCAGCGACCGCTATGGCGGCAACTCTTGACCGTTCCTGCCCTGCTATTGGAGACCCATTGCCACCTCTCTGGCATTGGTTGTATTTCCTGACCATGACACCGAGTGCAGAACTGTCCTCCGATGGCCATGCAGGCAGAGGCGAGTTTCTGCCTCCCATTAACCTGCCCAGACGGATGTGGGCTGGCAGTCGCATCCAATTTCACCAACCCTTGCTGCTGGGCGAAGCTGTACGCCGTGATTCACAGATCAGCAACATCGTCAGCAAACGGGGACGCAGTGGCGATCTGGCTATTGTGACGGTCAGCCATAAGATTTATGGTCTTGGTGGCCTGGCCATCAGCGAGGAGCAGGATATTGTGTATCGGGAAGCCCCTCGTGCCGATGCTGCGCCGGCACAACTGACCCCAGCTCCGACTGAGGCGCAGTGGTCACAGCCCTGCATCGCTGATCCGGTGCTGCTGTTCAGATACTCGGCACTGACATTCAATGCCCATCGCATTCATTACGATCATCGATACGCCACCGGCATTGAAGCTTATCCTGGCCTGGTGGTGCATGGTCCACTTGTTCTTACATTACTGGTCGACTCCCTGTTGCAGGAACATCCCGCTGCTGTCGTCAAAACCCTGACCATGCGCGCAACGCGACCGCTGTTCGAAGGCAGGCATTTTATGTTACAGGGCTGCCTGTCCGCGGATGCCAGCCAGGCACAGTTGTGGAGTCTGGATGATCAAGGTGCCGTGACCATGCAGGTGGAAGTCAGACTCGGCTGAACACAGGCTGGTCTTTTTTGAAGATAAAGTATGATAGTTTTCTGGCTGGCTTGTTCAGATCAGATTTTCAGATCAGGCCAGTTTTTAGACGAGGCCAACTTTAGACCAGGCACTTAGACCAGGCACTTAGACCAGGCACTTAGACAAGGCACTTAGACAAGGAACCGTGCAAGCATGCAGCCAAAGCCCGATCAGCACCAATACCTGCGCGACTCGCTGCGCGAATTATGCCAACAGTTTCCAGATGCTTATCACCGCCGTATCGGCCAGGATGGAACGTATCCAGACGAATTCATCAACGCACTGACCAAGGCCGGCTGGCTTGCTGCGATGATTCCACAGCAGTTTGGAGGTTCCGGGCTCGGTCTCACTGAGGCCTCAGTGGTGATGGAAGAGATCAACCGCAGCGGCGGTAACGCCGGCCACTGCCATGGCCAGATGTACAATATGGGAACTCTGCTGCGTCATGGTTCAGAGACGCAGAAGCAACAATATCTGCCGCGGATTGCAAAGGGAGAGCTGCGTCTGCAGTCCATGGCTGTGACCGAACCGACCACCGGCACTGATACCACGAAGATCAGAACAGTCGCTGTAAAAAAAGGCGATCGTTATGTGATTAATGGTCAGAAAGTCTGGATATCCCGGATCCAGCACTCGGACTTGATGATTCTGCTGGCCCGCACTACTCCCTTGTCTAAGGTGAAACGCAAATCCGAGGGCATGTCGATTTTTCTGGTAGACCTGCAGCAGGCCATCGGTAAGGGACTCACCGTTAGACCGATAGCCAATATGGTGAACCATGAAACCAGCGAACTGTTTTTTGATGAGCTGGAAATTCCTCAGGAAAACCTGATCGGCGAAGAAGGCAAAGGTTTTAAGTACATACTTGATGGCCTCAATGCCGAACGCACGCTGATTGCGGCTGAATGTATCGGAGATGCCTGGTGGTTCTTAAACAAGGTGGTCGATTATTCCAATGACCGGGTCGTGTTCGACAGACCGATCGGCCAGAATCAGGGTGTGCAGTTTCCGATTGCCCGCAGCTATGTTAATACCGAAGCAGCCAATCTTATGCGCTTTCGAGCCTGCGAACTATACGACTCTGGCAAGCCCTGTGGTGCCGAAGCCAATATGGCTAAACTGCTGGCCGCAGATGCATCCTGGGAAGCCGCCAATGTCTGTCTGCAGTTTCACGGCGGTTTCGGCTTTGCCCAGGAATACGATATTGAACGCAAGTTCCGCGAAACCCGGCTCTACCAGGTAGCTCCGATCTCCACCAATCTAATACTTTCCTATGTAGCCGAGCACGTACTCGGACTGCCCCGCTCATTCTGAAGTATGGGCCATAAATGGGGTCAGGGACACTATTCGGAAATATGAGGTCAGGGACACCGCACAGAAATAGGGTCAGGGACACTATTCGGAAATATGAGGTCAGGGACACCGCATATCTGTCTTTCTGTGGCCAATAGTGTCCCTGACCCTATTTGTGAAACTCAATCGCTTCCAGCTGTTCCATCGCCGCCTGCAAACTAACCGGTAACAAGAAGGGAGCAAGGTCACCGCGAGCCGCACGGTAACGGATTTCGAGCTCCACAATCCCCGTTGCGTCCTGCACTGCATTGAACGCTTCGAGCAGCCGCGCCACCTGACTTTCTTTGTCTTCTGCTTGACCGGGGGACTCGCTTAAACCTTGTTGCAAGACTGCGCTTAACAGTTGGACATATCGAGTCTGGAGTACCGGGTCGTCGGCCAGTGCCAGACCCAGAGACGTCGGAACGGCAACTGACGACGCGGCGGCCAGCGGGCTGCTCCTGATAAAGGAACCGGTCACGATGACCTCCTCAATCTCCGGATTGTCTGCGGCACGTCCAGCCTGGGCCTGATTGGGTGCGGTCAAACCGACGGTCGCAACCCCCTGCCGGGATTCCCTCGCCACGGACTGTCGGGATTCTTCTCTCACCATTCGCTGCCGGAACTCTGGTTCAGCCTCTATCGCTGTATCGGCAGCCGAATCCGGCGCCATCTGAGCCAGGTTCCTGTCGTTGACGGGTGCACGGAAATCCTGCAGGGAGACCACCACGGCAATACCGGCGATTGAAAGTACCGCAAGGCCCGAGCGCCATGGCTGAGCGACCAGCCAGCCATGCCAGAAGGACTTCTTTTCTGAATTCCTCGACTTCAGCCGGGCTCCTTCTTCCCTGGCGTACGCGATGATCGCATCATCCAGATGCGAAGGGCTTTTTATTGACTCACGGCTGTCTATCGGCTCACAGCTGTCAATCGGCTGGCTATTCTTCGGCATATTGAACTCCGAGTAGCTGTTTCAGGTGTCTGCTTGCATAGCGTATCCGGCTCTTTATCGTTTCCTCATTGGCGCCAGTCATCACCGCAATCTCGGCTCGGCTGAAGCCCTCTTCCTTCAGCAGGAAGGCCTGCTGTTGTTCGCGGGAAAGCGATGTCAGTGCGTCCAGCAGGTCAAGCGATAAAGCCATCGAATCGGCCGTCTCCCTGCCAGGCAACTGCTCCAGTGGATCTTCGTCAACCAGCTGATCGTCGATCTTGCCAGCCGGGAATCCAGCAATCATTCGCTCCGTCTGATTGCTGCGCCAGTGGTCCACCAGTTTTCGATGAGCAAGCGCGTACAGATAAGTCCTGAATTTCGCTGTGCTCTGGTATTTTGCTGCTGATTTGATCACGGCGTACCAGGTCTCCTGGGCAATTTCCTCATTCGACTGCCTGCTGCCGCTGGAGCGGTACAGAAAAGAAAAAAGTGCATCCTTGTGCCGAAGGTACAGAGTTTCAAAAGCATCCGAATCACCCTGGCTAAACCTCAGCATGAGTGATTCGTCACTTAAAGCATTGCGGAGAAATTTAAACATCCGGTTTGCATCATTCCTGTCAGGGCCTCAAACGGCCAGAACGTTTCTCAGTGTAAGGTGCTGGCCAGTTGCACCAGAGTCAACAGTTCACTGCGATAGCCGTGATCATCGTTTCCCCTGGACTGTCGCGCCAGTTGCAACACATCGGCATACTGCCAGTCTCCCGTGTACTTTCCACCACGCATCAACTCACCGAATCCGGCCACCGCAGCGGCAAAGCGGATGTTATCGGAAGGCTGTTGCCCGGGAGCCTCCACGCCATTCGATCGAACGGCGAGATCAAGCTCCGAACTCACTGCTTCGCCCGGCAATTTATAGCGAATCTTCACAAAAGCCAGTTCGCCGCTGTTGCCGCCGACCACTGTGGCTGCTTCCTGAGCGTAGCGTCCGCCTGGGATCATAACAGCATCCGAACCGACAGGGGTGATCTCATACAGCGCGGTTACCGTATGCCCTGCCCCTATCTCACCTGCGTCAACTTTGTCGTTGAGAAAATCCTCTTGTTGCAGCAGACGATTCTCGTAGCCGATCAATCGATACTCCGCGACAGTTGCGGGATTAAACTCCACCTGAATCTTGACGTCCCGGGCAATGGTCAGCAAAGTGGATTGCATCTCTTCCACCAGCACCTTGCGGGCCTCGGAGAGTGAATCGATGTAGGCCGCGTTGCCGTCGCCGGTATCAGCCAGTTGCTCCATCAATGAATAGTTGTAATTGCCGGTGCCGTAACCAAGCGTAGTCAGCGCAATGCCTTTCTCGCGCTTCCTCGCAATCAGTTCCTTCAGAGCATCAATGCTGGTGACGCCAACATTGAGGTCGCCGTCGCTGGCCAGAATCACTCTGTTGATGCCTCCTGCCATCAGATTCTCCTCCGCGATACGATAAGCCAGCTCGATGCCGGCACCACCGTTGGTGCTGCCACCTGCCACGAGCGAGTCGATCGCGCTATGTATCTTCGTTTTTTCGCTACCGGCGGTCGAGTCGAGAACGACCCCGGCCGCGCCTGCATAGACTACCAGCGCGATTCTATCGTTATCTGTCATGCGCGAGACCAGCAGACGCAGGGACTGCTTGACCAGGCCCAGCTTGTCCGGTGACTGCATGCTGCCAGACACGTCCACCAGGAACACCAGATTCGCGTCCGGCCTTAATTCTGGTGCCGGTTTGTAGCCCTGTATGCCAACCATCATCAGCTGTCTGCCGGCGTTCCACGGCGACTGCATGAGTTCTGTATGCACGCTGAGTGGCTGATCCGGGCCTTCGGGCGAGGGGTAGTCAAAGTCAAAGTAATTGATCATCTCCTCGAGCCGGACCGCATCATGAGGAGGCAGACGACCTTCGCGGGTCAGCATGCGTCGAATATTGCTGTAAGCTGCTGTGTCCACATCGATACTGAACGTCGAGACGGCCTCTTCGCTGACCCGCCTGACCGGATTCTGATCCACGCTCAGGTAGTTCTCGTTATCGGTATACGGTCCGTATACAACACCCTGTTGCCGAATTTGGTCGCTGGAATAAGCAATTGCGGGTGACGAGGCTGCCGCAGCCGAGCCCCTGATAAAAGTGCCCGTCACCACCACTTCCTCAATGTCGTATTGGCGACGGCCACGGACGTGGTTCAGGTTCTCCCGTTTAAGCCGCTGATCTTCCTTTGTCGTTACTGCTGAACCGGGTACTGCGTTGGCGTTGTCCTCTCTCACTGTATCGGACCCGGCGTTGCAAGCGGTCAGGATTACTGCAAGAAGGATGAGTAACAGGGTGAGGTAGACTCCACTCAGCTCATCGGTCCATCGTCTGTCTGCTGCTCTCGCGTTAGTTTTGTGCATTTCCTTTATCCTCGGTGTTGACTCCAGATTGAACTCCTCGATCATGCTGCAGAGAACGAGGAGCCGTTATAAGAGTTAATCGAGAAATTACTGGAAAAGGGGTTAAGGGCACTTTCACTGAGGGCAACAGCATAAGCCAAGCAGGCCTGTATCTGCTCAACGCTGAGCTCGAAGTTTCCATTCAAGCCCATACTAAGATGCACATATGTTATACACGTTAAGCGCCGGAGGGATCCTATGCTTGCTATCAGACTATCCGAAGAGATTGACGCCCGCTTGACGGGCCAGATAACGGAAAGGAAGCCAGCAGTTCCAAGTTGTCGAACAGCTGATTGTAGAACTTGTCAGCCTGATGCTCGCCGAACATCCAGAAGCCTCGTCGGTACATCTCGCCAAATCCACCGATCGAGCAATCCGCTCTATCCGTTATCAGATAAACGCCGCCAAGTTTCCTGTCCATCGTAATTTGCTGGGCTTCGACTTCAGCCAGTCCAAAGTGGATGAGCAACTGATCGGTAAACTTGCCACCATGGAATTCACCGATGCTGCACAGAATCTGGTGCTGGTCGGCGGAACGGGTACCGGCAAGACCCATCTGGCAACTGCAATCGGTGTCGCAGGTATTCAGTATCACGGCAAAAGGGTGCGATTCTACTCCACGGTGGAACTGGCCAATACACTGGAACGAGAGAAGGCCGCTGGCAAACAGGGAAGATTGGCGCTGAGCCTGATGCAGATGGACTTGGTCATTTTGGAAAAAAACGATCTTTGACAACGGAGGAGTGGAGCCATTCTGAATCATGAAGACCGACCGCCACATGGCCGTCGGGTAACAATCACTTAACCTGAACAGGAGTTCAAAACCAACTGTAGTCTGGTCGACTTATCCACAGCTGTGTAGTACGTTACACTGCTATAATGCCTGGTCAATTTAAACCCGGCGCGAACAATTTGTCTTCATGCTGATGTGCATGGCTACTATCTAATGGATATTCAAGACCGGGTACAAGATCAAAGTGTTATGGCCACAGCGCAGGACGTGTGGAGGCGACCTTAGTCGCCCACAGCAGTTATAACGCCGCACGCCAAACGTGCCCCAGCGTTGCCGGTGGGCTGGGTTTCAAGGTCATCCACGACGGCATGAATTACGACTGATTTTCCAACAATTGAATCCATACCTGAGAATGACAGTTGGGTATCAACCATATTGGTTTGCGCTACGCCGGCACCATTGGAAACTATATTGCCAAGGTCACCGACATGCCGCTGCGCTGAGTCCGGAGCACCATGCGGCTGGCCGCGTGGGTTGAAGTGCCCACCCGCTGAACTGGCATCTGCCGCGCTGCAATCGCCGAATTCATGTATGTGGAAACCGTGAGAACTCATAAGAGCCAGACCATTGACGTTAGCACTCACCCTGACACCATTTTCGGTGCTGGAGAACAACACAGTTCCGCTGACAGCGTTGCCTTCCGTTGGTTGTAATACAGCAGCAAATTCTGTGGCTGACTCTGTCTGCGCATTAATAGCGGCATCACTCTGCACAACTTCAGCTTCTTGACTGCAGGCAACAAGGGTGGACAGAACGGCAAATGCACAAACGGTCGATGTCAGGTTTATCATAACCACTAAGCTCCAGGATATGCGTGTTAGTTAAAAACCAAAGGTACCGTCAATGGGGGAGATTGTCCAGTTTGAAGACCACAAACCGTGTTGCGCCTGTTGATTGAGGACGCACCCGGGCTGCCACCGACGGTCATTCAGAAAGCATGAACAGTCGCATCCAAAGGCTCAAACGACGTGCGTGCGGCTTTCGTAGCAGAGAACGATTTCGTAACGCGATTTACTTCCACTGCGGTGGTTTGAATCTTTATCCGAAAACACTGGATTTATAGGGTGACCCACTACAAGCGGTGAAGACCCTCTATGTTAAACAACAATATGGAAGCAATGTATCAGAGGTGTTGAAGTGTCATCGGCAATACGAACACTGGATGGAATTACCGTGGTCACCCTCGAGCATGCCGTCGCTGCTCCCTTGTGCACCCGTCACCTGGCTGATATGGGTGCCAGAGTCATCAAGATTGAGCGGCCAGCCGTGGGCGACTTCGCACGTCACTACGACCAGCGGGTGCGGGGAATGTCATCTCATTTCGTCTGGACCAACCGCTCCAAAGAAAGTGTGGCACTTGATCTTAAGCATTCGCTCAGCAATGAAGTATTGCATCGTCTGCTTAACATGGCCGATGTGCTGGTGCAGAATCTTGCACCTGGTGCGGCTGGGCGACTCGGCCTCTCCTATGAAAAATTAAAAGAAAGCTTCCCGGCACTTATTGTCTGCGATATTTCCGGCTACGGCGACGATGGCCCCTTTCGTGATAAGAAAGCCTATGATCTGATGATTCAGAGTGAAGCAGGATTTCTGTCTGTAACTGGTACTGCAGACGATGCCGCCAAGGCCGGCTGTTCAATCGCGGATATCTCCGCTGGCATGTACGCCTGCAATAATATCCTGGCTGCGCTGATCCAGCGCGGGCGCACCGGCAAAGGCAGTCATATCGAAATTTCCATGCTGGAGTGTATGGTCGAGTGGATGGGGTATCCCCTGTACTACGCTTTTGAAGGCGCCGAACCTCCATCCCGCAATGGCGCAGCGCATGCCACCATCTATCCTTACGGGCCGTTTCCTGTCGGGGCTGATTATGTCGAAACTGGAGAACTCGAGGCTGCCACTGTGCAGCGTGGTGTTGGCGGGCCTGGTGCCGCGCCTTCTGGTGCCCAGCGCTCCGTCATGCTGGGCGTCCAGAACGAACGCGAATGGATGACATTCTGCACAACCGTATTGCAGCAGCCGCAGCTGGCCGACGATAACAGGTTCAACTCAAACGCAGCCCGCCTCTTAGCGAGAACAGAGCTGCATGACATTATCTGCAGAGTTTTTGCGAAGCTGAACAGGTCGCAGGTCATTGCCAGGCTCGATGCGGCTCAAATCGCCAACGCCGCAGTGAACAGCATGGCTGAGGTCTGGCAACATCCTCAACTGCTGGCACGCCAGCGCTGGGTAGAAATAGACAGCCCGGTCGGCAACTTGCCAGCTCTGTTGCCACCCGGCGCACCTTCCGCGTTCGACGCACGCATGGATGCTGTTCCGGGGCTGGGTCAGCATACCGACAAAGTACTGCAGGAACTGGGTTTTACTGATCTGGAAATTGAATCGCTTCTCAGCTGAGGTCCGTCAATGAACAATGAAAAGATGATGCAAGGAAAGGTGGTTATCGTTACCGGCGCAGGCGGTGGTATCGGCCGTGAGATTGCGCTGCTGATGGCTGAAAACGGGGCCAGCGTAGTAGTGAATGATATTGGCGCCAGTCTGGAGGGTGAAGGTCATGATGCCGGTCCGGCACAGAAAGTAGTCAACGAAATAAAAGCGCGAGGCGGACTTGCTGTTGCCAACACAGACAGCGTGGCCGAGGCGGCCTCTGCCAGTCGAATCATTGCCACTGCAATCGATCACTTTGGACGCATCGACAGTGTAGTCAATAATGCCGGCATTCTGCGCGACCGTTTCTTCCATAAAATGAGTGAACCGGAATGGGATGCTGTCATCAAAGTGCATTTATACGGCGGCTTTTATGTCAGCCGTGCTGCTGCGCCGTACTTCAAGGAGCAGGAATCCGGCTCTTATGTTCATATGACATCCACTTCCGGTCTGATTGGCAATTTTGGTCAGGCCAACTACTCAGCAGCTAAACTGGGACTGGTGGCACTATCCAAATCTATCGCACTCGACATGCAGCGATTTGGTGTGCGTTCCAACTGTATTGCACCGTTTGCCTGGAGCCGGATGATCAGTTCAATTCCGACCAGCACTCCCGAAGAAGAGCAGCGCGTGCAAAAACTGCAGCAGATGTCGCCGGCGAAAGTAGCACCGATGGCCGTGTATCTGGCCAGTGACATGGCAGCCGACGTCAACGCCCAGATTTTTGCGGTACGAAACAATGAGATCTTCCTGATCAGTCAACCACGGCCTGTGCGCTCGGTCCATCGCAGCGAAGGCTGGACGGCGCAGAGCATTGCCGAGCATGCCATGCCAGCGCTGTCGTCAGGTTTTTATGGACTGGAACGTTCCGGAGATGTATTCAGCTGGGATCCAGTCTGAAAACCGGACAGTCATTTTCCATAACATCGTTCTATTGTTGAATTGGCGGCAAAGCCGGTGGAAACTGAATATTGAAGCAGGTGCCATTGCGTTCGTCGGATGTCACCGACATATGGCCATGATGATGCTCGGTGATAATAAAATAGGGATAGGAGAGACGATGTTCCACCGGGTAGCTGCCCGGATTTGTAGATGCTAGAAAATACGGTTCAAAAATATCCACCTGCTCATCGATACTTAAACACTGTCCTTTATGCTCCAGTTTTATCCAGAGTGAATCAACAAACTGACTGACCTCGATGGCAATCTGTGGGTTGTTGTCCCCATCCCAGTTCTGATCCTTGATCGCATAAAACGCATTGCGCAGTAAACGCGTAAAAACCTGCGTCAATTCCGCAGGAAAACACAGTAGCTGAGGCAAAGAGGACGCGTAATTGCGCTTAATTTCTATGTCTTTGAATGCGAAGCTGTCCGCGTAGGTAAAAAGATCTGTTGCCAGTTCTATGCTGCGGTCCATGATGGCAGATATATCAGCGAATTGTTTGGTGTTGCGATGGCTGCGCGCAAGATCCAGCAGATTTTGTGCAATCGATCTGGCGCGCTGAGCACTTTGCCGAACAACTTCCACTTCCTGCAGCAGAAAACCTTTAACAGCTCCCAGTTCAGCCACTTCAATTTGCTGTCGTGCATTGGAAACGCGCTGGAAGATAGTATTGATGGGCAGACTTATGTCATAGGCCATCGCCGATGCCAGCTCGCCGAGGGCAGACAATTTATCACGTTCCGCGACTTTGCTTTCAGCATTAACCTGCTTGGTGATATCAGAGATCAGGATCACGATGCCGGTGTCATCACGATCTTTTAATCTGTAGAGGGTAATATCAAAACTGTATTGACCTGGCTGGCTGTGCTTCAAGTTAAGCGTTTCACCCGTGCTCAATACTCCGTATACCTGCTCGGTGCTAAGTGTGATGGTGGAGTATGCCTCCCAGAGATTTTTTCCCGCCACTTCTGCAAACAGCCTACCGGTAATTTCTTCCGCAGTTTTGTTCCACTGAGTCACCTGTAACTGCTCATTTATACCAATCAGCATGATTGGCATAGAGTTCACAATACTGGCTATATAAGCTTCACGATTCCTTAACTGCTCAGCAGTCTCCTGCAATACCGCAGTTCGACGTGCAACACGATCTTCCAGAGTGGCCTTAATCTCGGTTAAAGCTCGATTCGAGCGCCGTGCACGCGAATGGGCGCGGATCAGGAAAAACAACACCACCAAAAGGATTAAAATCAGCAGACTGGCACTGGTATTGGCAATGTACTGCCAATTGGTACTGCCATCCTCATCTCGGAACACAGCGAACAAATCAGCGCGGGCATTGATGCTCACGCACCACAGTAAAAATAAAGACACATACTTCATATAATCAATCTCACAGACGCGACTCTAGTCATAAACCGGGAATATCAATCAGGCATAGGCCAGAGATTCTACCCTGGAGTTTATCTGCCTGTACGGATACTTCTGCGATTAATTCCAACCCAAAACTGATTCCACTGCTCGACTGGTTTATACTTCCCACACAACCCATCCCCCCATTGAAAAAAGGAGTGAATAAGTATGTTGAAGAAATTATTGTCCGGAGTAGCACTGCTTTACGGTCTTGGACTCTCAGGTTATGGAATAGCACAGGATGCCCCTGCTGCGCTGACCCTGGAGATGGCTGAACGTGCGATGGCGGCAGCGTTAGCGGAATCTCGCGCCAACAACTGGAACCTCACTATCGTAATAGCGGACGCTGCAGGGGTTCCTGTGATGATTCACCGCATGGACGGTGCCTCTGCCCGGACCTATGACATCGCACTAAGCAAGGCGCGGGTGGTTACAGCAACAGGACTGTCCTCCGGTGAATACGGACGCCGACTGCAGGCAGGCGAAATCGCTGAAGTGGAGAACGGTGTTACCTTCGCTGGCGGCGTGCCGGTCATGCTCAATGGTGAAAGGATTGGCGCGATAACGTCCAGTGGTGCCCGGGGTATCGAGGACGAACAGGTTTCACTGGCGGGTGCTGCAGCTATTGCCAGGTAGCTGTTTAGTGGCTGATTAGACTCCCCAATCTTTGATCACCGACCTGTTCATAACCGCCGGCGACTATCTGATGGCCTTTCCCCTGGATTAATGCGTTAACCTGGGGAGCCTCTGAATAACTCTATGACTACTCTGCGGGTGACTGCGCCCGCTGCTGCAAGGCGTCGTGCGCCGACAATGGCCGTAGCCCTTGGCAAGCACGACAACGCGGCAGAAGCGGCGCAGACGCCCGCCCGAAGGGGCCTTCAGCCGATCCCGCTGGCTGCGTTGCCCTTGCTTGACAGGCGGACGCATGCCGGCGCAAGTTCGCCTTGCCAGCGAAATCGGCTGAAGGCCAGAGTGACCATAGAGTTATTCAGAGGCTCCCTAGGGATTGACCACTTCAGGGTTCGGCATTCAGGGCATAACCGGGTATTCATCGGAGATGCCGTTACTCTGGTGGTTTCCGTTTCTCCTTGTTACTGGCGATCGCCTTGGAGGCGCGGTTACCTGCCATTTTGAGACCCTGCCTGACGCCACGTCCGCCTTTTCTGATCTGACTTCGGAGTCGACCATCACGCGATGCGCCTTCTACCCGACGCCGATTACGCTGCACCCGTTTTGCCTCTGCCAACTCGGCGCGCAAAGCGTCGGTGATAACACCCAGGTTCCAAGCCGTCACTCCGACGCTAACCGGCAAAACCTGCAAACCTTCCATATCCATGGCTATGGTTTTCACGGCGGCAGCAATGGTTGCCTCTGCCGCCGCGGAAGGCTGTCCCTGCGCACCGACAAGCTGATCCATGGCGGTCGCTACCACGATAACCGAGGGTTTGCGACGCCGGGGGTGAGACGCAAACCAGGCATCAAATCGCTGCTTCAGGCGAACATCCATTTCACGGGCGGGGCGATTGCCGCGGATAACCCACACAATCAAGTCGGCCTGCGTCATTTCCTCAAGCATCCTGTCGAGATTCTTTGTCGAACCACTCAGCCCCTCGCTGTCCAGAAAATGACAGGCGGTGCCGTCAAGTTCTGTCTCATATGTGACCAGATCCGGGGTGGTGGCGGCCGCATCAGTTTCGGCGCTGTCAGCGGCAAGCAAAGCGTTGATCAAGGTCGATTTGCCAACGCTGGTCTGGCCCACAAACACGATACGCACAGGCGCATCTGGCAGCGCCAGACGCTCATGGTCTGCTTTGCTTGCAGTGAGCTGGATTTGCATCAACTCCTGGTCAGAAAAACGCAGACGACCGGAATATAGCTCAATGGCAGCGTAGGCAACTTCCTCCAGCAGAACCGCCTGCATGACTCCCATCATGTTCTCGTTCACAAACCCTGAACTACCGCCTGCGACTATCTGTTCCAGTTCTCGCAAAACCCCGGCCGCAGGGTTGAAGGCAAAGCGAGCCAGGCGCCCACCGCCTTGAGCAACTTTCCATAACAAGTTAGCGCGGTTGCGCTGGCGCCACAGCCAGTAAAGTGTTGCAAGAGAAACCTGATCAGAAAACGGCAATTTGCTGCGCAAATGTTCACGGTACCGTGAGGCGGTGGATTCAAGCAACAGTAAGGCTTCCGGCAAGGTAAAATTCAGCGCGCTCTTATTTTTACCACCCAGTCCAGCTGCAATTCTATTCACCACATCCAGAGCCTGTTCAGGCAAGTCTTCCCAAGGCAACGCTGTGCGGGTGAGCGCTGCGATGTGCTGACTGACATCGGAAAATACCGCCTTTTCTGTCGGCAACCAGTCCGGGTCCGGCTCCACCGACATATCGGCAGCACCTGCATCGGTTTCCGCATCCTTACGCCAGTGCTTGCGCAGCGTATTGCGCAGCACTACTACCACGGCACTGATCAGCAGACTTGCAGCCAGAAACCACAACATCGCGTTGTGCTGTAACAGCCAGAGAAACCCTAGCACTAACAGCAGTGCAAAAGGCGATCCAAGCACAATGACCACCAGCAGGTGATCCCAGCGCAAAAACGCACGGCGCAATTTCTCAATGCCTTTCACGGCGCGCCCTCTTCAATGCATCGGTGTAAAGTGCGCGCAGTTCTTCGGTGTCAACAGCGAGCCCCTGGTGTGTGCGGTGCAGGTAAAATGCTGCCGCCCGCCCCAATGCGTAGGTCGCGGCAAAACTGATGGTGCCCGCAGCTGCTGCGCCTGCAGTCTGGCCATACACGGGAATCAGTTTGGCCAGCTGGCGCACCGCGTAACTGGCAGCAAACCTGAAGGCGGCGCCAGCTCCCAAAGCCAGAGTGAACTCAGTCATCCGCGCCCGGGTCCATTCCACCGTGTAGTACTTACCGAGCATTCTCAGCATGGCGGCCTGCAGGGTGGGGACCGTGACGGCCCCTACCACTGGCGCCACATCCGATGCGCCTGCAGCACTGGCATACCAGAGCACCCTGGCGCGAAGCCCGGCAAAGCCACTGCGTTCCGCGTCCCGGCGCTCTTCCCGAGCCAACAGCAAGGCCACTTCGGGCATGATTTTATCCAGATGCGTCACCAACGCTTCAATACCAGTTTTAGAGTCAGAAGCCAGGTCAGGCAGGAGTACAGTTTCAACGAAGGGCAGTTTTTTGCCTGTAGCCCTCTCGAAAACCTGCTGGATCTGCTCGCGCGCGCGGAATCGCGTCTGCTCGTCCGGAAGCAGATCGGCAGCGTTGTGGACCACAATAATGGGTGTGTTCGGGCGACGCTTGCTTACCGCCGCGATAGCTGCGGTCACTTCGCCCTGCACCGGATCATCAAGGCGCGCTACAGCCAGCAGGACATGACTGCGTTTTTCACAGACTTTCAGATCATCACTCGGGTCGTAGCCAGTCTCGCCCAGGCCCCGGGTATCTAGAAAACGCATTACCGGCAGCGACTCGGGAAAGTTGAACATGTCTGCGGTGCGCGTACAAGGTTCAAACCCATTGCCTACTTGCGCGGCCGTGAGGCCAGTTAAACTGCGGATCAACGATGACTTGCCGGCGCCGGTTCTACCCAGCAGCCAGATCACCGGCAGCGTGCGGTTGACGCCCTTTCGGACCTCCGCCATATCAGGCTCTTGTCCGTCCTTGCTGCTCTTTGCGAGGGCTTGCCAGAGGCGATCGAAGTACTGGTTCATCTGCTGCGCTGCCCGTGTGTTTGCCTAATTTTGTGGCTTTAACCATAAACTCAGTATACGCACTGATGCGCGAACAGAGCCAGCAGGGAGAAACACCTCACGGTAAGACAGACATGACCCTGGGCGACGCCATGAACTCGCCAGCACCAGGAAATCAAGCGTTTGAATTTATCAATGAATAATGGTGCGGACGGAGAGACTCGAACTCTCACACCTTGCGGCACTGGAACCTAAATCCAGCGTGTCTACCAATTCCACCACGTCCGCTCTATCGAAGAGGCGCGCATTATACCCGATCCCGAACACATGCCAAGCACGCAATTTACGACTGCCGGGGGGATGGGTTTAAGCGCCGTTACCCGCTCTAACCTCTTCGATAGTCTGTTGCAGACGCATAACTGTCTGGTTGATCTGTAATCGATACGCATCAATTGCCTCTATCGCTTCCTCAACCGTGGCCACCCTCTCGTTCAAGCCTCCTGATAAATCCTGTGCTGAAATCAATGTGGCACGAAGGTTTACCATTTCCTGTGCTACGGTCTGCAGGTTTTGAACTGAACTGTTCAGGCCTGCAATTGACCTGCTGTTATTGTCAGCAATGGCGCGTAGTTCAGTGACATCCCGGCGCGTTTGCTCAATCAGATTGGTACTCTGCGTAATCAGCTGAGCGGTCATCTCCACACCGTCTTTATTTTCTTTCACTGCAGTTTCGGTAAGCGACACGCGGCCGGTCAAATCCACAACTGATTGATTCGTTGCCCTGCGCGCAGCCCATAACTTGTCGATTTCACCGAAATTAAAATCGACTCGCTCTATCATATTCGCCGTGGTCTCTTCCGCACTGTCTCCCACCATGGACAAACGATTTTCGAGATCGGCAATGCGCAGGTCCGCCTGCCGCATGTCCTGCACGTAGCGCTCGTGGAAAATGAAAGCTCCGTATGCGGCCGCACCGATCGCCACCGATAACAGGATTAGCATGATACGCACTGGCCAGGTGCTGACTTTCACGGTCTCTTTGTAGGGCACTGAATTAACAATATCGGGTTGATTACGACTGCGTTGCCGCGTCACCACTTCATCCCGGGACGGAACCATGGGAGGGATGTTATGCAAATCGTCGTTGTTGTCTCTCATCTACGGAAGCCCTGGCAATGGTTGAATTTGATCCGACAGAAGTCTGCACAGTCAATGCGGCTATTGTAGTCTGATTATCCTGTTGATCGCAAAGCCGCCAGTAAGGCTGGCATGATCGGCAATTTGGTTCGCATGCCAGCCAGAATGGCGATTCAGGGGGCTCAACCCGCTAGTTGCTTGAATCAAGAGGCGTTGTGCTTTATTCTTTCGAGCCTCTGCTTACTCACTTGCCTGTCGAATAAAAATCGATCAGTGCAGCAATTTTCGCTCTGTTTTTACAAACATATCACCGAGGATACTATGACCTTATCACTACCCGATCTTCCCTATGCCAGCGATGCCCTTGAACCCCATATGACGGCTAAAACATTCAGCTTTCACCATGGCAAACACCACAAGGCCTATGTCGACAAAAGCAACGAACTGCTCGCCGATGCAGATATTAAGGCCGACAAGCTCGAAGACCTGGTCAAAGCCTGTGCGGAAGTTGGCGGCGCCCTCTTCAATAATGTTGGTCAGCATTACAATCACAGCTTTTTCTGGAACTGCATGCGCCCAAATGGCGGCGGTGCTCCGAATGGCGCCATTGCAGCGAAAATTGATCAGGCTTTTGGCAGCTACGATGCATTCAAAAAAGAGTTTGTGGCTGGCGGCATGGGTCAATTTGGCAGTGGCTGGGTCTGGCTGGTGTCTGATAAAGGCAAACTGAAGGTTGTCAAATCTGCCAATGCGGAAACACCACTGACCAGCGGCGCAACCCCGTTGCTGGTTTGCGATGTCTGGGAACACGCCTATTACCTGGACTTCCAGAATCGTCGTCCTGACTTCCTGGCATCGTTTCTTGATAATCTGGTGAACTGGGATTTTGCTAACGCAAATCTTGCGAAAGCGTAAGCACTGCTGATATTTCACCTCATTACTTCGCGTAAATCGTGTGCTTAATGAGGTGAAATTGATTTTACAACCAGGCCCAATCTGCTTTTCACCCTCTTCCAGGCGCATGCGTGGCATCGATTCATCAAGTTCCCTCATATTCCGCGGTCACCAACGCTCTTTCTATTCATTTAAGCTGTTACGCAGGGTCGCCAGACGGTAGAGTCTGCCTGATGTTCAGGCTACACTAACGCCTCGAACACGTTGTTCGAGGCTCACAAGGAAAATTCAGCAGTCAATTCAGTGCCCGCATCACCTACAGGACATACCCATGAACATATTCCGCTTTCTCGCTTTGCTTATCGCCTTCACTGTGCCACTGGCAGTTCAGGCAGCCCCTGCAGGCTGGTCGCCGATGCTTGAAGCGGCGCAACTGGCTGCAATTCTTGAAAACAATCCCGGGGTGCGCGTAGTGACCGTTACCGGGGATTTTGCCAGCGGCCACATTCCCGGTTCAGTACATTCGCCTTACCCTCAATGGCGCGGACCACAGGAAAATCCCGGCGCAGTGGCGGGCATTGAACACTTTACCGGCATCGTCCAGCGCCTCGGCATCACTGCAGAGACCCCGGTCGTCGTTGTCCACCAAGGCGCAAATCACGCAGATATGGGTGCCGCCACCCGGGTTTATTGGACCCTGAAGTCATTGGGCGTCAAGGATCTGGCCGTACTTAATGGCGGCTTCGCTGGATGGCAGGCAGCACAACTCCCGATAAGCGTCAGCACAGACCCGGTGACTGCCTCCAGTTATGCGCCACAATGGCAGGACACCTGGCGCGTGACCACCGCGGAAGTTGAAGAACTGGTCAGTCAAAAAAGTGCCCGCCTGATTGATGCCCGTCAGCCAGACTTTTTTGAAGGACTGATGGCATCGACCGGCCGCCCCGGCACGATCCGCGGTGCCAGTAACATCAATTTCGAAAACTGGTTTGATGGCAATCGCATGAAAAGCCCAGGTGAACTCAGCAGCATCCTTAACCTGCATGAGCGTCCCGATGCCCCAATGACTGTATCCTTTTGCAACACCGGGCATCTGGCGTCTATCAACTGGTTTGTACTCAGTGAGGTGGCCGGCGTCGAAAATACCCGTTTGTATGCTGAAAGCATGACGGAATGGAGTCAGGTCGCCCGTCCAATGGATAATCAGCCCGGCCGGGCAAAGATCTATTGGGATATGACAAAAAGCTGGTTCTCGAATCTGCGCGGAAGCTGATAAATGCCAGTAGCCGTTGCAACAGTTCGAGTCGGCTTGCTGATGCTTATAGCGATTATGGCAGCAGTTGTTTTTGTTATTGCTGGTCCTCGTTCGGCTTTGCTGATACTGACGGGTCTCGGCCTGGGCATGACGCTGGAAGGTTTGCGTTTCGGTTTCGCCGGCCCCTGGCGAGTGCTGATCACTGAGCGTGATGGCAGGGGTCTTATCGCACAGTTTATTGCAATTGGGATTTGTGCGGCTGTGGCATTTCCGTTGCTGGCGGCTTTTCCAACTGAGTTAACCGGAGCCTATGCACCTGTTGGGTTTGCAATGATAGCCGGCGCCTTTATTTTTGGCGCCAGCATGCAGGTGGTTATGGGTTGTGGCTCAGGCACGCTGGTCAATGCCGGCAGTGGCAATCTGATTGCGTTAATCGCACTGATCGGCTTTATCGCTGGCAGCTTCATGGGCACTTTGCATCTGGGCTGGTGGACCGCACTGGGAAGCCTGCCGGTGTATACCGTGCAGGGTATTTTTGGCAACACTCTGGGGTTGAGTCTTACCTTGACCGGGCTGACGCTGCTGGCTGTGCTGGTTGCACTACGCTCGCTGCCGGGTAAACGTCAGCCACAGACACGACTATGGATAGCTGCGGGACTGGTTGCCGGTTTAGCGATATTAAACCTGATCATTGCAGGTCAACCATGGGGTATCGTCTATGGCCTTGGCCTCTGGGGTGCCAAAGTCGCAGAAGTCGGCGGTATGGATGTCGCCAGCACGGCCTTCTGGTCGGCACCCACTCATACTTTGCGTCTGCAGGAAAGCCTGCTTACCGACGTCACCTCCTTAACCAACATTGGTCTCATTACGGGCGCCTTTATCGTGATGCGCTGGCGCCGGATTGCCGATGCACAAACTGCCGGAATCAGCAGTTCTGGCTGGGCGCTTATGCTGCTGGCGGGTCTGGTGATGGGATACAGTGCGAGAGTCGCGTTTGGCTGTAACGTGGGTGCATTTTTCAGTGGCGTTTCAACCGGCAGCCTGCATGGCTGGGTGTGGTTCTTTGCTGCGTTCGCTGGCTCCTGGCAGGGAATTAAACTGCGCACCAGACTGATGTCAGCGGTTTCTATACCACCGCAATTGGTGGCGCAATGAAATTAATATCAGGCGTTATGCCAGCACGACGTACGGTGGGACTGCTTGCACTCACGTTGATCATCGGCCTGCTGCTGCTAGATCAGGTTCAGTCTATTCCTATCGATCCCTTCAGAGCTCCTGCCCCGATGGCACTCGGTTCAGGACAAGCCCCCGCAGGCGGACACTGTTCCAATTTATAAATTCCGCGAATCTAAAGAATCACGGCACATGGATTCGATCTGCATATCGGTGATGTAAAACACCCCTGCCGTGTGTCGACTGACTCTGCGCTAAGTTGCTATTATCACAACTCCTTCTTTGCAGCGCCCGGAGTTGACATGACCGAGATGTATCCCAAAATCGAAGCGTACAACTGCGGCTTTTTACAAGTATCAAATCTGCACACGCTTTATTATGAGGAAGCAGGAAATCCAGAGGGCAAGCCGGTAGTGTTTCTGCATGGCGGACCGGGCGGCGGCCTGATGGAGAACTACCGCCGCTACTTCAATCCGGCTAAATGGCGGATAGTGCTGTTTGATCAGCGCGGCTGCGGAAAAAGTACGCCTTTCGCTGAACTCAGAGAGAATTCAACCTGGGAGTTGGTCGCTGACATGGAAAAGTTGCGCAGCCACTTAAGCATTGAGCAATGGGCTGTGTTCGGCGGCTCCTGGGGCTCTACCCTTGGGCTGACGTATGCCATTACGCATCCGACTTCCTGTCTTGAGCTTTTTCTACGTGGTATTTTTCTGCTCAGGAAAAAAGAGATCGATTGGTTTTATCAGCAGGGTTGTTCCAGAATATTCCCTGATCTTTGGGAAGCCTACCTCGAACCAATTCCGGAAGATGAACGTCACGATATGGTGGCAGCTTATTACCGCCGGTTAACCTCCTCGGATGCCAGTGTGCGCAAACAAGCAGCCATTGCATGGTCCACCTGGGAAGGTTCCACCTTAAAGCTGTTAGCAGACCCTGCATCGGCTGAAAAATTTGGCCAGAATGAATTTGCTGACGCGTTCGCACGTATCGAGTGTCACTATTTCACCAATAAGGGATTTTTTAGCGAGGACAACTTCCTGCTTAATCGTATCGACAGGATCAGAGCGCTTAAAACCGTCATCGTGCATGGACGCTATGACGTGATCTGCCCGGTGGAAAACGCTTGGGAGCTGCACCGCGCTTTTCCAGAAGCTGAGCTGCATATAATTGCTGACGCCGGCCATTCGCTGTCTGAACACGGAATCACCGCGAAGCTGATTGAGTACACAGACAAATGGGCCTGATGTCAGTCAACGGCTGCTGATATAGCTTCGGTCAGTGCCCAGATCGGGCGTGGTCCACTGGTGGTCACGCCCATGCGCATGACAATTAATTCCTGGTCCGGCAACATCACGATATTCTGGCCTTCGAAACCAGAAAGATAATAAGCATTAGCCGGCAGATTGGGCATTGGACGCGATGCCGGATCCCCTTCATCGCCGGCATTCAGCCAGATCTGCGCACCGTAGTTTCCACCTAGCGCAGCGCGGGCCGGGGTCAGACTGTATTCAACCCAGCCCTCAGGCAGCAGGCGTTCACCATTCCAGACACCATCCTGCATATACAGCAGACCTATCTTGGCCCAGTCGCGCGGCGTGGCATACATATAAGAGGAACCAACAAAGGTGCCAGATGCATCTGGTTCCAGAATGGCTGAATTCATCGCCAGCTTATTGAACAGCCGCTCTTTCGGATAATTAAAATAGCTCTGATAATTATCAAACAGCTGCCGCTGGATGCGCGCAATGATATTGGTAGTGCCACTGGCATAGGACCAGTGCGAATCAGGCTCATATTGCAAGGGTTTGTTGACTGTGTATGCGGCAGTATCACCGGTGGTATAGAGCATCAGAATCACGTCTGACATGGAATTGGCGGTATAAACTTCAGAGAACTCCAGTCCACTGGACATCTGTAGCAGATTATTGAGCGTTATTTTGCTGCGCGGATCATCAGCTGCCTGCCATTCGGAAACCGCTGCCGGCACATCAATATGCAGCAGCCCATCGCCGGCCAGCATTCCTGCCAGCACCGCAGTGACAGTTTTAGTCATTGACCAGCCAAGTTGCGGCATGCCGGCATGAAACGGTTCAGCATACTGTTCTGCAATGATGCGCCCTTTGTGAATCACCACAACCGCACGGGTATCAATGTTTTGATTCGGCTGCATGTCCTCAAAGGCGAAGGCTACAGCTGCTTGTATAGCGGGCAGATCAACTCCTTGCGCGCTGGCTTCGGCCTCAGTCGGCAGATCTACCCGATCGCCAAGTGGCCACGGAGCGTCAGATGTGAGGGATGGCAGCGGGTATTTTGACGGATCGAATTGCACCTGCAAACTTTGTGCTGAGGTGTTCTTGATCAGTGTACAACCCAGATGCGGACGGAATAGAGCCTGGACGGTCTGTTCGCCATTGCTGCCACTGACAATATTGTCGGCAATCGCGAAATTCATGCCCGCCAGAGCGGGACTGCTGAGCTCAGTGCTCATGACGTGCTGCTGGCTGCGGCCAGAAACCAGCACTGAGGAGCACAGACGTTTAACTGCACTGCCGAGCGCTATCTCGATTTCCTGCAGATTGACCTGCAGTTGCTGGGGCTCAACTACCGCCAGCTCATGATCGTCAGCAGCATGATCATCACCGTTATCGGCGGGATCTGCACAGGAGTTCAACAGCAGAGCGGATAAGGCAATGGCGATCAGGCTGACACTTCTGTTCATCTTGATTTTCCCGGGGGCTTATCTGTTTTATGTTTCATGTCAGCGAGTGTACCTCAGCCGATCATTCCGGTTAAACCTTCGATGACGATTTTTCTGCCCCGTCTGCTATTATCAGTCGCAGATACCGGTCTTTTAAACCGGCTCACACCGCTGCCCTCTAACACCGGTCTTCTGAAGTCTGCTTTCTGAAGCCTGTTTACGACCCCCCTGTGAATTTCATGAATATCACTACCAGCCTCACCCTGATCATTATCCTGCTCATTGTAATTGCTGTGGCAGTTGGCGCGTTTGTTTACCCGGTGTACCGGCGCAAACAGCTGGACAGTCGCGCCTTTCCTGAACCATGGCTTGCTATCGTCAAAGATAAGCTGCCGGTCTACGCGAAGCTGACCGCAGCGCAGCAGTTGCAACTCCAGCAGTTGATCACCCGTTTTCTGCATCATAAAGACATCGTTGGCTGCGCAGGTCTGCAGATCACTGATGAAATTCGTCTGACTATCGCCGCGCATGCCTGCCTGCTGTTGTTAAACCGTCCCAGCACTGAGTATGCAGAGCTGCGAACCATCCTGGTCTATCCGAGCAGCTTCCTGGTCGAGCATGATGTTCATGACGAAGCAGGGATTGTTACGGCAGGAAGAAATGCACTTAGCGGCGAGTCCTGGAGCAACGGCAGAGTCATTCTTGCCTGGGATAATGTCGCGCACGGGGTTCATGATTTTTCCGACGGCTATAACGTGGTACTGCACGAATTCGCTCACCAGCTTGATCATCAGTCCGGCATCACCAATGGCGCTCCGTTGCTGTACTCAGGTACCGCGTATAAAAACTGGGCGCGGGTATTTTCGAAAGAATTTGCTCAACTGCAACATGCCGCTGACAGTCACATGCACACCCTCATCGATCAGTATGGGGCAACTGACCCGGCTGAATTCTTTGCAGTCGTTACCGAAACCTTTTATGAGAAACCTCACCAGCTGGCTGCTCATCATGCCGAATTGTTCGAAGAACTAAAAATGTACTACCGGGTTGATCCACGGGACTGGCAATAGGCTTACGCTGCAAAGATTGCGTATACTCGTACGAAATCGCTTACCTACAGGAGTGTGTACCATGATCAAAAACTTAAAGTTGCTATCAGCTCAATTACTGTTGCTCAGCATTGGAACAGGCCTCGCAGTGAGCACGACTGCCGCTGAACTCATAGCGCCAGGCGCAGAGGTTCAGCAAGTCAGCAGCGGATTCAGCTTCACCGAAGGACCTGCCGCAGATCAGGCTGGCAATGTTTACTTTACCGACATACCCAATAATCGCATTCATATCTGGACAACCGATGGTGAGCTGAAGGTTTTCCATGACAATACCCGCGGCGCTAATGGTCTGTTTTTTGATGCAGACTGGCAGCTTTTTGCGGCTGAAGGCGGTGGCGGACGGATTATCCGGATGGACTCTGAGGGCAACCCGACCGTGGTCGTGGACCAGTTCAATGGCAAACCATTTAATGGTCCGAACGATCTGTGGATAGATACCAGTGGCGGTATTTATTTTACTGACCCGCGTTATGGCGATGAGTCCAATATTCCGCAATCCGGCTACCATGTTTACTATGTACCGGCAGGCAGCAAGGAGGCGCAGGTCATTATTACTGATCTGGTCAAGCCCAATGGCATCATCGGCACCCGCGATGGCAGCACTCTCTACGTGGCTGACCATCTGGGTAATCAGACTTTCGCTTACACGATCAGCGGTCCCGGACAGGTCAGCGCCAAACGGCTGTTCGCTCCGCAGAGTTCGGATGGATTGGCACTGGATGAGCAGGGAAATTTGTATCTGACGGGCGGCAGCAATATCACCGTGTACAGTCCCGCAGGTGAACTGCTGGAGACGATTGCCGTACCTCTGGCACCAGCCAATATGTCGTTTGGTGGCCCGAACCGCGATGTCCTGTACATTACGGCTCGAACTGCGTTGTTCTCCCTGCAAATGGCTGTGCAAGGAATGTACTAAGCAGCCATTGTCAGGCTCAGCGGCTGGCGGTCCCGTCCTGCTCTTCTACACGGGCACCAGCCAACACGCCCGGTAATGCATAATTGCCCTCATGACAGGCATATTCGTACATCCGATCGTCAGTGCGATTCATCGGTATCTCTGCCGTCCAGGGGCTGGTAAATGTCTCCGGATCATTGATCGTAAAACTGTAATTGATGGTGCCCGGACCGGCACGGGTAAAGCGCTCGGTCACCTGAAAGTTCTCTGAAGAGTTACGGAAGCTTTGACTGGCGTTGAAATTTCTGGTCTCGACAACCAGAGTATCCCCTTCCCAGCGGCCGATTGAATCGCCCAGCCAGGGTTTCATCACCGCCGGCAACGGTTCTGAATCAATGCGAATGATGCGGACATCATGCACCATTTCCACCAGAATCATCACGTAACCTGGTGATTGCACGATCTGATAATGGTTGTTGTATAAAATCGGCAGCATCGGCGGTCCGGAACTGGAGCCGAATGAGAGCAGGCATCGTTCTGCCAGTGGTCGGGATTCAGGGCCGTCGAAAGGAGCCTTGCTTCGTTGTTCCACAGCAAGCAGAGCTTTTGCACGTGCAGCTTCAGTTTGTGCAGGAATGCGTCCATCGGCGGGATCGACCACCAGCGAGGTTCGGCGTTCACCGTTGTAGATAGCGACTGATGTGCCCGAATCAAACCAGAAGTTGTTGTAGCTGTCTTCCAGATCGATCTGACCTTTGGTGGGCGGAGGCCGGTTCGGATCGCTGGGCAGGTCCTTCTCTACAGTATATGCTGCTATTTCGCGCTCCAGTTCGGCCTGCTCGGCTTCAGAAAGAAAAGCCTTGTCAGCAAAACGCTGCGGACGCTCCAGCGGAGTAATAGTATTATTGGTCCACATGCCTTGAAGATCAGGGACCCCATCTGCGGTTCTTGGGGCTGTCCAGGCAGTGGGCTGCGCCATACCCGAATTGCTCAGCAGCAGGGTGCCGACCATTATTGCGGCACCGCCGGATGATTTTATGAATCTGGAACGAATTGACGTATAAGGAGGTTTATTCATTTTTTCCCCGGGTCTGTGCTCGAGTGTGCTCATGTGAGTTCAGAGTAGCAAACAAGACGGAACTGGCGCAAGAATACTGACAGCTACATAGTGGTCCAACGTGGTGTAAGATAAACCGCAACTGTAAACAATGGAGGATTAAAATGTTTTCGGCAATTATGAAATTCATGCGGGATAACAATGTGCTGCCGCGCATTTCCGATACTGAAAGTCAGGCCCTGGAGGCCGGGACTGTCTGGATAGACGGAGACATTTTTTCCGGCACGCCGAACTTCGAAAAAATGCTTAAACATTCGTACAATCACTTGTCTGCTGAAGAACAAGCGTTTCTCGACGGACCAACCAAGCAATTATGTCTGATGTTCGACCGTTATGAGGTTGAGCGTAGCCGTCAGGTACCCGAAGAAGTGCTGACATTCATTAAGCAGCAGGGCTTTATGGGGCTGCTGATCCCTAAAGAGTACGGTGGCAAGGGCTTTTCCACACTGGCCATATCTTCAATAATGGCGAAGATAAACCCTGCCAGTCCGACGGTCGGCACATTTGTAGTGATCCCCAATTCTCTGGGTGCTGCCGAACTGTTGAAACACTATGGCACCGATAAGCAAAAGAGCGAGTATCTGCCACGCCTGGCAAGCGGTGAATATCTGCCCTGTTTCGGCCTGACTGAATTGACTGCCGGCTCCGATGCAGCCTCTATTAAAGCGGAAGGGGTGGTGTTCACCGATGATAAGGGCAAGACTCAGATCCGGCTGAACTTCCGCAAGCGCTATATAACTCTGGCCCCGGTCGCGAATCTGATCTCACTGGCATTTCAGCTGCACGATCCGGAAAACCTGCTTGGCAAGGGTGAACATCCTGGCATCACCGTGATCATGCTGCATAAGGGGACTCCCGGCCTGCACAACGGCGATCATCATCTGCCTATTGGCATGAGTTTCTATAATGGCCCGATTATTGGCGAAAATGTCATCGCTTCACCAGAGCAGATTATTGGTGGACCTGATTACGCCGGTCAGGGCTGGCGGATGCTGATGGAACAACTGGCTGGAGGCCGCGCAGTTTCCTTGCCTGCCGGCGCCATTGGCGGCATGAAAATGATCGCTTCGGTGACCGGTGCCTATTCCATGGTGCGTCATCAATTCGGCATACCGATTGGATTAATGGAGGGAGTGCAGGAAAAGGTGGCTCGCATTGCGGCTTTCGCCTATATGTTCGAAGGGGCGCGCATCTATACCTGCTCAGCGCTGGATGCCGGTGAACAGCCTCCGGTTATCTCCGCATTGCTCAAATCCAGCAGCACCGAATATGTGCAGAAGGCCATTATTGACGGTATGGATATTTTCTCCGGCGCTGGCGTGATGCAGGGTCCGAATAATATCCTGGGCGGCGGCTATTCGAGCGCGCCCGTGAGCATTACCGTGGAAGGCGCCAATATCATGACACGCACTCTGATAACCTTTGGCCAGGGCGCTACCCGCTGTCATCCCTATGCGCTGCCGCTGGTTAAAGCCGTCGAAAACAATGACGTTGCTGAGTTCCGCAGCAAGCTGCTCGGCTGGCTGTGGCATACCACCAGCAACTGGTTTCGCGCCAAAGTCCGCGGTCTGACCCGCGGTTACAGCGCCGGCAGCCCGGTTCCCGGTCCGACTGCCAGCTACTATCGTCGCCTTGCCTGGGCCTCAACCCGTTTTGCCGTGCTTACCGATCTGGCCCTTTATCTGGTGGGCGGTAAACTCAAAGCCAGAGGCAGTCTTACTGGGCGTTATGCCGATGCATTAACCTGGCAGGTGCTGGCATTTTCGGCGCTGCGACGCTATGAAGCAGAGGGCCGTCGCAGCGAGGATTTGCCGCTGCTGCAGTACTCCTGTGAATACGCACTGGCACAGATTCAGGAAGCATTCGAAGGCATTCATGCCAATTTCAACGTCCCGGTAATTGGCTGGTGGTTGCGCCACCCTTCAGCCTGGTTCCTGCGCTTGAACCCGCTTTCCCGTGGACCTTCAGATCGTCTGGTACCAGCGGTTGCAGGCGCTATCCAGGCGTTGGGTGAGCAATATCAGCGCATTACTGCCGATATAGCCCCGACCCCTGAAGACCGGCCAGGTGCGGGCCGTCTGATGAAGGCGTTCCGCCTGCAGAATGAAGCCGCACCCATTGCCGCAAAGATCAGCAAAGCGCAGAAACAACGGCTTATCCCTCGTGGCCTGCCCTGGCAGATCAGTGCTGAAGCGCTAGCGGCAGGATTAATCACGAGTGCAGAAGCGACGCAACTGCAGCAGGTCGATGCTGCAGCGCTGGCAGCAATGGAGGTTGATGTATTTACACCTGAACAATATTTTCAGACTGTCAGCAAACCTGTGGAAGGCAATGCAGAGTTCAGGAAAACTGCTTGAGTAAAGCGCCCGGATAAAATCAGTGGATCGCGCTGTTGATTTTATCCGGATCGGGCTGTTGTCCTGTTATTCAATCTCCTCAGTTAACCAGGCGTTAGCAGCCCTCTGCGTAAAACGACCCTACTTCAAAGCAATATCACGCATTACTGCTGCGAGGAAACGTGCTGCTTCACCGCCACTTACCGCTCGATGGTCAAAGGTCAGCGACAAAGGCAGCATGGCATGAACTGCGGTACCGTCACCATCAACGACCAGTTCCTTACGGATACGCCCGGCGCCCAGAATTGCAATCATTGGAGGCATCACCACCGGATTACTGTAGCGCCCGGCAATGGTTCCAAAGTTCGAAAGAGTAATCGTCGCGCCAGTCATCTCCGCGGGCGGAATCTTGCGCGCCTGCACCGCCGCTCGCAGATTATCGAGACCTTTACGCAGATCCGCAGGTTTGCGATTGGCTACATCACGCAGCACCGGCACGAACAATCCATCCGGCGTATCCACTGCGATACCCAGATCAACCCGGCTTATCGGTCGTAATGCCAGATTATTGCCATCGAACCAGGCATTGAGATTGGGTTCAGCAAGACATGCCACCCCGATCGATCGCACCAGCCGCATGGTAATATCCTCGCCCTTTGCCCAGGCATGAAGATCAACATCATCATGGATCGTGACACCGACCACTTCGGCATGAGCCAGCGCCATATTCTTTGCCATCACCCGGCGCACACCTTTCAAGGTAAAGGCATCACCGAAGTCGTGTTTGACCTGGGCCGATTTCTCCACATCATCAGCAGTTATCATACCGTTTCTGCCGCTGCCTTTGACTTGCGCCAGATCTACGTTCAACCGCCTGGCCAGTGATTTTATTAAGGGTGTCGCCAATGTGCGCGAGGAATCACGGGCACTGCTACCACCAATAATAAACTGATCGACTTCAACTTCTTTGCTGCCGCTTTTAACTTCGCCGACTACTGTCCCTTTATCATCATCAGCTGCACCGGCATATTCCAGCAGCGGTTCTCCCACATGTACCTGATCGCCAGCTGCTCCGAATAATGCCAGCACCTGACCCTTCTGCGGTGAGGGCAGATCCACAATGGCTTTAGCAGTTTCTACCGAGAGTATGATCTGATCCTCTTCAACCTCATCGCCGGGCTTGATATGCCATTCAACGATTTCAGCTTCCTGCAGCCCTTCGCCCAGATCAGGTAATTTAAAGTACCTCATACTCCCTCCAGTGTTGTTCTTACTGCATCAATAATGTCTTCGACTGAAGGCATATAGAGGTGCTCGTTTTTTGGGTATGGCATAGGCGTGTCCCAGCCGGTAACGCGCCGCACCGGTGCCTGCAGATACAGCAGCGCTTCCTCGCTGATGCGGGCACTGATCTCCGAACCAATGCCACCGCTGCGGGCCGCTTCCTGAATAATCACGCAGCGGCCGGTCTTTTCAACGGACTGGATAATAGTCTCCATATCCAGCGGGCTGATGGTGGCTACGTCGATAACTTCTGCCTCGATACCTTCACTAGCCAGCTGTTTTGCGGCCAGCAAAGTTTCATGAACCATAGCGCCCCAGGAAACCAGGGTAATGTCCTGCCCCTGACGCAAGGTAAAACAGGTATCCAGAGGCAAGCCCTGACCATCATCCTCAACCTGCTGGCGCACCATGCGATAAATGCGTTTTGGTTCCAAAAAAAGCACCGGGTCGGGATCCTGAATAGCGGAAAGTAATAATCCGTAGGCACGAGTCGGTGACGATGGTATGACCACACGCAGCCCAGGGATATGCGCAAACATCGCTTCTGTGCTTTCAGAATGATGTTCCGGGGCATGAATGCCGCCACCAAAAGGAGCGCGAATTACCATCGGGCAACTCAGTCGTCCACGGGTGCGATTGCGCATGCGGGCAGCGTGGCAGAGGATATGTTCAACCGCTGCATAGATAAAACCCATGAACTGAATTTCAGCAACCGGCCGCATCCCCTGGGTTGCCATACCCACTGATATTCCTGCAATCAAGGATTCTGCCAGTGGTGTGTCCAGCACCCGCTTATATCCGAACTCTGCTTTCAAACCTTCGGTAGCGCGAAACACACCGCCGTTCAGGCCAACATCCTCGCCCAGAATAATGACTTCAGGTGAATCTCTCATAGCGCGTCTAAGTGCCAGATTAACCGCTTCAACAAGAGTCACCACATGTGTTGAACCGGCTGGCTCAATTTTGCTTTTTGCGTGCTTGTCAGAACTTTTTTCCTCTTTAAGTGCCATGAGAGTCCTCCTTCTGACGACCGTGTTTTTCGAGCAACTCCGCGCGTTGCTCCTGCAAAGAGTGATTCATTTCCTCGTAGACATAGCGCATGAAGTCATCAGGCTGTTGCGGTGCCTGCTGCAGATAAGCGGCAACAGCATCATCGACTTCCTGCTGGACCTCGCGCAACAGCGCCTGTTCCCTGTCCGGATCCCAGTGCTTGTTCGCATGCAGCCAGGTTTGCAGGCGTTTAACCGGTTCGTACTCCCACGCCTGGCTGACCTGGCTGGCCTCACGATAGCGCGTTGCATCATCGGCAGTGGTATGGTCGCTCAGACGGTAAGTGACGGCTTCTATCAATGTGCTGCCTTTACCACAGCGCGCTTTATGCAAGGCCTGTTCAACAGCATGGTAGACAGCGACAACATCATTGCCATCAACCTGCACGCCTTCGATACCTGCAGCAACAGCTTTCTGCGCCAGCGTTCTGGTTCCGGTCTGCGATGAGCGGGGCACGGATATAGCCCACTGGTTATTGTTAATCACTGTTACCAGAGGAAGCTGCCACACCCCGGCCAGATTCAATGATTCGTAGAAGTCGCCGCGTGAAGTACCGCCATCACCAATGGTAGTAACTACTGCCTGGCGAATGCCCCGGCTTTTCAACGCAACAGCAACGCCAGCGGCGTGACTCATCTGGTTTGCTATCGGAATACAGAGGGGCAGATCTTTTTTGGCGACACCTTCAAATACATTGCCGCGCTCATCGCCGCCCCAGGTCTGCAGAATCTGGTGCAGTGTCACACCGCGCAGAGTCTGGGTTGCCTGGTCCCGGTAATAGGGCACAAAGATATCTTCGTCCTGCATAGCCATGCCAATGCCGGTCCCTACAGCTTCCTGCCCCAGACATGAGGGGTAAGTGCTCATCTGTCCGGTGCGCTGAAGGGCGACGGCTTTTTTGTCGAGGGCGCGTATCAATACCATATGACGGTAGCTCTGCCGCAGCCAGTCAACATCTACGGTGTCGGGCAGTTCCCGAACGGCATTGCCATCGCGGTCAATAAAGCTGATCCGGTCTGCCTGCTGATCCAGGTTATCGGTCATTGAATTCTCCTTCATTACGGGCGGCTCCTTGGATCGCGGGTCAGTCAACCGTTGCGATTATTTTGTCATAGAGGATTTCTTCAGCCATGTGATTGGCAATCTCTTCCGGGGGATGTCCATCCACAGCACTGCGCTCGAACAGGGTTGTCAGGGTGTCACCCAGCGCCTGCGTGCGCAGCCAGATCGTGCTTTCCGGCACTTTCTGATAGCCCAGTGACACGGTGATTAAACCACCTGCATTGATGACATAGTCAGGGGCATAGAGGATACCAAGGCGGTGCAATTCCTCGCCTTGTTGATCATCGCTAAGCTGATTATTTGCGGAACCTGCAATGATGCGACAGCGCAGTCGGGGGATGGTTTGAGGATTGATGACACCGCCTAAACCGCAGGGAGCAAAGACATCGCAGTCAGCGTCAAAGATAGCATCAGTCGCAACTGCTTCAGCGCCGAATTCTTCTATGCAACGCTGCACTCTGCCCGCGTTCACATCACTGACAATCAACTTAGCACCCGCTTTATGCAGCAAACCGGCCAATGCATATCCCACATTGCCGACACCTTGAATGGCGACACGAAGATCGGCTATCGAATTGCGTTTCAGCTTGAATTTTACGGCTGCGAGGATACCGGCATAAACGCCTGTTGCAGTCATAGGGGACGGGTCTAATCCATCAGTGCTGGTTCCCGATACATAAGGAGTTACCTGAGCAACCACGTCCATATCAGTAAGCTGAGTGCCACTGTCTACAGCCGTGATATAGCGACCACCCAACTCATGGACGAAATGTCCAAACGCACGATACAGCGCCGCGCGATCGTACGAACCGGCAGGTTCCAGCAGCACTGCTTTACCGCCGCCTTGTGGGACCTTTGCCAGTGCAGCTTTATAGCTCATGCCGCGCGCGAGCTTTATAGCATCGGCAATAGCTGCATCATCACTGGCGTATCGAATGAATCGGCAGCCTCCGAGAGCAGGACCTGCACGGGTATTATGGATGGCGATTATGGCACGGAGCTGAGTGGCTTCGTCGTATCTGAAATGGAGTCCATTAAGTCTTGCGCGCTCGATTTTGTCGAACATAGCTGTTCCCTCACCGCCAGCAGATCGGGTAGATCTGGTGCAGAAACATCGGACATCGGGGGTGTTGATATCCTGGTTCGCGGTTCAATTGATTTATAGATCGACAAATAGCTTAACGTAATAGTTCATCATGATCAAAATAAAAACCCGGCATCCCTGATAAAATTCTCCGGGAAAATTGCCGGACACATATTCCCGGTTAAATTACTCCTATAAAAAAAGGCCACTTCTGAGCAAGCGGCCTTTTTAATATCTCAGTTCAAATCAACAGTGTTAGCGTGGCGATCCGGCGTTTATCCAGTGGATAAGCTTCTGGGTCTCCTCAATCGGCATATTGCGGGCATTATCAAAATGTCGTATGTCCGGGTCCACCTGAGTTGGAGGCATACGACGAGTCATGATCACTTCACGAATCATCGGGCTCCAGCCCTGGATCATCTGGTGACTGTTCATCGCGAAGGGGCCAATTCCACCCTCGACGTGACAACCGACACAGCGTTCAATCAAAATGGGGGCGATCTCGGTTTCGTAATCAGGTACATTTTGCGCATGCTGATCTTTGACTGGAAATGCCAGATCACATCCCTGGGTGGCTTCGACATCGACGATTTTAGTGACCAGATCGCGGGTGTCACTGCCAATTGCACTTGCCAGAGCATCGTTCAGATCAGTCGTACCGGCACCAGCCTGAGTTCTGCGCGTATCAAGTGGACCACGGAACAGGATCGTCATGCGTCGCGGATCAACTACAACTATTTCTCCGGCTTTGCTGATACCAAGACTTTCGGCAACCAGCTGAGTACGATCCAGAAGGATTGGCATGTCGTAGTTATATACCGATTCGTTCTGGTTAATAGTCTCGCGATTGTCTTCAGTTGATGCGTTCAACATGAAAAAACTTACATCCTGGTAATCCCAGTTGGTGCGCAGCACTTTATACAGGGCCACACTAGCCTGGTTCATTTCACAGTTGCTGGCATGGGAAATAATTACCACAGCATTCTGATACCGGTACTTACTCAACTGATGCGCATTGCCCTCATGATCAATAAGGGTAAAGTCACCGGTTCGTGCTGCCTGGGCATGAAGGTTAGACGTGAATGTCGCAACTACTGCCAATAAAGCTATCCAATAAATCTTTTTCATAATCATACGACCCCTCACTTACAATTTAGTCTGCTGCCATTGCCGGTGCTCGATCAATGGAGCAGCCAATGCTTATAATAAAATTTTTAGTATTTGATTCGAGCGCCTTTATCAATCAGGAAGATCAGCGCAATACTGATCTTGCCCACCGTAAACTCAACAACAAATTTAATGTCCTGTGTTTAGTGCAAACGGTACTGCAAACAAAACCGGCAAACAAAAAGGGCCGCTTCTCTATGAAGCAGCCCTTTCAGGTTATATTGCTGCTCTGACGATTAACGCATCAGATATCGCGATATGAGAAGTATCCAATGAACATCTCTTCCCAGCTTTGCAGGCCGCCTAAAGCAGGCACTGACGGATCCGGGTTGCCAGGATTGTATTCAGAGTTATCGAAAGCACCTTCAACTACCACTCGTGATCCTGCTGGCAGAACCATTGGGTCTGACAAACGGTAGGTGGGCTGCCAGGCAAAGTTGTAATCTGGCACGTTGATGATTTCTTCTCGGGTATTGTCAGGATAAATCACGCTGGCACGCATTGCCTTGCCACGATAATGCATATGGGCGCGAAAGGCGTGCAGCTCAATATCTTTATCGAATACGTGCGATGCAGCCATCTCATGATTCATTGCACCAGCCGGGATTGTGATTGGATCCGGACGGCTTGGAACAGAAACAGAGTAGGTGCGGTATTCGTGATCAGGAATTTCAGCTCCCTTCGCAAACCACAGGCCTACTCGGGTGTTATCCACTGTTTCCTGACCGAATGACGTGTAGTGCACAGACATTCTGATTGCAGAACCCTGAGGAATTTTCACACCGGTGTTCTCGGGATACGTAGTAGGATCCTCCTTGCCTGGCGCGTAGCCTTCAAGGAATTCACTGCGATCATCATTATCAGTTTCTTCAAATTCTTCTACGTTATCAGAGGCGACTACGTAAGAGAGCAGATGGTGCAATACGCGCTTGTCACCGGGAAGGAACTGCACAGACTTTACCCACACATCTTCATCAAATGGCAGGTCGATGTTGGTGTTAATGTAATCAAGGACGCCAGTGGCGGGCACTGTAAAGCTGGGAACGTCAACCACGTAATCCGGCTGACCATTATATCCCCACTCGTTGGATGAGGGTTGGATCTGTGTAAGTGGATCAACGCCAGTAGCTGCATTAGCTTGAAATGCCATTGCCGCGCTCATTGCAAGCATTAAAGCCAGACCTGATTTCTTCATGATTAAACTCCTCCTGTGGGTTTATCGAATACTAATTCTGTTGTTCTTAAGCAGCCTGTACCGGAGATATTCACGCAATACTTGATACTTGCATCAATCCTACTCCAGGTTCATAGCAGTTTACAAATCCAATAAATTGATTATTAGTGACAATGTGTGTCTGATTCCAGTTCGACAAAGTTCATCTGGAAAGCGTACCATCATCCTATGCGTGTATCACAGCTCGCTCAACTGTTTCCTCTGCAGCGTCTGCTGCTTCGCAGCGCCCGTCTTCTGGTGCTGCTCGCCCTTGTTTATCCTGCTCTTGCCAGCGCACAGAACAATGTGTGGTTGCTTGAACTGAAAGGCGCTGTTGGACCCGCCAGTGCAGATTACCTGGTTCGCTCAATTTCCAGAGCCAATGATCCCGAAGCCAACGTTGAATTAGTCATCATTCAGATAGACACCCCGGGTGGACTGGATATCGCGATGAGAGACATCATCAGCACAATCCTTGCATCCTCCGTCCCGATCGCCTCCTGGACTGCTCCCGGCGGAGCCCGTGCGGCCAGTGCGGGCACTTATATCATGTATGCCAGCCACTTCGCCGCGATGGCTCCGGCCACCAATATCGGTTCTTCCACACCCGTTAATATCGGCGGTGGCAGCCCGTTACCTGCGCCACAGCCCGCCGACGAAGATTCTGAAGAAGGGGAGCCGCAACTGTCTGGTTCTGCAATGGAGCGCAAGGCAATTAATGATGCCGTAGCCTACCTGCAGGGGCTGGCTGAACTGCGGGGAAGAAACGTCGAATGGGCTGAAGAAACCGTGCGCGAGGCTTCCAATCTGTCAGCATCCGAAGCGTTACGGTTGAATGTGGTGGATCTGATTGCACGCGATCTGGATGAGTTGCTTAACAGCCTGGACGGGCGCAGCATTGTGATTAGTGGCGAAGAAAGAACACTGACGCTGGAAGATAGCGTGGTGCAGACTATAGAGCCCGGTTGGAGATATGATTTCTTAAGCGTTATCACCAATCCTAATGTTGCGTACATTCTGCTCATGATCGGGATCTATGGACTGATCCTTGAGTTTTACAATCCAGGCATGGGCCTGCCCGGCATTGTCGGCGTTATCAGCCTGCTGGTCGCAGCATTTGCACTGCAGATGCTGCCAATAAGTTATGCTGGCCTTGCATTGATCATTGTTGGTATCGCTCTGGTGATGTTTGAGGTCTTCTCCCCAAGTTTCGGGGTTTTCGGAGTTGGCGGCATGATTGCATTTATTCTTGGCTCGATAATGTTGATGGATTCTGACTTGCCGGCTTATCAGATATCACTCCCCCTGATCGCTGCCTTCGCAGTGGCCACTGGTGGCCTTATCGTAATTATTCTGGGCGCCATGCTCAGGGCAAGTAAACAACGTGTTGTCAGTGGCACTGAAGCCATGATGGGTAGTGAGGGGTTTGCGCTGGAGGATTTTGAAAAAAACGGACGCATATTTACCCAGGGTGAAAATTGGATAGCAGTTACTGATACCCCGTTAACAAAAGGCGACACAGTTCTGATAACCCAGATAAATGGATTAACTTTAAAAGTCACTAAGAAGGGGTAATGTATGGAAATTTTCTTCCTGGTACTGGCCGCAATAATTCTGGCCTTACTTTTCAGCGCCATCAATGTGCTGCGCGAATATGAACGGGGGGTCGTCTTTATGCTGGGCCGCTTCCAGACGGTGAAAGGACCGGGTCTTATACTTGTTATCCCTGGTATTCAGCAGATCGTGCGCGTCAGCCTGCGCATTTTTGTCTGGGATATTCCATCGCAGGACCTGATCACACGAGACAACGTTTCAGTCAAGGTCAACGCAGTACTGTATTTCCGCGTAGTGGATCCTGAACGGGCTATCATCAACGTCGAAAATTACATGGAAGCCACCAGTCAACTGGCCCAGACAACGCTTCGCTCCGTGCTTGGTAAGCATGAGCTTGATGAACTGCTGGCGGAACGCGACAAACTGAATGCTGATGTACAGGAGATCCTGGACCAGCAAACCGACAACTGGGGCATCAAAGTGTCCAATGTGGAGATCAAGCACGTCGATATCGATGAGAGCATGATCCGCGCAATCGCTCAGCAGGCTGAAGCAGAACGCACCCGTCGAGCGAAAGTCATCCATGCTCTGGGCGAGTTTGAAGCTTCTCAAAAACTGGTGGAAGCCGCCAGATTGCTGGCTACACAACCTGAGTCCCTGCAACTTCGTTATCTGCAAACGCTGACCGACATTGCCGGCGATAAGAGTTCCACTATTGTTTTCCCGCTGCCCATAAATCTGTTGCAAGGGCTTGGCAGATTGATGGATGGGAACTCAGAACAAACCGGTAAGCCACCCACCGCAATTGAGTGAGCGGCCTGTAAGGGTTGAATCGGCCTAACGGTTACTCAGCTGGCGAACGCTGGTTTCTCCAGTTCTTTTTTGCGATCTTCCCAGTAATCAGCGCCATCAATGTTTATCGAAGCCGGATCAAACACTGGATCCACGCCCGTCTTCAGCTGCGCCTCATAATCTCGAAGGCAGGCAAAGGCCGGTTTTTGCAGCAACAGGATAGCGACGATATTCAACCAGGCCATCAGCCCTACGCCTATATCTCCCAGGCCCCAGGCCAGATCAGCTGTTTTTACTGTGCCATAGATCGTAGCGCTGATGATCGCGAACCTCAGTGCTGTGCTCATCCATGGCCGGGCTGTTGCACGATTGATATAGGTAACATTGGTTTCCGCGATATAGTAATAAGCAATGATGGTGGTAAATGCGAAGAAGAATAACGCTATTGCAACGAAGATATTACCAAAGCCAGGCATCACCCCCTCCATGGCAGTCTGCACATAGCCTGGTCCTGCGGCAACTCCAGCCACCCCGGTATACATCATGTCTCCAGCCGCTGTTTCAACGTTATAGAGACCGGTGATCAATAACATAAAGCCAGTTGCAGAGCAGATAAACAGCGTATCTACATACACTGAAAAAGCCTGTACCAGACCTTGCTTGGCAGGATGACTGACAGCGGCGGCTGACGATGCGTGCGGTCCGGTACCCTGACCCGCCTCATTGGAATAAACACCGCGTCTGACACCCCACATGATAGCCATACCCAGTATGCCACCAAAGGCGGAATCGAAACCAAACGCGCTGCGGATCACCAGCATGAAGGTCGCAGGCAACTGATCTATATTCATAGCAATTACAAAACAGGCCACCGCAATATAGGCAAGGGCCATGAACGGCACCGCTGCGCTCGCGAATGCCGCGATTCGGCGCAAACCGCCAAAGATGATGAAGCCCAACAGCACGGCCAGCCCGACCGCTGTAATGACCGGGTCAATATCGAATGCTGTCTGCATGCTGGAGCTGATGGCATTAGCCTGGACGCCCGGTAACAGCACCCCGCATGCCACAATGGTGACGACAGCGAAAACCCAGGCGTAGCGTTTCATGCCCAGCCCCTTTTCGATGTAAAAAGCCGGGCCGCCGCGATACTCGCCATGAATCTTCTCTTTGTACAACTGCCCGAGGGTAGATTCAACAAACGCGGAACTGGCCCCTAGAAACGCAACTACCCACATCCAGAACAAAGCGCCAGGACCGCCAAAGGTAATAGCCGTAGCTACTCCAGCGATGTTACCGGTACCAACACGGCCGGCCAGAGTCATACTCAATGCCTGAAAAGACGATATTCCTGCCGCGGTACTTTTACCTGAGAATATAAGGCGAACCATTTCGCCTAAATGCCGCAACTGAAGAAAGCGAGTGCGAATGGAAAAGTAAAGACCTGCACCCAGACATAAAAAAACCAGCGGAGGGCTCCAGACAATGCTGTTAATTGCACTTACAAATTCATTCATATGCAGGTCTCAATTGTTATTTTAAAGGTGCTGCCCGTTGCCAACAGCCTGATCAGATTCAGGGCTAAGAGTACCGGCATCTGCGGCTCAAGTCATTAAGCAATAAACGCCTTAAAATGGTGCGAAATCAGCGCCAATAAAAACCCCGCCGAAGCGGGGTTTCTTATAGCTGTCACGGAAATTATCTGAAAGCTGACTTTGCTTTTGCAGGCAGCGTTAAGTCTCCTGGCAGAGGCGTGTTACATCATGCCGCCCATGCCACCCATACCACCCATACCACCCATTCCGCCCATGTCACCGCCAGCAGATTTTTCTTCTGCTAAATCAGTGATCATGCACTCAGTGGTAATCATCAAACCAGCTACTGAACCAGCTGCCTGCAGCGCGCTGCGGGTAACTTTTGCCGGGTCAATAATGCCTTGCTCAACCATGTCTACGTATTCGCCATTCGCGGCGTTGTAACCGAAGTTACCAGTACCGGCCTGAACTTTATCCAGCACTACCGATGGCTCATCACCTGAGTTCTTAACGATTTGACGCAGCGGCGCAGTAACAGCACGCAGCAGCAATGCGATACCAACGTTCTGGTCCTCATTGTCGCCTTTGAGGCCCTGTACCTTTTGCAGTGCACGTACCAGCGCTACACCGCCGCCTGGAACCACACCTTCTTCTACCGCAGCGCGGGTTGAATGCAGAGCATCTTCGACGCGGGCTTTCTTCTCTTTCATTTCCATCTCAGTGCCAGCACCGACTTTGATCACTGCAACACCACCAGCCAGTTTCGCTACGCGTTCCTGCAGTTTCTCTTTATCGTAATCAGAAGAGGTATCTTCGATCTGTCTGCGGATCTGATGCACACGCGCTTCGATCAACTTGGAATCACCGGCGCCATCAATAATGGTGGTGTTCTCTTTTGACAAAACTACGCTTTTAGCGTTGCCCAGATGTTCAAGGGTGGCACTTTCCAAGCTCAGGCCAACTTCTTCAGAAATAACCGTACCACCAGTCAGGGTAGCGATATCTTCCAGCATGGCTTTGCGACGATCACCAAAACCAGGCGCTTTAGCCGCTGCTACTTTAACGATGCCGCGCATATTGTTGACGATCAAAGTTGCCAATGCCTCGCCTTCAACATCCTCAGCAATTACCAGCAGGGGACGGCCTGATTTTGCTACAGATTCCAGTACCGGGAGCATATCGCGGATATTGGAGATCTTTTTGTCGACCAGCAGAATAAAAGGATTTTCGAGCTCAGCGCTCATATTGTCCTGATTGTTGACGAAGTAAGGTGACAGGTAACCACGATCAAACTGCATACCTTCCACAACGTCCAGTTCGTTATCAAAACCAGAGCCTTCTTCCACGGTAATTACGCCTTCTTTACCGACTTTTTCCATTGCTTCAGCGATGATCCGACCGATTTCGGTATCGGAGTTGGCAGAGATAGCACCAACCTGAGCAATCGCTTTAGAGTTGGTGCAGGGAATCGACAGTTTGCCAATTTCTTCCACCATGGCTTTAATCGCTTTATCGATACCACGTTTGAGATCCATCGGATTCATGCCCGCAGCTATCGCCTTCAGACCTTCATTCAGAATAGCCTGAGCCAGAACTGTTGCAGTCGTGGTGCCATCGCCGGCTACGTCAGAAGTATGGGAAGCTACTTCTTTAACCATCTGCGCGCCCATGTTTTCAAACTTGTCCTTAAGTTCGATTTCTTTGGCCACTGACACACCGTCTTTAGTCACGGTAGGAGCGCCGAATGATTTGTCCAGGACTACGTTACGACCTTTAGGTCCCAGAGTTACTTTTACTGCGTCGGCCAGAATATTTACACCTTTAAGGAGTTTCTGGCGCGCTGGATCACCGAATTTTACGTCTTTAGCCATTTTTCACTATTCCTGTATTTCTTGATTATTCATGGTTTGGAGTAACGTGTCTGCAGCGAAGTTTAAGCTTCGATCACGCCGTAGATTTCGTTCTCGCTCAGGATCAGCAATTCCTCATCGCCAATCTTCACGGTGTTGCTGGCATACTTGCCAAACACCACAACATCACCCACTTTCAAATCTACTGGACGTTTGTCACCATTTTCCATGATGCGTCCCGGGCCCACGGCCAGAACTTCACCCTGAGCTGGTTTCTCTGCCGCCGAGCCGGGTAGAACGATTCCTCCCGCAGTCTTTGTCTCTTCTTCCTTGCGTCGAACTACGACACGGTCTTGCAAAGGTCGAATCTTCATTACTCGTACTCTCCTGAAATGAATTGGTACTACTCTGGTTATTAAGAATATGCCGTCAGCCCGCTAAGGACAGACAACAAAACTATGTCTTGTGTGACCCTAGATGGGGCTGCTGCTGGGGAATTCAATGGGAAGGTTTAAAATTTATTGCGTGAAGCCGGAAATACGGCTTATTGCTTTTCGTTATCGTCCAGGCGCGGCTTATTTTCATCCGTATAGTCGCCTTCCACGACTTCTCCGTCATCAGATCTGCTTCGATCACGCGTATAGGGAGAGCCAGCCATGAATCTGCCGCCGATACCACCAAAGAACAGTCCCTTACCTGAGCGCAGTACCTTTGCGGCGATGCGTCGCCGAAAAAGTGGCGTCAGCAGGGTAAATCCAATGGTGTCGGTAATAAACCCTGGCGTCAGCAGCAGCGCTCCAGCAAAAGCGAGCATCATACCTTCAATGATTTCCTGGGCTGGCAACTGGCCGTCGCGCAGGCGGACATTAGCTCGGGTCAGCGTACTAAAACCCTGACGTTTGAGCACACTCAGGCCCACAAACGCGGTCACAATAACCAGTAGCAGTGTGGGGACACCGCCAATCCAATCCGCCACCTCAAATAAAAGCAGCAACTCGGCGATTGGGATAACAATAAAAATTATCAGAGGTATGCGCACTTCAAATAGTTCCTTTGCTTGTTGAAAGCCCGTTTTGTTGACCGTCAATCACCGGGGTGCCTGTATGCAACTCACGCTGGCGAGCCACTACAATGAAGGCCAATACAATAGCCACCAGTCCTATCAAGACAGAGTACAGGAAAAAAGTCGCATATCCTGCTCCCAGAGCAGCAGGAGACACTCCCACCATCAACGCCCCATTCGCCAATGAGTCTGGCGGCAAATCGCTGAATAGCGGCATCAGACCTGCAATGGGGCTGCCTGCTTCGGCTGAACGTGCAGCAGCCTCTACAATACGCCCGCTTTGAGAGGCTACCAATTTACCCAGCAAGGCGTAAAGAGAGGAAAACAGTGCATATTGCGTGGCCGTAAATCCGGATGATGTTAGAGAGGACATATACGCTATTAAAGCTGTACCGGCAAAACCTGCTGCCAGATTGTCTATGCTTATCGAGATGTACAGAGCCCAGACTTCCGGGCCTTGGGTGGCCAGCCAGAAAAATACCAGATTAGATAAGGGGCTGGCGAATACCCCGATCAACATGGTGCGCAAGACGCCAAACCTGGCTACGCCGAAGCCGCCAACAGCCACACCAACTATCAGCGCAACTACACCGAAAATTTTGCGAACCTCTGCTATCTCGCCAAGACTGAAGCCAAGATCCACATAGAATGGCCCCATCAGATTCAACACAAAATCGGACAGGCGGTAGAGACAAATCAAAGCCAGTATCAAGGCGCCCAGACGCCCACCAAAACGCGCAAAAAAATTGCCCAGCGGTTCACCATAGGCACGGCTCAAATGCACACCAGGTCTTGTTCTGATGCCAGGTATCGGCAGGCACGCGAGCGCCAGCAAACCCAATCCGCCAAACACCGCAGCTACCTGCAAATATATGCCAAGAGGAACTTCACGCCAGACGGCGGCAAGCGTTGCTCCGGATTCCACTGAAGCACCTGCCAATATTATCAATGCTTCCAGCAATGACGCGTTGCCTGACAATCCTGAACCAATGATAAGTGCAGCAAAGATGATAATAAGCAGTCGTGCCGTCCACTCCAGAACTTCTGCGGCTGGACGGCTGGGCATATCGTTGACCAGACTGACAAATGGCCGAGCAGCCACTTCTCTTGGAGCCAGTAAAACCCCGGCCACACCGATACCCATCATGCCTGCCATCACGGCATAGGAAAAATTCCAGCTGAACGCTTCTGCCAAAAACAGCGGCACCGCACCCGACACGATCATTGCCAGACGATATCCCCACTGGTATGCGGCAGCCATTGCGCCATAGCGACTCTCATCGACGGCTTCAATGCGCCAGGCATCAATAACAATATCCTGAGTTGCTCCCGCGAATCCAACCAGTGCCGCCAACATGCCGACCCGCCAGATATTCAGTTCCGGGCTGGACCCTGCGATGAACCAGAGACCAATGATAATGACTGCCTGCATCGCCAACATCCAGGAGCGACGGCGACCCAGCAGTTTATCGAGCACGGGGAGACGAACTCGGTCGATTAATGGAGCCCAGATAAATTTAAGGGCATAGCTCAGCGTGGCGAGGGCGAATATGGAGATGGATTGAAGTGACAAGCCGGATTGGCGCAACCAGACGGACAAGGTATCGAATATCAGCAGAAAAGGCAGGCCCGCTGCGAAACCCAGCAGCAACATGACCAGCACACGTCGCTCAGTGTAAACCGCCAGTGCTGCCCAGGTGCTGACGCGAGCTTCGACCGGCGCTTCTGTTACCGCACCCATCAATGCTTACTCACTGCCGGTCTGCTCATGGGATATGCTCAGAGTTAATCTCGGAAATTATTGTACTGCAAGGGAATGCCCGGGTTCTCCTCGCGCAGCATTGCAATCACTTCCTGCAGATCATCGCGCTTCTTGCCGGTAACACGCAGCTTATCGCCCTGTATCGCAGTTTGTACTTTGAGTTTTTTATCTTTAATCAGTTTGACAATTTTGCGCGCCACGTCAGCTTCAATGCCTTGCTGAATCGTAACCTTCATAATTGCCCGCTTGCCGGATTGCTGTATGTCGCCTTCCTGCATGCTTTTAACGTCGACACTGCGTTTAACCAGTTTGCTGCGCAGAATTTCCATCATTTGCTGGATCTGAAAATCAGACTCTGCGGTGACGGTAATCTCAGCCTCTCCGACCTCAAAGCTGGCTTCCACTCCTTTAAAATCGAAACGCGTTCCCACTTCCCTACTGGCCTGGTCAACGGCGTTGTTGACCTCCGGCATATTGACCTCAGAGACTATATCGAATGACGGCATGTTCTATCCTCGTTATTGCTTGCAAAGTTTCCTGCTAAAGGTAGGCTTCCCTGGTGGCGGAGCCTGCACATACTACCATTGCGATGCATCAACACGGAACAACCAGGACAGAAGCAGTTTATGGCAAAATTTGTAGCTAAGCAGCGCGGCTGGCATGTCATCGGCGCCGGCGCGATGGGTTGTTTGTGGGCGGCACGTCTGTGGCAAAGAAGCCAGCTTGTCGGCCAGCGGGAAGTCACTCTGTTGTTGCGTAGTGGCCAGGCGGTGACCGATTACCTAAGTGCGGGCGGCATCTTGTTAGATGCAGGCACAGAAAAATTTTCCTGTCCCTTGGGGGCGGCGGCGGTAGACAGCATCAGTGGTCAGATTGCTAATGTTCTGGTAGCCACCAAAGCTCAGCACGTCGAGTCTGCGCTGCAGTCAGTCAGTCATGCGCTGACTCCGGAAACCCGTATCGTGCTGCTTCAAAATGGCCTCAGAAGTCAGCATCTGATCTCAGCACAGTATGGCGCGAAGCGTGTCTATTGTCTGAGCACCAGCCACGGTGCATGGCTGCATGCGCCTTATCAGGTGGTGCACGCAGGTTTAGGCGCCGCGTGGCTGGGTCAGTTCCATCAATCCTCACACAATATACAGACAATGCTCGATCTGCTGCCCGCCCGGCAAATGAATATTCAACATGATCCTGATATCAACCATCGACTGTGGCACAAGTTCGCAATCAATTGCGCAGTAAATGCGTTGACCGTCGTGCACAGCTGCCGCAATGGAGAGTTGTTGACCCTGCCTGCCGCACGACAACAGTTAATCCAGCTGTGTGCGGAGATTGAGCATATTTTTACCGCGGTTCCTGATGCCCCATTGCTCGATAATCTTTTGGAATCTGTCGATGAAGTCCTGCGTGCCACCGCTTCGAATTACTCTTCCACACTGCAGGACGTGCGCAATGGCAAAGTCACCGAAATCGCGGATTTGAACGGCTATCTCTTGGAACTTGCGCAGCAGCACGACTGTGCTGCACCAATGAACATTGCGCTGACAAATGCCGTTCTGTCGAAGCGGGTGAACTGATGCCGGCTGTTCAGATCGGCTGTCCGGTCGATTGATCGGTCTGCTTATCAGACTGCCGGCCTGAGTTTGCTGCAGTTTTTGGCTCAGGTCTGCCCCGGAGTCAAGGACCGGCAAAGTCTGGGACCCGCTGAGTTAAGAATGAGTATGCTAGAATCCGCCCTCCCGGGCTCAGAGCGTTACCCACCCGGGGCTCAAACGGCACTCACACTGGAATTCCCTTGATACAAAGACATCATTACATGCTGCTGGTCCTGCTCAGTGCTCTGGCACTGCTCAGCTTCCTTGTGTCCCTGCGCAGCGGCAGTGTCAATTTGAACCTGCTTACGGTTTTACAGCAGCTGTTTGCACCGCAACCTGGACTGGAACAACAAATCGTTTGGGAACTGCGCCTGCCTCGCAGCCTGTCTGCTTTTATAGTGGGTGGATTGCTGGCTCTGGCAGGCGTAATTATGCAGGTCCTGCTCCGCAACCCTCTGGCTGATCCTTATATACTGGGCGTGTCGGGAGGCGCCGCAGTCGCTGCACTGGCTGCAATTCTGCTTGGGTTCAGCGGTGTCTGGATTGCAAACTCAGCATTTGCCGGGGCCCTGTTCTCGATTTTCATTGTGTTTGGTCTGGCCAGCGGCTTTTCGCAGAACTCCCAGTGGTCCGCGACCCGTCTGCTGCTCACCGGCGTGGTGGTATCCGCCGGCTGGGGGGCAATGATCAATATTTTGTTAACAACGAGCTCCGACAATAACGTCCACAGCATGCTGTTCTGGTTAATGGGCGATCTGAGTCAAAGCAGGGTTGGTGTCGCCCACTTCCTGCTGTTACTGACGGGCCTGCTGCTGACCTTGTGGCTGGCCCGCTCACTCAATGCGCTGGCGCGCGGCGAACTGCTGGCAGCCTCGCTGGGCGTGAATGTGACTCGCTTGAAACTGCTGCTTTATTTTTCTGCCTCAGTACTGACTGCCAGTGCGGTGACTATTGCCGGTTCGGTGGGTTTTGTTGGACTGGTCATTCCTCATATGCTGCGTTTGCTGGGTGCCAGAGATCATCGGATTCTGCTGCCCTGCTCAGTGTTGCTGGGAGGCAGCTTTCTGATGATCGCCGACAGTGTGGCACGGACTGTGGTTGCTCCCCAACAACTGCCGGTTGGAGTAGTTACTGCCATCATTGGTGTGCCGACCTTCCTGTTCATTATGCGTCGCAGCAGCAGGCAGATTCTATGAGCATCGGCAGCATATTAAGCACGCGCGAACTCGAGTTAAATATTGCAGGTAAAACGCTGTGCAAAAATCTAAACCTGGATTTGAGTGAAGGCCAGAGTCTGGGAGTACTTGGACGAAATGGTACCGGCAAAACTACTTTACTGCATACCCTGCTGAATTTCAGAGTCCCGGACCAGGGCAGCATCAGCATCTGTGGCAAAAATATCCGGGAAGTTTCCAGAACAGAATCCGCTTTGAACACCGGTATTCTTTTTCAAAACAGCAATGATGAAATGCCTGCGACGGTAATGGAGCTGGCGTTGATGGGCCGTTATCCACACATCAGCGGATGGCGATGGGAAAATGAGAACGATACCGCGAAAGCGCGCGAAGCATTAATAAGCATGGAACTGGACGATCTGGCGGACCGACAGATAGCTACTTTATCGGGGGGTGAACGGCAAAGACTGGCACTGGCAATGCTGCTGACCCAGGCGCCGAAACTCTATCTGCTGGATGAACCGAGTAATCATCTGGATGTCGGTTTTCAGATTAAAGCGCTGAATGTGCTGAAGGGAAGACTCGCTGAATCTGGTTCAGCACTTTGTATGGCGAGTCATGATATCAATCTGACCGCGAGGTTTTGCGAACAGATTCTGTTGTTCATCGGTGATGGCAGTTTCGTCTATGGTTCGGCAGACAGCGTGCTGAGCGAAAAGAATCTTACTGCTGCCTATGGATGCCCCATAAGCAGAGTAAAAAGTGGCAATCAGCTGGTATTCTTTCCAGGATAGACTGCATCGTCGGCTTTTAAGACCGACAGCCTTAAAGGTTATAAAACCAGCAGCCGGATATCACTAAGCAGCTGCGCAAGCAGAGTGGCAAACATGCCGCCATCCACACCATTTACCGCCCGGTGGTCGTAGGACAAGGTCAGCGGCAACATCTGCCGTGGCACGAACTCGCCGTTAACGTATACGGGCTTGGTGCTGGTTCTTGAAACACCCAGAATAGCTACCTCTGGCGTATTAACAATGGGAGTGAATCCGGTTCCACCGATAGCTCCCAGACTGGAGATAGTGAAACAGGCGCCCTGCATGTCTTCTTTGGTCAGACGACGCTGTTTGGCTTTATCGCTTAGATGAGCTACTTCCTCCGCAATTTCCCAGATACTTTTCCGATCAACATTACGCACCACCGGCACTACCAGGCCAGCTTCAGTTGCCACAGCTACACCTATATGGATGTATTTTTTCTGAATCAGATATTCACCGGAAGAATGCAGTGACACATTGAACTGCTTATACTCCTGCAAAACCTTCGCACAGGCTTTCAACAGAAACGGTAGCAGCGTCAGTTTAATGCCTTTCTTATCGGCAACAGATTTTTGTGCATTACGGAACTGTTCAAGCTCAGTAATATCCGCCTCATTAAATTGAAAAACGTGCGGTACGGCATTCCAGCTGCGCTGCATATTCACCGCAGTGAGTTTGTGCAGCTTACTCATCTGCACCTGTTCGATGTCACCAAACTGGCTGAAATCGATGTCTGGAACGGTTGAAACTGCAACTCCTGCAGATGCGGCAACAGGTGCCTGCAGACGATCCTTTACGAATTTATTGATATCCTCTTTGAGTAATCTGCCTTTAGCGCCGGTGCCGCTCAGCTGAGTAAGATCAACACCAAGTTCACGTGCAAGTTTTCGCACAGCGGGTCCGGCATAAACTTTCACTGCAGTCCTGGATGAGGCTGTCTGCGAAAACTCCTGCTGCTTCTGCTGCAGGGATTTTTGTTGTGCTTCGGTGCCCTGACTGGCAGCGGCCTCATCCGTCGATGGAGCGTCGTGTTCAACAGTTTCATCACTTGCAGCTTTGCCTGACTCAGCAACCTGCTGTTTATGCTCTACACCTTTCTCATCAACATCTGCGGAAGCACCGCTAACCTGGAGTTCCAGAATCACCGAGCCGGCAGAAACCTTGTCACCAATTTTCAGTTTAACTGATTTTACAATGCCCGCTTGAGGTGAAGGAATATCCATCGCCGCTTTATCTGATTCAAGCGTGATCAGAGCATCCTCGACCGCAATTTCATCCCCGGGTTTGACATGTATTTCGATTACTTCTACATCGCTGTCCTCACCAAGGTCGGGGACTTTGATGGCTTCGATACTGTCTTTAGCAGGAACTGCGGTTTTAGCAGGCGCTTTGGCTTCAGTTTTCAAAGCCGCCTGATCTGAAGCTTTGGCTGTGGCAGGTGCGGCAGCGCGTTTCTCCGGGGCTTTCTCCGGTGACTTCTCCGATGCCTTGCCAGCTGATTCGGTTTTGGCTGCGGGAGCAGGTTTTTCTTCGGCGGCAGATTCTGATGATTCTTCAACCTCTAACTTAAGGATTTCATGGCCCTCGGAAATCTGATCGCCGAGTTTTACGGAAATACTCTTAACCACACCACTGCGCGGCGAAGGTATTTCCATCGCGGCTTTATCACTTTCCAGCACCAGCAGTGAATCATTTTCACTCACTGACTGCCCGACCTTAACGAGCAACTCGATTACTTCTACGTCTTTGGAATCTCCCAAATCCGGTACTTTTATACTTTCAACAGGCACGGGTTCTTGCTCCTGAATTTGCTATCCTGGTGTTGTAAGGCTTCATGAAAACATATCTACAGAGTTACTGGATTGCCCTTCTCAGGATCTATTCCCATTGTCTTCATGGCTTTGGCAACTGCCTCTGCGCTTACCACATTTTTTTCTTTCAATTCGGTCAGAGCTGCCAGGACGATAAAATTTCTATCCACTTCAAAAAAGCGGCGCAGATTTTTTCTGGTATCACTGCGGCCGTAGCCGTCGGTACCAAGCACTCGATATGAACCAGGCACGAACTCTCTGATCTGGTCAGCATAAATTTTCATGTAATCAGTCGCAGCTATTACCGGACCTTCTGCAGTCGACAGACTTTTAGTGACATGAGGAACCTTTGCCCTCTTGGTCGGGTGCATCATATTCCAGCGGCTGAGACTCAGAGCTTCACGGCGCAGCTCGTTAAAGCTGGTAACGCTCCACACGTCAACCAGGCATTTATAGTCTTCACGCAGAATTTTCGCTGCCGCTCGCACTTCACGCAGGATCGTGCCACTGCCAAGCAGGCGCAGACGCAAGTCGGAACTGGCTTTGCCTTTCAGCTTGTAGTCATCGCTGCTGCCATCTTCCAGCAGATACATGCCTTTGATAATGTTTTTTTCTACATTTGCCGGCATCTCAGGATGGGTGTAGTTTTCGTTCATCGTGGTGATGTAATAAAAAACTGATTCCTTCTCCTGGTACATCCGTCGCAGTCCATCCTGAATGATCACCGCCAATTCATAGGCATAGGTAGGGTCATAGGTGACACAATTAGGGATAGTGGAAGCCAGCAGATGACTGTGCCCGTCCTGATGCTGCAAACCTTCGCCGTTCAGGGTGGTTCTACCCGCCGTGGCCCCGATCAAAAAGCCGCGTGCCTGCGAATCGCCGGCAGCCCAGGCCAGATCGCCAATACGTTGAAATCCAAACATGGAGTAGTAGATATAGAACGGGATTAACGGAAAGTCATTAACGCTGTATGAAGTCGCAGCAGCAAGCCAGGCGGAGAAAGCACCGGCTTCAGTGATACCTTCTTCAAGCATCTGGCCTTTGCGATCTTCGCGGTAATACATTATCTGGCTGGAGTCAGTAGGATCGTACAACTGTCCTTCTGATGAATAAATCCCGATCTGCCTGAACATACCTTCCATGCCGAAGGTGCGCGCCTCGTCCGGCACAATAGGAACCACACGATGGCCGATTTCCTTGTCCTTGCATAAGGTGGTCAGCATGCGCACAAAGGCCATTGTCGTTGAGACCTCGCGCTCGCCAGTTCCCTGAGTCTGCGGTTTAAACATATTCAAATCAGGCACTGGCAGGGAATAACTGTCCTTCCTGCGCTGCGGCACGATACCACCAACTGCCTGTCGCTGTTTGCGCATATAACGCAGTTCCAGGCTGTCCTCGGAAGGACGATAGTAAGGCACTGATTCAAGCTTATCGTCGGGAATTGGCACATTAAAACGATCGCGGAACAGCTTAAGCTCCTCGATATCAAGTTTTTTCACAGAGTGAGTAGCATTCTGCGCTTCCGCTGATCCCCCAAAAGCGTAACCTTTCACTGTCTTGGCCAGGATTACTGTCGGCTTGCCATTGCGCTTTGTTGCTTCCGCATAAGCGGCATAAACCTTAAACGGATCATGTCCGCCACGATTAAGCGCCATGATGTCGTTGTCAGACAGATGCTCAACCATCGCGAGCAGCTCAGGACTTTTGCCGAAGAAATGTTCGCGAGTATAAGCACCGCCGCGCCCCCAGTAATTGATATATTCGCCATCGACCACTTCATCCATGCGCTGCTGCAACAGACCATCTTTATCTGCCTGTAACAACGCATCCCAATGCCGTCCCCAGACGACTTTTATCACGTTCCAGCCAGCGCCGCGGAACACGCCTTCAAGTTCTTGAATGATTTTGCCGTTTCCGCGCACCGGGCCGTCCAGACGCTGGAGATTGCAGTTGATCACAAAAATCAAATTGTCGAGTTTCTCACGGCCAGCCTTGCTGATTGCACCGAGTGATTCCGGCTCATCAGTTTCACCATCTCCAAGAAACGCCCATATTTTGCGATCACTGTTATCAAGCAAACTACGACTGGTCAGATACTTCATAACATGAGCCTGGTAAATCGCGGCAATAGGACCAAGTCCCATGGAGACAGTAGGGAATTGCCAGTAGTCTGGCATCAGCCAGGGATGCGGATAAGAGGAAAGGCCCTTGCCGTCTACTTCCTGACGGAAATTATCCAGCTGCTCTTCGGTCAGACGTCCTTCCAGGAAGGAGCGCGCGTAAATTCCCGGGGAAGAGTGGCCCTGAAAATAAATCAGATCTCCACCGTGATTCTCAGTAGGTCCGCGGAAGAAGTAATTGAATCCCACATCGTACAAAGTAGCGGCTGATGAGAATGTTGAGATATGCCCACCAAGTTCCGCGCCAGGTTTTTTACCCGCGCGCATAACCATTGCCAGCGCATTCCAACGGATAATGCCGCGAATCTGCCGCTCCATAAACATATCGCCAGGCATCTTGTCTTCATCAAGCGGGGAGATGGTATTGCGATAGGCGGTTGTCACCGCAGAGTAAGGTAGTTGCTGCGCGCCTCGCGTGGCCAATTCTGACAGGCGGCTGAGCAGATAATGCGCCCGTTCTGCACCCTCCTCATCAATGACGGAATCCAGTGCATCCAGCCATTCCTTGGTTTCTAAGGGGTTGCCATCTTCTTTAGCGTGACTCATAAGGACTTAATCTCTCTTTACTTTCTGTAAATAATTTACATATAGGCCACGATACTACTGAAATTCATGCATATTTTCAACCGCGTGCAACAAAGATGTAGTTAAACTACAAGAATAAAATGCCGATTGGATCTCAATTACCGAAGCCATAGACAGTCAGCAGAGCCATCGCAGATATCCAGATCACCTGACTTCTGAGCATTAGGGACATTAACTCTTCTACTCGGCGTGCAGCCCACTCCGGATAGCTTTCTACACTTTCTGCTCCTGCCTCACCTGCTGCACCTGTTACACCTGTTGCACCTGTTGCGCCCGTAATGCCTGCATTGTCTCCCTCCTCTATACTGTCAAGGCGCACCAACATTCTCATTGAACTGGATCCGCTTGCATCCACGGCACAGGCTTTAACCAATTCCAAAGCCGAAGTCAGAGACAAAAAGCTTTCCTGAAGTCGATTGAATGCCGCGACAAAATCCCCTGCAAGTGCGAAGGTCAGGGCCAGCGCACGTGCAGGCAGCCATTCCAGAATGAACACGAGTCGCGCGATCAGCGCCTCTGCCCCTCCATCTTCCTGCCAGCGCAATGACCCGCTGCAGGCTGCATTGGCATAATACAATCTCCCCAGCGTATAAATTAAAACGCCGACTGGTCCCAGCAGTAAATACCAGAATATCACGACAAAAAGTCGCTCAAAGTAGCTGGCAACCAGAAAATCATAAAACTTCTGATGGAGACCGGAATACTCCGTAAAATTACCTTCAAAGCGGTCAGGCGCCTGCTGTTCCAGCAACAGCCAGGCCCCTTCATAGTCACCCGCATGCCAGCGGGCAAGATACTGACGACTGAGTTGAATGAGATTTAAACGGTCTAACGCGAATAACAACACCAGTATATGTATGGCCAGTGTGATAAATCCCAGCAACACCCCGCTGCTGATCCATAACACCAGAGTCAACAGCATGGCGGGAAGCAGTAATAAAGCGGCAGGAAAGACGATGTCATAGCGATTAATAGCTGCAGGAAGTTGCTTAACTCTGCCGCTCAGCCAGCGTTGAAACACAGGAAACCAGGATTCCCCGGAAAATTTTCTTTGTTCACGCCAGTAATGGTTAATCAAAAGACAAATAAGTACCACGAGAAATTTCATATTAACCCGCCGTTTAATCTGCAGCTTCATGTTCGGTAAAGAGACATAACTGCTTATATTTTTCCCAATTAAAACAGGGGCCTGGATCTGTCTTTCTGCCTGGAGCAATATCGTTGTGACCAACTATTCGCTGCGCTGTAATTGCAGGATAGGTGTTTTGCAGTACGGCCGTAACATGAGCGAGCTGTTCATATTGCTGCGGTGTGAATTCATCAGTATCGCAACCCTCCAGCTCAATCCCTATAGAATAGTCATTGCAGTTGCTGACGCCGCAGAAGCTTGAAACGCCGGCATGCCAGGCTTTTTTATTAAAGGGTACGTATTGATGAAGTTCACCACTGCGACGAATCAGTACGTGCGCGGAAACATGTAATTCAGCGATTCCCTGGAAATAGGGATGGTCATCAATGCGCAGCTGGTTACAAAAAAAATCATCTATATAGGGGCCTCCATACTGACCGGGCGGCAGGCTGATGCTATGAATAACCAGCAGGTCAATTTTCTGCCCCTGTGGACGCTCGCTGCAGTTGGGCGAATCCAATTGTTGGGCCAGGCTCAGGCGGTGCGCATGAATCAAGAAATTACCTCGTCTCCTGTGGTAAAGTTAGAGCCGAGTATAACACTATTCCGGGCAGGCAGACCCTGCAATACATGACGCAAAGAGATCCCTCTAATGCAGGCAGACCGGCCGGTCTGTCGATGCTGGTTATTAGTTTTGTGATGGGCATAGTCCTGCTGACAATGTTTTTTGACAACTGGCTGGGGAAGCAGGAGAACCCGAATCAGCAACCGGTAACTCGAATAGATGCTGATGGCGTGTACGAACTGCAGCTGCAGCGCAATCGTCAGGGGCATTATGTATTCAATGGACTGATTAACGATGCACGCACAGTTTTTCTGTTGGATACCGGTGCTACCGATGTTGTGCTTTCTGAACAACTGGCCGTGCGTGCCGGACTGCAGCCTGGTCTGGCCATGCAGGCAATGACGGCGAACGGTACTGTAACCGTCTACAGCACGATCATCAACGAACTGCGTCTGGGAGACATTATCCTTGAGGATGTCCGTGCCAGCATCAACCCAGCAATGAGTGGTGATGAGGCCCTGCTTGGCATGAGTGCACTGCGCCATATCGAGTTCAGCCAGCGTGGCGATGCGCTAACGCTGCGTTACGTCCCTTGAAAGTGAACTGGAACTAATAAATACACAAGGAATAGCTGTTGATGACCCGCGTCAGACTGCCCGCCGATCTCTCTACAACCGTTGAACGTGCCCTGCAGGAAGATCTGGGTGACGGCGATATCAGCGCTCAGTTGATTGCTCCGGACACACAGGCGATCGCACATATATTCTGTCGCGAAACCGCCGTATTATGCGGCACTCCATGGGCTGATGAAGTGATCAGGCAACTGGACGATCAAATAAGCATTTACTGGCATGCCGCTGACGGCGATCTGCTTGGCGCGGATCAAAAAATAGCCAGCTATCAGGGAAGCGCCCGATCTCTGCTCAGTGCGGAACGTAGTATGCTGAATTTTCTGCAGACCCTATCCGGCACTGCGACCCTAAGTCGACACTATGCCCAACAGGTTGCGCATACTGAAGTCCGTCTGCTGGACACGCGCAAAACCATTCCGGGACTGCGTACCGCGCAAAAATATGCAGTACTGACTGGTGGTTGTTTTAACCATCGGATGGGCTTGTATGACGCTTTCCTGATCAAGGAAAATCATATAAATGCGTGTGGCTCAATCACTGCAGCCGTCACCAGGGCCAGAACGCTGCATCCACACAAGCCGGTTGAGGTTGAAGTTGAAAACCTGGAGCAATTGCAGGAAGCTCTGGATATCGGAGCAGATACCATCATGCTGGATAATTTCGCACTGGGTTTATTGTGCGAGGCGGTTGCTATCACAGCGGGCCGGGCAAAACTGGAAGCGTCTGGAGGTATCAATACCAGCACCCTGATTCCAATTGCCGAAACCGGAGTAGACTACATATCAATTGGCGCTTTAACCAAGAATTGCACAGCCATAGATCTGTCCATGCTTTTTGAATGATGAGGTATACAACCATGACTGAACAAATGCGCCTTGTCCCTGATGCCCTGAAGTGGCTTGTGACATTAAGTCTGTCGCTGCTTCCCGGGCTTCTGATGGCGCACCCTGGCCCTTTGGATGACAATGGCGGGCACTATGATGAGAGCGGCGCATCCTATCATTGTCATATGAGCAATTGTTCGGAACCCGATACCTTCACCCGCGGCAATCGCGACAGCTTTTTCTTCGATCCGACCACCCGTGACCGATTTTATAATGAGACCGACTGGCCTCTGTTTGAAGGTAACAGCAGTAATTGCCGCAGTATCCGCCAGACCATTCTGGTATTAACCAGCCGGGAAACTGTCAGTTTTACCAATCCTCGGGAGTGTGAGGTAAGAACCGGCAGTTGGATAGATGAATATACCGGTAACCGTTTCAAGGTCGCCAACCAGCTCGAATTGGATCATATTATTCCTCGTCGTTATGCGCACAATCAGGGAGGCGATCGCTGGCCGCCGGGCAAAAAATTTGAATTTGCCAATGACCCGATGAATCTGATTATGGTTGAGCGCCGGGAGTCACGGCGCAAAGCTGATAATGGACCGAGCAGGTATCTGCCGCGCGAAGCGTTTCAATGTGAATATGCCCAACACTGGCGCACTATTGCAGACAAATACGACCTGCGGTTAAACACCCGCGACAGCAATCGGATCGTGGTGATTTTACGCGGCTGTGGGGAGGATGGGCCGACAATTTCTGTTGATGAAGATGCATCGCGCTGATGCCTGGCCTGCCCTTTCGCCGAGGCAGGTCAAGCCAGTAGTTCCAGTTCTATATTAAGGTGCGCGAACCACTTTGGTGTTCTTCATGGTGTCGCCAGCATAAGTCAGGCGCTGCTCGCCCGCCGGGAAACCAACCAGCTCGAAGATGTGCGCAAGGATATTCTCGTATTCGTTATCCATCAGTGTACCCGGCTTATCCGCAGGCATTCCCGCCATAATAGATTCAAACATATACAGTAATGGCTGGCCGTTGTAGCTGTTCAGTGTGGTCTTGTAGAAGTCAGCATTATGGCAGGCTGAGCAGTTCTGCTCAAACAGAGGCTTGCCCGCAACTGCTTGCTCAGCCGTGTAAATACCATCGCTCAATGTCATCCCATCATTCGAACTGTCTTCTGCAAGGGCACCCATCGAGAATACACTGGTGCTTATAAGAGCGGCGATTACCGTATTGAATAACAGAGCTGACTTTTTCATTAAACTACTCCTGCACATTCTTTGTGCCATCAGATTACTTCAAGATTACTACAGGCGGGACTGTAATGGACCCGCATTTGTGCTATTAATTCCATTTGATGTGTCGATCAGTGGATCCTGATATCTGATTGATGCTGAAATCATCTTAGCAGCTCATCCTGAACGCTGACTGAACACTTAACTAAACTCGTAACTGAGCACCAGTATTCGATGAGGGCTGTACCTTAAACTACCTGTTTAATTTTGGCAACTGGATGCAGACTTACTGCGGACCGTCTTTAAGAGGCGCATTCAGCATTCCAATTAACTGATTCTGCCTGCTGAATACCAACACGATATTGCGATATCTGGAAACCAGAGAGACGTAGTAATTATCCTCGATTGTTGTTGAAGTTGCTTGCAGAATCTCGGTAAGCCGTTCCCCCATGGTTTCATTATTGCTGATGATCTCGGTGATGTTGACACTGGCTCGCTGCAGTTCTGCAAAGTGATCCTCCAGCACGCGATAGCGTTGTGGCTGCTCATGCGGCGGCACCCTCTTCTCGCTCATTTCCTGCAGCATTAGTTCATGCTCTAGTGCTGATACTGGCGGTTGCGCGTAGACATAAACGGGTCCTTTTCCAGTCCCTGTAAAGCTTTTCAGCTGCTGGAGATCTTCACCCTGATTGGTCAGCGCCTCGGCCGGAACGGTGTAAAAGCTCCCGCCCCAGAAAACTGCCGCTACCGGACGCTGTTCGTAGACCGCAATAATTCCCCATATCAGAGCCGATATCTGGATCATCGCTACAATAGCTAAATCAGTAAACAGCTCTCTGCCGCTTTTGCTGGTGTTGTATAGGATAAGAGTCAGCAAGGGACCGAGCGCAAGATCAACGGCTGCGACCAGTCTGAGACCCTGCCAGCCACCGGAGGCAGCAAAATAAGGTGCGGGATACCAGATCAATAATAATGTGCTGACAAATGCAGAAAATATCAGGCAACTGATCAAAAAATGAATCAAGGCCGCTGTAAAACGATGTTTGGGAAGACGGGATGGGAGTATATCTATCATGTAAACGGTGCTATCAACATAAACCTGCGCTTTGACAGCTGCCTCCTTCAGTCCATTGCACCGGCACAGAGATTGAAGGTGTCAACATGTAAGTGTGGTTTCCAACGCCAGCCGCACCGGTTGCGATTATCACCCCGTCAGTTACCGTTGCTGATGTCAGCCAGCCGCTCGCTCCGATAGTGGGTGGTATCCCATTGGTTCCCGAATCAGCACCTGTGAGAGTGGTGATTCTGCCCATCTGAATGGCGAGTCCTAATGCTGTTTTATAGGGAGTTGTTGCCAGAATAACTTCAGTGTATCGAGCGTGTTGGGTGTAGCTTTGATAGGCCGGGAGCGCAACCGCAGCAAGAATGCCAATGATTGCAACTACGATCATCAATTCTATGAGGGTGAAACCTTTATTATGCGAAGGCGCTTTCATCTGTATTCGTCCAGCTTGAAATCTAAACTGCCGCTACATCAGTAAGTCTGTTTGTTGTGAACCTGGCACTCGGATGCCAGGCTCACCATTTTTATTAACAAACACCAGCCGCGAGGCATGTTCCGGTAGCAGCCCACTGAATAGGAGCGGTAACACCGTTTGGAGTCAGGACATATGTGAAACGAGTTATTGTCAATTCTGGTGTTTAGCCAGTCGAATCAAGCGGCCTTCTGATTGGCTTTTGTCACCTCGATTCCGTCTTTGAATTGAACTCCCGTTATCACCTTTGCCAGGTAATCAAATCCGCGCA
>Ga0209702_10000294_pt1 | contig 101603 bp, 95 predicted proteins | sample FRY01_FD_187210 | JGI IMG/M metagenome (GOLD analysis project Ga0209702, IMG submission 187210) | Freshwater microbial communities from Lake Fryxell liftoff mats and glacier meltwater in Antarctica - FRY-01 (SPAdes) (version 2) | ecosystem: Environmental > Aquatic > Freshwater > Ice > Glacier... | reverse complement strand
GACAACTTGGAGTAAGAATTGTGAATGGTTATAAATTCGGTCGTTTAGGGCATCTTGGTATTGGTATTGGGCTAGATGGGGCAATGGGCTCTCCTTTCAATAACATCCTTAACGGATTGAATACCAACGACCTATCGGGGGCTTTCCTCCCGCTCTACGTTTATTATGCTGGCGATATTCTCGACAGAAAAATAACGCCATTCTATGCGATAGAAGCTGGTTATGCCGCTGTTGGTCCCAATTCAAATGGCATGGACGTAAATGATCTGTATGAAGATAATGGCTTTGGCTATAGCCATGGAACAACGGAAGTGGTAAGTGGCGGAGTAATGGGTTCTGTGGGTTTCGGGGTGCGTTTTAATACACGCAGACGCATCAACTTCAGCTTACTGATGAATATCAATTTCAAGAACGTAACCTACGAAGAAAACTACTATATCTACGATGATTTGAATGGTTATTACGACTCGTATGGCACACGAAATAATGCCACCCTATTAATGGCTGGCTTACGCTTCGGTATTGGCTTTTAGTTTCAGTCTACTTTTCTTCTGTCTGCGTAAGGCGGATGAAGCATCTCTTTGCTAAAGCTAATTGCAAGAGACTCCTCTCTTCGACTGAATTTACAGAAACACGCTTGGTTGAGCACAGTCGAAACCTATTTTTGAACTTTAAAAATGTAAATCATGTCTGACGCATTTGAATCTTTAGCCACCAGCAACATCAAATTTCTGGTACTTGACGTTGACGGAGTAATGACCGATGGCGGTATGTACTACACCGAAAGTGGCGACCAATTCAAAAAATTCAACACAAAGGATGGAATGGGAATTCATCTAGCTATAAAAGCAGGCTTGAAGGTTGCTTTCCTAAGTTCGGGTAGCCAAGCCATGATTGTGAGAGGACGAGCCAAAACCTTGGGAGTTGAGCACATTTACATCGGACCAAGACCAAAGATTGATGTGCTTTCTGAATGGTGTAGGGAGTTTGAAATTCAACTCAATCAAGTGGCTTACATTGGAGATGATGTAAATGATTTGGAAGTGATGGAAGCTGTTGGTTTTTCTGGTTGTCCTGCTGATGCGGTGGAAGCCATCAAACTAAAAGCCAACGTCATTCTAACTAGAAAAGGTGGTGATGCCTGCGTGCGCGAATTCATTGATGAGCACCTGCTAAATGGCTGAGTCAATCCCATATTTCGAGACCCTTCTTCCCTTTTTCATTTTTCTTACCAGAACCGTTGACACGAGTTTGGGTACGTTGCGAATTGTGCTCATAAGCCGAGGCAACAGAAAAGCAGTTCGCTTGGTTGGTTTCTTTGAGGTTCTGCTTTGGATTACTGCCATCGGGCAAGTGATGCAGCACCTTAATCATTGGTCGAGTTACCTTGCTTGGGCAATGGGATTTACTGTTGGCAGCATGATTGGATTCAAGATTGAAGAACGACTTGCTCTTGGGAAACATCAACTAAGAATCATCACCCCTCAACCAGTTGATGGCTTTCTTGCTGCATTAAAAGCCATTAATCAAGGTTATACCGTATTTGAAGGAATGGGTGCCAACGGGCCTGTGAAGCAACTTTTTTTGATATTGAATCGAAAGAACAACAAGGAAATTACTGCTTTAGTAAAAGAGCACATTCCGCAAAGTTTTTGCTCAGTTAGTGATGTGATGGCCACAGACAATGGCGTTTTCAACACACGAAAACGCGAATTCAATCTCAGCGGACTCATTCTCCCGTTGCGGCAGGGTAAGTGATACATTTTACTACTCATCAAAACTGAGTAACTTGTTGCATGAAATATTCAATTTTCCTAGCTGCTTCACTCCTGCTTATTATGGGCTGCGCAGGAGTAGACAAAGCCATAACTGAGAAAGATACTGGACCACATGCCGATTCTCTCGCGCATAAAATTATGAGAGCCACCGCATTTGATGCATGGCAGAAAACCGCAATTGTTGGGTGGACATTCGCAGGTCAGAACAAGCACATTTGGGACCGCCAACGGAATTATTCGCGCGTTGAATGGGGCAAAACCATTGTGATATTTAGTCACACCACCAAACAAGGCAAAGCATGGAAAGATGGCGAGCCAGTTGAAGGTGAAAAATTAACCGAGCTTATTGATGAGGCTTGGAATTCGTGGGCAAACGATTCGTTTTGGCTCAATCCGTTTGATAAACTGTACGATGACGGAACAGAAAGGGCGTACGTTAAAACCGAAGACGGAAACGATGCCCTGCTCATTACCTACACTTCTGGCGGCAACACACCAGGCGATTCTTATCTCTGGATAACTGATGAAACAGGCCTTCCGATAGAAGTAAAAATGTGGGTCTCTATCATTCCAATTAAAGGTATAAAGTTTAGTTGGGAAGATTGGCAAACGCTTGAAACAGGTGCTAAAGCGGCAGGTTTGCACAAGCTGAGTTTCGTCAAGCTGCGTTTGACTGATATGAAAGCCGCAGCAAGCATCAACGAATTTTCAGAAGAAGACCCTTTTGCGGGACTTTAAACAGACTTTGGTTGTTTCATTAAGTGTTAACGATTACCTCTGAACACTACAAAAAACAGATGAACATTCTGACAGCTTCTTAGTTTTGAGGCCATGAATAAACTGGCCATCCTTCTTGCCTTTTTTGCTAGTCTTTTGTCTGTAAGTGCTCAAACCTTAACTGGTACCATCACCGACAATAACAATTCGGGCATTATAAACGCCCATATCACCACCAATGCAGGTGCTCACACGCATTCATCCAAAGATGGGAAATTCGCAATAGAGAATGTAAAACTTAACGACACGTTGCTGATTACACACATCAGCTATATGTCGCAATCATTCATCATCAGCAGTTTTAATCCAATTACAATCGCACTGAGCGAGATCTCTTTCGAACTGGCTGCTGTGGAAGTGAAGCACAGCGTAAAAGCCATCAACAGCATTACCGAAATTGATGTGGCGGTAACACCTGTAAACACGTCTCAAGAAGTGTTACGCAAAGTTCCAGGTTTGATTATCGGGCAGCACGCTGGAGGCGGAAAAGCCGAACAGATTTTCCTACGTGGATTCGATATTGACCACGGAACCGACATTACCATTTCGGTAGATGGAATGCCCGTAAACATGGTTTCGCACGCGCACGGGCAAGGTTATGCCGATATGCACTTCATCATTCCTGAAACGGTAGAGAATATCGATTTCGGAAAAGGCCCTTACTATGCAGATAAAGGCAATTTTAACACAGCTGGCTATGTTGCCCTGAAGACGAAAGACAAACTGGATGAAAGCCTCGTTTCGTTAGAATACGGCCAATTCAACACCATTCGGGCGTTGGGCATGTTCAATCTCATGAAGAACAAACCCAATCAGGACGCGTACGTTGCAGCAGAATTTCAATTAACGGATGGCCCATTTGAATCGTCTCAAAACTTCAACCGAATAAACCTCATGGCCAAGTACAATGCGGCCATTGATAAGCGACAATTTCTAACGGTTCAAGCATCCTACTTCAACAGTAACTGGGATGCCAGCGGACAAATTCCGGTTCGCGCGGTGCAAGACGGATCCATTGGTAGGTTTGGCGCCATTGATGACACCGAAGGTGGAAACACGCATCGTATCAACGCAGCCATGAACCACACCGCCATTTTGGGCAGCCACACCACGGTTAAAAGTAACGCATACTACAGCCGGTACGGGTTTGAACTCTACAGCAACTTTACATTTTTTCTAGATGATTCAATCAACGGAGACCAAATCAAACAATTTGAGCGTAGAAATTTGGCTGGTTTTGAAAGTGTGGTTGATCATCACTTCCATCTCAACAAAGAAATTATCGGCCTCAAAGCCGGATTGGGAATGCGATATGACAATGTGAATGATGTAGAACTATCTCATACCGTAAATCGCGATTCACTCATCACTCCATTTGCCCTTGGCGATATTGACGAATCGAACATTTATGCGTTCGTTGGAGCCGATTTTGAATTCGGAGATTTCCTCATCAATCCAGCTATTAGATTAGATCATTTCAAATTCGATTACCACAATAAGTTAGATTCAGTTTACAGCAATCAGTCAGAGCAAACAATCAAGCCAAGCCCCAAACTGAATTTCATCTACTCCCCTTCTAACACGTGGCAAATTTATCTGAAAACAGGAATGGGATTTCATAGTAACGATACGCGTGTAGTGATAGCTCAGAACGGAAAACGAACATTACCAACTGCTTACGGAGCTGACCTCGGAACCATCATTAAACCAGTTAATAACCTGATGATTAACGTTGGAGGTTGGTATCTCTACCTCGAACAAGAATTCGTTTATGTGGGCGATGCAGCCATTGTTGAACCTAGCGGAAGAACTCAAAGATTGGGAGCAGATGTGAGCGTGCGGTATCAGCCGCTCAAATGGCTCTTCCTTTATGCCGATTTCAACTACGCTTTTGCCCGTTCGTTGGATGACCCTAAAAATGCCAACTTTATTCCGCTGGCTGCAGAATTGACTTCTGTTGGTGGTGTTTCTGTCAATCATCCGATTGGAATAATGGGTGGCATTAGCTACCGTTGGATTGGCGACCGTCCTGCCAATGAGGATTACTCTATTACGGCAAAAGGCTATTTTGTATGCGATGCCAACCTGAGCTACACATGGCGCAAATGGACTGCTGGCATCATCATTCAGAACCTCTTCAACACCAAATGGAATGAGACACAATTTGCAACAGAATCTAAGCTAAGAAATGAAACAGCAAGCGTTGAGGAAATCCATTTCACGCCAGGAACGCCTTTCGCAATCAGAGGAAAAGTGAGTGTCAGGTTTTAGTGATACGGCTTACGCAGATGTTGATTTATCCAAATAAGACACTCAACTTTGACCTAAAGACAACCATTTACTCAACATAAAGTGTTCCTAAGGCATATTCTGCATTAATGATTGCCCTCTGGTTTGTTGCCAACAACTCCACATACTTTATTTGTGCATTGATGAAACCCAACTCGCGCGAGTTGACCATGAACAGCGAACTTTCTCCTGCCGTAAACTTCTCACGCTCGCCATTTAGCAGCCCTTCGTAATCGGAAACCGTTCTTTTAAACAATGTGGTCTGTTCTCTAGACGTGAACCATTCGTTAATGGCCGAATTAATTTTGTATCCAATACGAGCCTGCTGATCTATTATTCCCAACTCGGCCTCCTGTATATACAGTTTAGCAAGTTTAAGCGCTCCTCTTTCCTTTCGTAGCGGAATGGGCAGACTAAACTGCAATCCCCAGTTGTAATTGTTGATGGAAAGCCCACCAAACGGATTGTTGCCAACAACTTGATTAAGCGCGTTATACTTTAAGTTTAGAAGAGGTTTCAATTGTTCTGTCTTCAACCTACGGTCAATTTTAAGTTGATCGATTTTAAATCGGGTCCTCTGAAGATAAGGATGAGATGCCACTAGACTGTCAATTCTATCCAGAATATTTGGATCCATGGTGGTGAGTTCTACCTCTTCTTTAGAAATAGGAACGGTGTTTGTGTCAATTTCCAACGGAATCTGACCGTTCTGCCACATATATATACTCAACAGTGCAGCAGCATTTTTAAAATCGAGCTGCGCCTGTTGCAGTGCCAATTGTCGGTTCTGATATTGAATACTCGCTTCTAGTGTATCAATGGCAGAGCGATCTCCTGCCTTTACTTCAACCACCACAGAATTGAACCTGAACTCTGCAAGGGCCAGTGCTTCCTTGTAAACTATCAATACTTCGTATTCCTTAAACCATTTCCAGTAGGCAGTTCCAGCTTCATAAAGCAAATCATTTAATAGCAGCCGCTGTTCAACCACCGCACTTTTACTAAAAATTTGTGCTTTGCGCAGCTCTGCTCGCCTTTCGTCAATAAACATTCCTCGGCCAACAGCAACCGAAACACCTGCATAAATAAGTCCTCCGCCACTTGTGCTGTTTTCAGGATTTAGAAACTGACCTCCGTTCTGTTCGTAGCCTGAGTTTAATTCAACACCAAACCAGGTCGGAACTTTCAACCCTGCATCAATCAAACTGTAGTATTGATCTCCTTTAAAATATTTCTGACTGATGTCTGTACCAATCTTTGGGTCAAATCCGCCACGCGCCATTTGCACTGCGGCTTCGCCTTTTTCCTTCATCAAATCTGCCTGTACAGATAATGGGTGGTGCTGCAGCACAATGGCTTTAAAATCATCAAAGCCCAATTGCATCTGATTTGATTGAGCAAATGAACCGATTGAAGCAAAAAGAAACGCTATAAACAAACGTGCCCTCACTAGTAGTCTTCTTTTGATTTCTTGTTGGATGAATCGATTGACTGCGATACTGGTTTGTAGTAATCAGGCGGAAATCCGTTTATCTGTCGCCACAGTTCGTACCAAATAGACACATCCTTTAGCAAAAGCATGTTATTTGCACCAGCGCCAACTCGCAAGGCTTCTGGCCAAGTATGATCTTCTAGGTCTGGTGCTACAAGCACTCGATATTTGCCATTGTCGCTAATAAAGTTGTCAATGGCAAAGACCTTTCCTCCATAAGTTCCATAACTGGTGTTGGGCCAACCAGAGAAAACAATGGCGGGCCAACCATCAAACTGAATACGAACTGGTGCGCCTTTCTCCAAAAGTGGAAGGTCTATTGGTCTAACGTACATGGCAATGGCCAAATCATAATCAGAAGGCATAATACTTACTATAGGTGTTCCCTCCTTTACCGTTTCTCCGATACCTGATTGAATGGCCTTGGTTATGTACCCGTCTTGTGGGGCCGTAATATAATACATACCCGTTCTAACCGAGTAGTTCATATACTGATTTTGCAGCTTTGTTACCACCGCTTCTGCATCGTACATGCTGCTTAGGGCGGTGTATTTTTCAGATTCTGCCTTGGCAATATCATCCCTATACTGTGCCTGAATAGAAATAAGTTCCACTTCTGCGTTAATTAATTCGTTTCTACTTGTAAGAAGTTTATTCTCGCCAGAAATCATTTCGGCCTGCGCTTTTAGCATAGAATTGCGCTTGTTTTCTAAATCTGTAAGCGATTTGAGGCCGCTTTTGTAAAGCCCATCAAAACGATTAAACTGAGACTTGGCAATTTCATAGTTGATTTTATCTGCTTGATAATCCATACTATCTGCCACTACTTTAAGTTCGGCCTGTTTGTACTTGTTTTTGGTTTGCTTTAGTTTAAGAGCAGCCGTTTGCACCAGGGCATCTACCTGATTATCTAAGGCTTTTACCTTTTCCATGTAAGAATTAACAGACATTTCCTTGGCTTTTAGCTGTTCTTGCGTTCTACCCAACAATTGAGGGTCGAAGTACTCATCCTTTACCTCCGAAATAAATAGGATGGTATCGCCTTTAGCCACAAAATCACCTTCTTGCACGAACCAACTTTCTATTCGCCCACCAATGACAGAATGGATGGTCTGTGGCCGTTGATCTGGCTTGAGGGTGGTAACATTTCCTCCAGCACGGATGTTCTGTGTCCAAGGCACAAACATGAAAAGAAAGGAGAACCCGAAGAAAAAGTAAAGCGCGTTTCGCAACACCTTAGTAGAGACGCGTGCTTCAGCATCTCTTAACGATGGATACTTATTATGGTCTATGTATTTATCAATAGAACTGTTTGAAATATTCAACATAATTTAGATTCTATTGCGTGAATTGTCCGTTCCTCATCTGAATAACTCTGTCTACCTTTGATTGGAAATAATCATCAGACGACACGGCAACTATAGTCCAGGCATTCTCTGGGCTTACTAGAAAATCAACAATGGCTTTTTTATCAATCTCGTCTATGTGTTCCAAAGCATCTTCTAGTAATAGGAGTTTAGGCCGATCGGCAATAGATCTGGTAAGTAGTAGTTTTTGCACTACGCTGCGCGAGAGTCTTTTGCCCTGAGGGTCAATGTGGGTGTTATAGCCTTCAGGTAGTTGCTGCACGAACTCTTCCAAATTCAGATTCTTAATTGCCCAACGCACGTTTTCCAAGGTGACGCCAGCTCTTCCCATGCTGACATTTTCAAGCAAGGTTCCATCAAAGAGTTGTTCGTGGGCAAGACGATCTCCTATTTCTGACCGAAGTGCCGTTAAGTTAAGATTGCCTATTGGAAGCCCGTTATAATTGACCGCACCCGAACTCACGCTATATAATCCGGCTATAATTTGAAGCAAAGTACTTTTTCCAGAACCATTTGGCCCCGAAACTACCACCCTCTCGCCAGATAACACTTCGATAGACATGCCGTTCAGAATTGTCTTGTCTCCTTCGGGATAGGTAAACACAACATTGTTTAATTCCACTTTCATACCCATTTCACTGCCTTCGCAGATGTTGTCAATACCTTCCGTACGTTCAATTTCAAGGTCTGTTACTTGGCCAATTTTCTCCAAGGCGGTAAGCACGTCATAAATGCTTTCCATGCTCATAACCAATTTTTCTACCGAGTTCATAACCAGCAGAATGATGATTTCCGCTGCCACAAACTGACCGATATTCATCAATTGCTGCATCACCAGAATTCCGCCCATGGCCAGCAATCCAGCAGCAACAAGGGCTTTAAAAACCACCATCAACGAGTATTGCTTTACAAGAATCTTGAAGTGAGCTTCGCGCGCTTTGAGGTAACCTGCTACCTCCTTATCAACCTTGTAGAGAGGAAATTCGGTTTTTCCTGCAAGTTTGAAGGTGGTGCCTGTTCTGGCCAATTCTTCGAGCCAATGCGCAACACGATACTTGTATTTCGATTCAATTAAACTGGTGTCCAATCCTGATTTGCCCGTAAACCTAAAAATGGCATAGACCAAAATAATCAAAATCAAACTAAAAAGTATAAAGAACGGATGGTAGAACGAGAGAAGAATAAGACCGAAAAGTACCTGTAAAATAGCTGTGGAGAAATCAATCAGAATTTTCGAAAGTCCTTTCTGAACGGTAACCGTATCGAAAAAACGGTTCATCAACTCAGGCGCATAATATTTATAGATGGCCTCCATCTTCACTTTAGGAATTCTGAAAGCAAACTCAAAAGCCGAACGAGCAAAGATTTTCTGTTGGATGTTCTCCGTAATTCGGAGCTGGGCAATTTGCAGAATGCCTGTTGCAGTAACCCCAAGCACAACCACTACCACCAACACTACCCAAGCGGTATTTACCTGCCCACCTTGAATAAGGTTGACAATTGCTTGAATTCCTAGCGGAAGAGAAAGATTGATGATGCCGTTAAAAACTGCGTATACATATACATTCCGAATTTCTTTTCGGTCAGGGTGCAGCAATCTCCAAAACCGTTGTATCGGAGTTAATTTAATTGTTGAATCCATGGATTATTTACTCATGTTACGCAAGAATATCTTTAAACTTAAAAAAGTGTCGAAAAACAAGGAACAGTGAACGGTTTTGACCATCCCTGTCCGACTCTCGACCCAAAACATGGAGCTATTTATCCCCAAAATCGTCATTCAGATGCGAATTTTGAATTATTTAATGGCCTTGAAAATCGTTTCCCTGCAAAAATCGGTGACAAAATCTTCGCCATCGATAACATTTGTAAGTCTTGGCAAATGTTGGGAAAAGAACCGTTGCAAATGCGCTCCTTCGATAAAAGTAGAAACCAACATGTGTGGGTATTTGTAATCGGGATTTATTTCATGGATAATATCGGCCATTCGGGCAACCAGCCCTTTGTAATCAAGAAAAAAACCAAATTCATTCTCCGCATCCACATGCTTGTTGAGATAAACCTTTGATGATTCGTTGATAATGATGCGATTGAGTTTCACCTCATCTATGTGAGAAAAATCGCTGTCTTGCTCCACCTGCTTCATTAAGACATTGATGGTTCTGTTCAGTCTTTCTTCTGCCGATTCTACATTGGTTATTGCCAAAATCATTCGATAATCCAACCATCGCCAATACCAGCACGATAGGTAAATGAGCAGTCGGTGCTTACTCTCAAAATAACGATACACCGAAGCCTCTGTAGAACCTATGCTATGCGCCAATTTTCTGAAGGTAAACGCTTCAAAACCAATTTCATCTATGAGGTCTATGGCACCTTTAACAATACTTTTTCCTAGTTCGCTGGTCTCTGGGTCTTTTACGTACGTTCGGTCGTTAACCAATATTCCAATCGTATTTATCATCGCCCGTGTTATTTTTGCAAATGTAATAGTAATACTATTAACTTGGACAACATTGCTGTCAAACGATTGTTCGGGCCACAGGCGAATAATACTATAAATAGTTTGTTGCGGTTTGGTTTTAGCTTGCTGCGCTTTGGTTAAGCTCAATTGTTGCTAATTCTACGAGTTAATCGAACTGGGTAGCGGCCAACCTCCCATGTTAAGAACTATTTACTATTTCAACACTTTTTAACAAACCTTCACAACCCATTCTAATAGCTTCGTGCTGCATTAAAAAAAGTCATGAAGAACATTTTTACATTTGGAGTATTAGTGCTATTGAGCGTCAATCTGTTAGGTCAAAGCCTTTCAGGTGTTGAGAGTGTGGAATACGACCCAATCAACAACCGCTACTTGGCTTCATCCGACAATAGTTCCATTATAGCCATTGCTCCCAACGGTGGTCTCTCCTACTTCGGTACTGGAGCCAATGCCGCCTATGGCATGGAAGTAATGAACGGAACCCTTTTTGCTATTGATGAAACCACCATTAAAGGCTACGACCTTGTTTCGGAAAACGAAGTGATGTCTGTAACTATCAGCGGTGCGCTATTCTTGAATGGTATGGGCAATAATGGCGCAGATAAACTCTGGGTTAGCGATTTTAATGGCTACGACATTTACGAAATCAATGTGAGCAACTTGAGTTCGCCAACTTACAGCATGGTGGCCAATCAGAACGATTTTGGAACCACCAACAAGCCAAATGGCATTGTGTATGATGGAGCTAACAACAGAATTCTGATTGTAAACTGGGGATCCAACGCGCCTATTAAAGCAATGAATGTGTCAACTTATGCAGTAACAACGGTAGTGGCCAACACAGGTGTGGGCAACATTGATGGCATTGATGCAGATGGTGATGGAAACTGGTACATCGCATCGTGGAGTCCGGCACGCATTACTAAATACAACAACGATTTTACTACATCAGAAGTCATTACCGTTCCGGGCATCAACAATCCGGCTGATATATGCTACGCTCCCGAAACAGACACACTTGCCATTCCTGGCGGAAATCAGGTGCTTTTTGTAGGTTTTGCAAGCACCAGTGTGGGCATTGAAGAGGAGAATTTTGAGAATCACCGCGTGTTCTATAGTTCAGGGTTTCCCGTGGTGCAGTTTGAGTTAAGTGCAGGCCAAGACGTGCAGTTTGATATTTTGGATATCAGCGGTAGAGTTGTGTTTACAGTGATGGAAGGACTACAGCCCGTAGGAAAGCACAGCGTTGTGTTGAGTTCAATCGGACTTTATTCGGGTGCTTATCTTTGCCGCATTACTTCAAAGGAACTGTCATTTACAGACCGCGTCATCATTCCTTAATTGGTAAAGAAGCTTTCTCATGGTAAAGAAGGCCGTCAATTTCATTCTTATTCTACCCATCCGATTTTACCAAGGGGCTATTTCGCCTTGGTTACCTCCTACGTGTAGATACACGCCAACCTGTTCTTCTTATGCCATAGCATCCATACAAACATGGGGGCCACTAAAAGGAAGTTGGCTTGCCATAAAGCGCATTGGTTCGTGCCACCCGTGGGGCGGATATGGGTATGATCCAGTACCTCAAAAGGGAAAGGGACGAGAGACGAGTGGCGAGGGAGTAAGTCGGTGAACGCTATACAAATTTCCACTTCCCTCACTCCGGATTTCCCCTCCTTGGAGAGCCTGTGCCGTTTTTACGGGAGGTCAGGGGTGGGGTTTTTAAACATTCAGGTTTCGACTTCGATCAACCAAGCTCTTTTCTCCCCAAACAGCCGAAAGTGCCATTCCGGAAATGATATGCCAAATACCCCACGAAGCACAAAGTAGTGCCATCTCCCCTATTTCGGGAAAGAAATTGAAGCATATGATGAGGCCAAGGCCTGAGTTCTGAATTCCTGTTTCTATAGACAACGAACGGGATGCAGGTTCGCCCAATTTCCCCAATCTTCCAACCGCATAGCCTAAGGCAAGTGCAGAGAGATTGTGCACAATTACTAACGCCACCACCAAATCAGCATACTTGATAAAGTTGTCTTTATTTTTGAAAAAGGCTACTACGATGAATGCAATGAAAATCAGCATAGAAAACCACTTGATTGGTTTCATAATCTTTTGCGTCAGCACTGGTTTTTTTGCCCTGAAAATCATCCCTGCAAACACAGGGAGAATTAGAAAAAGAAAAACGGTCTGAAACAATTCAAACACATCAAGACTGACAGATTTTAGTAGGTCGCCCGTTTCAGGATAAAGACTACTCCACAGTTCAAAATTGAACGGAGTGAAGAACACGCATAGCAAGGTTGAAATGGCCGTTAGCGTGACCGACAATCCCAAATCGGCCTTCGCCATCGAACTCATAAAATTGGAAACCGTTCCTCCCGGACAGGCCGCTACAAGAAACATTCCCAATGCCAATCCAGGCAATGGATGCCAGAAATAAGCAATAATGAACGTGAGGGCGGGCATCAGAATGAACTGAGATAGCAATCCGAGAAAAGTGGCCTTCGGCTTTCTAATAGCGCGCGTAATGTCAGACCATTGAAGATCAAGCGCCACTCCAAACATGATGAACGCCAACAGAAAGTTGAGCGCCATGCGGCTGTTCGGGTCGAAATTGATTGAAATGGCCTCTTGCATGGGCCATAAAGATGTGTAAATATTGGTTGCCGCTATTCGGCCTACCTAGACTGCTCTGCCAAATTCGCGGCCTGCTTGATGGAATTTGTATAGGTGATGGTGACACCATCAAGAAACTCGCTTCCATAAGCTTCAATTATATCCTGTCTTCCTGCTTCCACGCACTTACGGAACCAATCTTCGTTGGGAAGAATTTTAAAATGCTTTTAATGATTGTCCGCTTGTTTACCCAAAATCCCCAGCCTGCATCGAGACCTAACAGGTTTTCGAAACCTGTTAGGTCTGGGCCAGCAGACAATTGCCTTGAATTTCGTGCATTGGGGAAAGTTGCGGATAATCATAATGCTTTTTAAGTCCTAGTTTCTTTATCTGTGGTTTCCATTGCACGAAATACCATTCCATGGATGGTTGATGAAAAGCCCTGAGCGAACGCTTATCAAACACGAAACTGGTAAGCCCAAACTCCTTAATCATTCCTGTGCTAAGCTTAAAGGCTTCCATAAATTCATCCATGGAAACGTAGGGAGCAACCGCTTCGGCAATTCCAATTTTTCGAGTTGGCTCATAATAAAGCCTAATAGATCCATTTCTTCCATACTCGGTTAAACTCAGGTCAATTGTTTCGTTGGTCAATTGTTTCATTTCTATTTTATTTTGAGACCGATCATCAATTGATCATCTGTTTGTTCCATTTTACCTTGCCAAGAATTCAAAACGTCATAAATCACCTCATTTTGCTTCTTCAGTCTTAAATGACTGACCTCCAGCAACAATTCCCTCAGCCTTCGTTCAGAGAATTTCTTTGGCACGCGGTCTCCTAATTGGTCTGGCACACCGTCAGAAAAAAGACACAGCACATCATCGGATTTCACTTCAACCGCTACTGTACCATATTCATGGTCTGCAACCATTCCTATACTTCATCCTGTTTTTTTGATTTTCTCCATTTGTCCGTCAGAAACTTTCAATAACGGTCGCCCGGCTCCTGCAAATTCCATTTCGTTCGTCTCTGTGTTGAGTCTAATCATCGCAACATCAAGGCCGAAATATGTTTTCGCGTCCGTGTTGAATACCCCATGAAAATAGGCGTTGAGCACATCTAGGATGGAACCAACTTTTTCGTGCTGCTGACTTGTTATCTCATTCAAAAATGAGTGGGCCATAGCTGTGAGCATAGCGCCAGAAACGCCATGTCCTGTACAATCGATAGCGGCAACAATCACCTCCTTACCAAGAACTCGAACGAACGGAAGGTCTCCGCCAATAATGTCACGCTGTTTGAGGCGGATAAAACTGTCTTTGAAATACGGTTTAAATTGATCTTCAGAAGGAAAAAGACCTGCTTGCACGAATCCTGCATAATTGATACTGTCTAACAGCTCCGTGTTCTTACGCTGCAATTCTTGTTTCTGATCCTCCAATTTCTCTTGCGCCTGCATCAAAAATCGAGTGGTGCTGGTCAGCATCTCTTGCTAAGAATCCACCTGCTCCTTCAATTTCAGTATCTCGGTTCGAAGCTCCTTTTCTGTACGGTCTTTTGAACTCAATTTACGCGGAAGGTCTCTGATTGTATGCTGCAAATTTCTTTCCTGATTAGAAAAGTAAAACTGACAGGGCAGCCATTTGTTTGCATAAACTTTAAAACTTAGACGAACTACGCGGTCCAAGCCACAAGAATGTCTCTTGGCCCTTTGTAGGGCAACCTGCCGTGTGAGGTGCTGAAGTTGTCAATCATCAAAACATCACCTTTCTTCCACGGATTGGCAACAAGGTTGTTCCAAATTACTTGTTCCACATGCTCCACGTACGATTTCGGAATCTCGCTCCCATCAGCAAAAAACATGTGCATGGCTTCATCCTCAGGCTTCTTAAACATTCGTTTGAAGAAGGTTATCGCATTCAGCGTTACCATGTACTTGAGCGAATAGAAGTCTTTCCTCCTATTGTATATGTGCTTGTATTCGATGGCTGCTGCTTCGCGATGGAATACCTGCAAGTGATTGAACCAGACCATTTCTCCCGTATCAGGATGTTTTTGCATGGATGGTCGCTCATTCACCAATCTTAGTTTATCATCTGCCAACCATGTAGGGGTCAGCTCATTTTTCTTGCACTCCTCCTCCACTTTAGCGTGATCGGTGGTCTTGTACAACTCATCCCATTTCTTTAGTTGGAAGATGTCGTTTCCTGCTTTAGTATTTGGCCCAGAGTAATTACGAATCAGCTTCACCCCTTTCTCTTCAAACTCCTTTCTAATTTTTGGATCAAGCTGCTGATATACTTTCCTGAAATCGCAAATGGGTGTTTCGCCACCATTCTTTGGTTCTACATGGCAGAAAAAGAACAGATAGCGCGGTGCGGTTGGCAGAAAGCTCATTTCGCAATGCTGTGTAATGGGGTAATGTGCGGGCAGTTCGCTTGCAGAATGCACAAATTTTGTTCTGCTGTTACGCGGAGATGTTCCGGCATAATTATTCTGCAAACCGGGTTGAAGTGCCAATGCTACCTCTTCAAAATCCTCAGGAGTGCGAATGTCATATCCTCTAAAAAGGATGGCACCGTTCTTAATAAGGTCACTTTTCAGTGATTCTTTCTCTGATGTAATTCGGTTAAGCAAAACTTCTTTGCCCGTTTCCTTCTGTGGTTTTACTGTAAAAAGTTGTTGTGTCATGTTGGAGTTGAGATGAGCGAAGGTGCAAAATGCCATCATCATTAACAATTATTGATGATATAGAACCTTTCCACTGTTCCTAACAAATTATTGCACCTGCTAATTCGTTTAAATGCTAATTATGGTATGGAGTACAAGATGTTTACTAAAAAAATGGCTCTGCGCATACTAGAATTAGCGGTGAACTCAAACTCCGAGGTACTTAAAAAATTCGGTGACAGCGTCCGAAAGCTGCGGAAGCAAAAAGACATTTCATAGGAAGAACTTGCTCATAGGGCCAATCTGCACAGAACGTATATTGGAATGATAGAACGTGCTGAGAAGAACATCACCCTACTGAACATAGAAAAGATTGCGAATGCTCTGGAGGTGAACATTAGCGAGTTATTATCAAATCAGGAAGAAAATGGCGCTTGATTTACGGGATTCCCGCCATGCCTGACAAACCCTTGTTCTAATTGATAAGCCTTGCCGTAAGCGCTGTCAATGGCTGCGAGATGTGTGTGAATGCCCACGAGCATTCGGTGCTAGAACTTGGCTACACCGAAGAGCAGGTTTGAGATGCCATAAGCTAGGCGGCTGTGGTCAACAGCTTCGGAAAGCTGGCGGATTGATTCGCCTTAAAAACAGATAGTCCCTCTTGCAATCGTTACTATGGGTTGGGTTATTTCACGCATGTAATCACCCAGCCTGTGGTTGGTTTTAGCACCTTTTCGCATTCAAATTTACGGTCGGTTGCTGCAATGCTGCGATCGGTTGCTGCAATACTGCAATCGGTCAAACCAATATTGACGGCCATCCGAGCTTGGAGCACTAAACCTTTTTCTTTGTTGATAGTGAAAATAAGGAAAACCTTGAAGGTCTCTGGTTGCTCGGACTCGTTTAACAGACTCAAATGATTCAAATCCAGTCATGCTGTCCGCCTCAGACAAAATTGTAGAGACGCGATTTATCGCGTCTGATTTTTTTTGTCGGATTGATACGCTATGAATTATGGACACGCGATGAATCGCGTCTCAACGTGGTTCGTACGTGTTGGCGGTATCCGTTTATCAACCAGCTTGCCCTGAGTTTTTATCGAAGGGAAGGAAGGGTCTCACGCAGTATTGAGTGCAATGGGTTGATACATCATGTTTATACAAACGAGACTCCTCGTGCCTCGGAGTGACAGGCGGATGAGCTTCGGGCGTGTTTGGTTAAACGTAAATGATGGAAGCCCAGTCATGCTGTCCGCCTCAGGCAAAATTGTAGAGACGCGATTTATCGCGTCTGAATTCTTTGTCAGATTAATACGCTGTGAATCATTGAGACGCGATGAATCGCGTCTCTACTTGTTCGTACGTGTTGGTGGTATCCGTTTATCAACCAGCTTGCCCTGAGTTTTTATCGAAGGGAAGGAAGGGTCTCAAGGAGCATGAAGTGCAATGGGTTAATACATCATGTTTATACAAACGAGACTCCTCGTGCCTCGGAGTGACAAACGGATGAGCTTTGGACGTGTTTGGTTAAACGTAAATGATGGAAGCCCAGTCATGCTGTCCGCCTCAGACAAAATTGTAGAGACGCGATTTATCGCGTCTGAATTCTTTGTCAGATTAATACGCTGTGAATCATTGAGACGCGATTCATCGCGTCTCTACGTGTTCGTATGTGTTGGTGGGGGCACAAGTTGCAAACTTGTGCTCGTTGGACTTAATAGTCAGTTTCTGGTACAATACCTAAGGTTTGAACATAAGGATTGGTAATGACTTTACTACAGCCTTTTCTTAGGTTGTCTAACTGGCCGACAACCGTTCGGAAATATTCTGAACCTTGGATTTTATATCTGTAGGACTCCAAATCTCTAATGAGATTATTGGCTAATTCAATGACATGTTTTATTTGACCTTCATAGTTGGCTTTGCCCTTTTTAGCAGGCAGACCTTGTTGCGATCTGGTGATCTCATTCGCTTGTTTGTGGAATTCATTGAATGTTAAGTGAACCTTAATAAATTCGTCAACCCGCGCTTCAGAAACTTCTGGGAAGTTGTAAAGGAATTCTTCTTTTGGTAACTGTTGTTTTAAATGGTCAAGCAATGCCTTGTAAGTAACACTAGTGTTTTGGAAGGTGGTTTGATTCATGACTTTATTATCATCAGTTAATTGCAACTTATTCGTAAGCGTTGTTGGTGAAAAACACGCGTTGCGAACATGTGCTATTGGGTTGGTTAACTAACGCAGATGAACGAGTAGGTTGTGCTTTCTATTGCTAATTTCAATGGATTGCGGTTCACCGTATTCTAATACTGGCAACAACATCTTTTTTGTCAGATGGGTATGTAGTAGCTGGGCTAATTCTTCCTCAGAAACATTCACTGAATTATCAAACGTTCCATGCATGTCCTGTATTGGAGTGATTCCCAATTGAAACGACATAATGAAATCTTGATTTGTAGAGAGGTCCTTCTTCATATATTTTACTGATTGTACCACGATTCCAGCAAAATACACCGCTAAAAAGTTCCCAATTAGAGTTGATGCAATGAAAATCATTACGAAATAGTACCAAGGAGTTTCGATATTAAAAAGCACGGATAGCGAAAACCAGCAGATGGAGAGAATGACCAATGTGATAAATCTATATACGCTTCTAAGCTTTTTTCTGGTCATTGTATCACTATAAAGTTTGCATTCGTGGTCAAAACATTCAAATACGGTTAGAACTTTCTGAAACGATACCGTGGGTCTTGTTGTGCTTTTTCCATGCTATTGAATTTCTGCCAATGCAAATTTATTCATTCAGGCATGTAACTGGTATTCAAATAGGTTTACGCGGAATTTCCCTGGATCGTATTTTAAAGGTGGAATTCGTAAATCGGCAGAATCCATAGGAAGTTTCGTAATCCAAGTCTTTTTCTCTGGATTTAAGGCATCAAACCACTTAGGTGAATAAAACGTATTCTCACAGTTGGTTAGAATGTGCCAACTAACAGCTCGTTCAAAAGACAACTCATTCATTTCTGATAACTCATCCAAATAAGCACTTCCGTGAGGGTCAGACTTGAACGCGGCAAGAACTACTATCGTCCTTTCTAATAGTGGGATTACCGTTATCAGAATGCTAGAATACTTATAGCGAGGGTCTTCACTCATATTTATAGCTTTTCCACTGAATAGGTAAGTTGGAGTCGTGTCAGAAGTGACAGCGAATGGAACTGTGTAATTTATTTCATAGGTCAAAAAGTCTAACTCAGAATAATCTTTATTGAATAAGGCTTCAATAAGCACTTTCTTGTGCGGGATACTGTCGGAAAGTCCTATTTGCGAAAAGTGCAACTGAGATTCAATATCATTCACTCCGAAAAGTTCCTTTACACTATCTGTCACATCCTTACTTTGATTAGAGAACAGTTTTATGTCTTGCTTTTTTCGATGATTAGCAATAGCAAAGGCACGAAAACTAAGAAGAAAGCAGTGCTCATCTGAGTCCAAGTCAATGCTGTCGGGATTAGTTTCAATTGGAAGAAATATGTCTTTGTCATGCTTACCACAAAAACCAAAAAAAGTAGATGCAGCTATTTTTCCAACTGGTCGGAATCCAAGCTCTCCGGAGGTTTCAGAATATTCTCTTTCCGTTAATGCGTAAACTTTTTTGTTGCCCTTCTTGTCAGCTTCAAGCAGGGTAAGGGCACCCGTTCTTTGCAAACTATGTGCTGATATTATGTTCGCAGAACATAGGTCTGGATAATCGTGAAAGAAGCATTCCTTAAGTACAGCAGCCTTGTTTACGATAGATCTAATTTGGGATACTCGAATGTTATGTTCCCTAATTTCATTTTTTGACATTACTACAACCCCTTCAACTCACTAACCAACTCCGTTAGTACTTTCTTAGCATCGCCAAAGAGCATACTGGTTTTATCGCGGTAGAAAAGGTCGGTTCTATTTGGCATCGCTTAGTAGTTTGTCCAAATATGCCCGTTCTTCTTCGTATGTCATATTCATGATCTCAAGGCTCATCTTGTCTCTGAGAGCGCGCATGGTCTTGATGGCATCGAACTTCCGCTTCGGAACAATGGTGCCTTTTTTTGTCTTTTCAGTCTTCGCTTTCATAACGTTTGATCTCTTTAGGTGTTCTAATCTCTATCATCTTATACCCACTCTGATGATTGATTCCATTGTAACCTCTTATTCGGTCAAGGTTCACAATATGTTTGAAATTCCAACTTACCAATACATCTGCATTACATAATGTTGCCATTGCAATATGCTGGCAATCGGCCAAACTCGTTCTTCCAACAACTTTTGCATCAACATATTTATTGGCAAGTTCTGTGGCCTCTTTACCAAGTCTCACTTTTTCAACACTTTCCATCGGAATGCTCTTCAGAAGGTCTTTCACAAAAGTTGGAGCACCTAAAAGCTCCGCTTCAAGCAAATCTGATACAATGATTTTCAGTTCACCATTCTTTACACGCTCAAAGAATGGAACGGTATCCTGTGCGAACTCATCGTCAAAGTATCCTCCAACAACTGAAGTATCAATGTAGATTCGTTGTTTCATTTAGCGAATAGATGTCTTCTTCGCCAAAGATAAGGAATACCCTGTTTAAAACGCCTTCAACTCACTCACCAACTCTGCTAGCACCTTCTTAGCATCGCCAACTAGCATGCTTTTCTTGTCTTGTGCCACTACAACGATAGAATGCTTAGTCATTGAAAGGTTCTCCATCAGTAACTAAATAAATGTCTTCCTCATCATCCATTAAGAAACTGAAAACAGGATTGGAAACAACCGCATCCGACCAAAACTTCCTATCCATCAATTTCTCCGCAACATCAACAGCTATTTCTACGGTTTCGGAAACAGTTTTCCCCTGTGCAACAAGTCCTTGGAGATTGTCAGATGTGGCGAGGTAATGCTCAGAACCCAGTTTCTCTATCTGAATGTTAACCTTGGTTTTCATATCACGAAGATAAGGAATACGCTGTTCATGTAGAGACGCGATTTATCGCGTCTTCACAATCCACAACGTCTGCACAATCCACAACGTCTGTATTCATTGCGGCTGTATCTGCCGTTTCGTTATGTGTGTGTTTGAGACGCGATGAATCGCGTCTCTACGTTCAGGCGCTAAAGCGCCTTCAACTCACTAACCAACTCCGCTAGCACCTTCTTGGCATCGCCAAAAAGCATGCTTGATTTATCGCGGTAAAAAAGGTCGTTGTCAATGCCCGCGTAACCCACATTCATCGAGCGTTTGTTGATGACGGTGTGTTTGGCATCTTCCACATTCAGAATAGGCATGCCGTAGATTGGTGAGGAAGGATCCTCTTTGGCGGCAGGGTTCACTACATCGTTGGCGCCTAAAACCAGCACCACATCGCAGGTAGAGAATTCAGGGTTGATGTCTTCCATTTCTACCAGTTTATCATACTCCACGTTGCTTTCTGCAAGAAGTACGTTCATGTGTCCGGGCATACGGCCCGCAACGGGGTGAATGGCGTATTTCACTTCCACACCACGGCTGGTTAGGATGCTTTCGAGTTCGTGCACCACGTGTTGCGCCTGCGCCACGGCCAAACCATAGCCAGGCACAATAATCACCTTGGAAGAGTAGTTGAGCAGCACCGCCAAATCGCTTGGGCTGGTTTGCTTGTACGATTTCTGTTTGCCGTCTCCAACAGCTGCAGCGGCAACACCGCCCGTTCCAAACGCACCGAAGATGACAGCCGAGAGCGAACGGTTCATGGCGTTACACATCACAACGGTTAGAATCGTTCCAGCCGAACCAACCAGAATACCACCTGTCAGCATGGCCATGTTGCCATAAAGGAAACCACCAAAAGCGGCCGCCATACCCGTAAATGAATTCAAAAGCGAGATGACCACAGGCATATCCGCTCCACCAATTGGTAGCACGAACAACACGCCATAGGCCAAACTCAAACCAAGCAAGATGTAAACCCAAATGTCTACGCTTTCAGTCCCAATGTGTCCACCTGCCAAGCAGATGGTCAAACCAACAGCCGCAATGATGAGTCCGGTGTTCATCACGTTGTAAAAAGGAAGGCGGATATCCTTATTCAGGTTGCCATTTAGCTTCAGAAACGCAATCATACTACCTGCAAACGAGGTGCTGCCAATAACAACTCCTGCATAAATAGTCAGCAGAATAAGGAATGATGAATCGGGATTGTGCGCATAATGCGGAAACTCAATCAGGCCGATAATAGCAGCACAGGCACCGCCCATTCCGTTGAAAAGCGAAACCATCTGCGGCATATCGGTCATCTGTACCTTCTTGGCCATCATGTAACCGAGAATAGTACCGATGGCAATTCCGCCACCAATCCAAAGCTTGTTTCCAAGATGTACGCCTTTCTCAATTATCTCGCCTGCATCATTTTTAATATCGTAGGTGTAAAGCGTAATAGTTGCCACAATGGCGATAAACATACCAGCGGCTGCCCAAAGGTTTCCGTTTTTGGCGGTCTTCGGGTCGCTCATCATCTTCAATCCGAAGATGTAGAGTACCGATGCAATCAGGTACGCAATCTCTAAAATGTAATCTCCAATCATCAGTCTTTCTTAGCAGGTTTCTTCTTGAACATGTCCAGCATGCGGTCGGTGACCACGAATCCTCCGACCACGTTTACCGTGCCCAATACAACCGCCAAAAAGCCGAGGATAAGGGCAACGTAATTGTCTGGATCGGCTTTTCCCATCACAATGATGGCTCCAACCACCACAACTCCGTGAATGGCGTTGGCACCGCTCATCAGAGGCGTGTGCAGTACGGTCGGTACGCTTTCTATGACTTGAATTCCGAGGATGATGGACAGAATCACGATATAGACCATTTCAATGTTACCCCCAGCGTCTTTGCACTCTAGGCATCGACCGCCTATAAATTGAAGAAAGTCTCCAATAAATTCAATTACTATTTCCATTTTATTTAGTGATTAGTGAATAGCGAAAAGTGATTAGTAAGGGTGTGACATTCTTGTTCTCGATACGCTTCGCACTCGAACTGACCCAAGCGCATGGTCATTTCGCACTGAGGAGCTCGTGCGGTCAGTTCGAGTGACGCGTTTTTACGCGTTGTATCGAGAATTGTGCGGTTGGCTTTCATCAAGCTGATGCGGTTTCTTTAGGCAACACAGAAAGATGCACCAGCTTCCCATCTCTGATAATCAAAGAACCAGCAGTAATCTCGTCTTCCATGTTCCAATTGAACTTGTTTTCTGAAGTAAGATGAAGCAGGAAGTTGGCCACGTTCTTGGCAAACAGTTCGCTGGCGTTCATGGGTAGCGTAGCAGGGAGGTTTCCTTCTCCGAGGATGGTGACACCACCAACCCGAACGGTTTCGTTCAGTTTACTTGCAGAGACGTTTCCACCTTGCGAAACCGCCATATCTACGATTACAGCACCTGGTTTCATCTTGGCAAGCATTTCATCAGTAATAAGCAAAGGCGCTTTTCTACCTGGAATAAGTGCGGTGGTAATGACCAAATCGGCTTCGGCAACTTTTGCCGTTACAACTTCTTGCTGCTTCTTTAGGAACTCAGGCGAAACGTTTGTCACATAGCCACCAGCCATGTCCACACTTGCGTCTCCTTCCACTTCAATGAACTTGCCGCCAAGCGATTGAACTTGTTCTTTCGTCTCTGGACGGATATCCGAAACCCACACATTGGCTCCAAGCCTTTTGGCAGTCGCAATGGCTTGCAATCCAGCAACACCAGCACCAAAAATGACAACCGTTGAAGGTTTGATGGTTCCTGCCGATGTCATCAACATCGGGAATATCTTGCCCATTTCGGCACCGCCTAATAGCACCGCTTTGTAACCTGCAAGGTTTGCTTGCGAACTCAAAACATCCATACTTTGAGCGAGTGATGTTCTCGGAATGGCATCCATCGAATAGGCGTTCACACCAGCTTCAGCCAATGCTTTTACCACTTCCGGATTTGTAGCTGCAAACAGCAATGAAATGAGTGTAGAACCCGATTTGAGCAGCTTCGCTTCATCCACCGTAGGCGGGTTTATCTTGGCTACGACATCGCATTCAAATGCGTTTGCGCGTGCGCCAACTATGGCACCTGCTTGGGTATAGTCGCCATCAGAGAAGAACGACTTCTCGCCAGCGCCACTTTCCACTACGATTTCAAATCCTTTTGCTTTCAGCAGCTTGGCGATGGTTGGAGTGATGGCCACCCGCGTTTCGCGCTCCTGTGTTTCTTTCGGTACTCCGATTTTCAAAACGTATTGATTTTGGTTAATGGTTCAAATGTATGGGTTTGAAATAAGGTTATTATATCAAACATCTCATGTACAGACAAAAAAAAGCATTCCTTTTGAGAATGCTTTTATCATTTGTGTCGGTAATTTCAATGATGATGATGTCCACCTGGCCCGTGTGCGTGGCCATGCTCCAACTCTTGCTTAGTCGCCTCTCTGATATCAACAATTTCAACGTCAAAATGAAGCGTTTCTCCAGCCAACGGATGATTCATATCCAAGGTCACATCTTCGCCATCAATTTTGGCAACATCTGCAATGCTCACACCATCATTTGTCTCAACGCGTACTTGCATTCCCTCCACCAATTTCTCTTCTCCATCCGCCTGAAAGCTCGAAAGCGGAACGATGTGCACATTTTCCTCACTGCGGATTCCATATCCTTTTTCTGGAATGACCGTGGCTTTAACCTTATCTCCAACAGTCTTTCCTTCCAACTGCTCTTCAAGTCCAGTAATAATGTTCCCAATTCCTTGAATAAAAGCCAGTGGTTCGCGTCCTTCCGAAGTGTCAAGCGTTTCTCCCGAATTGTCTTTCAATGTGTAGTGAATCAGCACTACTTTGTTTTCTGTAATAGTCATGTAAATCTGTTTATGCCGCGAAAATGGCGATTTTTCTGCGGCCTTGCCACTATTATGGCCTCAAATGGCAGGGTAAAGTCATCTTAATTCAGAAAACATGAAAATCTTTTTTGGACGCCACCCCGAAGAAAAATCGGGGTCGGTCCGCCTCAGGCGGATATATCTTTTTCCGCATTCGTTGAGCGTAGTCGAAACGTTAAATAGGAAAAAGGATGCCGCTCCCATCCCTGGCGCAAGCGGCCTGCTAGTTTCTACACCACAAAGTAGGCGATGAGGAAGCCTAAAAGAATCGAGAGGAACTTCTTGAGATTGAATGCGTGACCCTTATCCGTTTCGAAAATGATGGTTGTTGCAATGTGCAAGAAAACTCCTACCACCGCGGCTTGAACAATTCCTTGAAACGAAGAAGCTTCGATAATTCTGCCTTCCAGAAAATAAGCCACTATTCCGCCTAGCGGAGACATAAAAGCAAAACCAGCCATGGCCACTGCACCCTTAAGAATTGAATAGCCCGCCCCACGAAGAACGGTACCTAAAATAAATGCAACAGGCACATTATGAATGATGATCCCTGCAAGCAAAGAGTGATGCTCGTGTGCGTGCTCACCTCCAAATGGAAGTCCTTCAAGAAGAGAGTGCAATCCAAGTCCGACCAAAAGTGCAAACGGAATCCCATTGCCAGGCAAGGCATGTGCATGACCATGCTCCATTCCTTTCGACAGCACTTCTAGCATAATCTGAATCATGAAGCCCACAAGCACCCAAATGCCAGCTTGATGCCCAATTGCTTCATACGATTCGGGCAAAACATGAAAAAAGCTCAGACCCAACATGAAAGCGCCACTGAAAGCTAGAATCAGCTTCATCAAAGGCTTTTCGATATTAATCGCCCAAGCCAACATGCCACTCACAAACGCTCCGAAGAACAAATAAATCAACTCCATTACCTAGAATGTTTTTTTACAACTAAAATCAATCGGTCTGAACTTTCGGCATCAAAAGACGCCAGATTATAATTTCCGAAAGTAATCACAAGCTCCAAACCAGCCGTACTCAAATACGTTTCAAAATCAGAAAGTTCTAACGCATCCACCTGCTCTTCAAAATCCAGTTCTACCTCGCCATCAATCACGTGAATACGCTTTATGATGACACCATTTTCAACAGCCCTCGTTATCTCAAATCGGATGTTGTCGATTGTCTTTTCTTCATACGCCACTAAATTGGCTTTTACCTTGGTTGCATTCATAAAATCAATCACAAACAAACCATTCGGTTTCAGCGAGTCGGCAACCGATGAAATAGTCTTCTGGTCATCTTCCTTATTATGGAAATACCCAAAACTTGTGAAGAGATTGACGACCAAATCGAAGTATTCGTGCCAGTAAAGCGAACGCATATCGTGCTCAAAGAATTCCAACCCATCACGTTCTTGCAGCTTTGCTTCTGCAATGCTTTCTTCAGATAGGTCAACTCCAATCACATCAAACCCTCTATGCCTGAGATGCAGCGAATGGCGACCTTTTCCGCAAGCAAGGTCCAAAGCCCGTGCGCCATGCGGCAAAGCGAGATGAGAAACCAACGCATCCACAAACGCTTCCGCCTCTTGCAGGTCTCTATCCTTGTAAAGGGTGTGGTAATAAGGAGAATTAAACCAAGTGGCGAACCAGTCTTGCAAGGGCTTGTCTTAAGCGGCCAAATTTACCGATTTGAAATTGTTGAGGTCTGCCAGTCCGGAGTCAATAATAATTGAGCGGAATAGGGGTGATAATCGTTGTTTCTGAAGGACATTTTTCTTTCAGCGATTTCGTCATTGATTCCAAACCTTTGGCATCAATGGCTTTGAAAGGCTCATCTTTTTTCCGTAGAAAGTTTTCCCAATGAATAAGAAAGATTCGTTTTGGTTTACAAAGTTCAACAACCGGCCCAGGGTAAGATGCGTATTCCGTAGAGCCAGACGAGCCTATGAAAAGGTCGTCAATTCCGTGCTCATCTAACAACACTTTTGGAAACAAGCCATAAGGCGCTTTTGCCATAGACGACATGAAAAACATTCGGTAAGCCACTACAGAATCCTCCAACCAATCTACCATGAACGAAAGTGTTTGGCCTTCTTGCCAATCTGAAACCAGCGTTGGTTCAGCAACCAAATCCTCTGCATATCTTTTCTTTAGGAAGTTGATTCCTGCAATGTGAGGCGGGTGGAGACTCTTGAATGCCATCGTCCGCATGGTGCTATCAACGCTATAATGCCATTGGCCCAATGTATTTTCAGTTCCCATGCTGTCGTTTACAACCACAAGCGGCTGTCTCAGCTTATAGAAACTGAGCAAATGTTTACTGGTTTTGCTACTTACTATTGGGGTAGAATCGGGAATGAACCGTGAGAGATATGGCATATCCATCAAATGATCGTAATGCGCATGCGCTGCCACCACCAACTTTACTTTTCTAAACGCAGCAGGGTTTAAGTATTGCTTCACGTAGTTGGTGTCCGTTCTAATCTTACCGAATAGCACCTTTGTTGCCGATGGATTGTCGATGAATGGATCTGTGAGAAGCACATTTTCTCCTCGTTGGATGGTAAAACATCCTGTTCCGTAGTATCGAATTTCAGTCGGGATAGTTTGTGTCTTGGCCGATGCGAAGGCGAGGCAAAAAAGGAAACTGAGAAATAGACGATGATGAAGAAAAGGCACTCGTGCGATTAGCTTATTTGACGGCCAAATATCGTTCATCTTCAAAGGTTTAAACCGATAAGTTGCTGACATTCTGTGAGAAACTATATTAAACTGTTCTCTCCTCAACCCAGCTCAACGCCAATTTCAACTGCTCCTTTGGAGTAAGGTCAGAATTGTCAATCACTACAGCATCTTTTGCCTGAATGAGCGGGTCTTCTTTCCGTGATGTATCTTCCTTATCGCGCGAAACGAGGTTGTTGCGCACTTCTTCTAATGACACGTTTTTCCCTTTTTCCTTTAACTCGTTGAACCTTCTCAGGGCACGCACATCGGGCGAAGCCGTCATAAATATCTTGAGTTCGGCATGCGGGAACACGGCCGTTCCAATATCGCGGCCATCCATTACCACGCCACCGCGTTTGCCCAATTCCTGTTGGAGTGAGCGCAGTTTGGTGCGTACTTCCTTTATGACGCTTACATGACTGACCACCTCAGAAACACGCATGGTTCGAATCTCTTCCTCCACGTTTCTGCCGTTCAAGAAGGTTGTCACACCACCCGTTTCATCGTCATATTTCAGGTCAAGGTCAATTTTATCGAGCTGCTGAACAATTCCTTCTGGATTGACAAATTCTTTGGAAGCTAAACCGTTTTCGATGGCGTAAAGCGTAATGGCTCGATACATGGCGCCACTATCAACATACGCGTAATTGAGTTTGGCTGCCAGTTGCTTGGCAAGCGTACTTTTGCCACAAGATGAATAACCATCAATGGCAATGGTAATCTTATCCATCGGTGGTTGGCTTGTCTTTATCGTTCTTCTCCTTTCTAACGCGCTTGGGCATTTTTATATGCGTTCCCAAGTTGGTCATGATAGAAATCTGGTTGGTGCCGCCTGCCAAATGATACGTAGCTCGGCTGTAAGAAATCATAAACCGATTGACCTTGATGCCAATTCCCCAAGAAAACCCGACAGTTCCTGGTCTGCTCGCCACTTTGAATTCTTGCCGTCTGCCATAATTGTACCCAGCTCGTAACATTATCCTTTTTGCTATGGTCAACTCTGTGCTGAAGATGAAATGCCGCATGATGGCATCGCCAATGTTAATTTTTTGCACCGTCACTTCGCCCGTAAGAGGGTCAACAGCAGGTGGCGAATTGGTAGGATCTATATAAGCCAGATTCGGCCGTTGTAGATCCACAATGGTCATGGAAAGTCTGAGCGGAATGTATTTCAACTTGTGACTGACACCCAGATCCAAGCTCAACGGAAGCGCTTCGTACTGTCCAGCCACGTATGGCTTTAGCTGAGAACCCAGATTCCGTGCAACCAAACTTATCGTCCAGTTGGTTTTCGGGTGATAGAAAGTAGCGGCCAAATCTGCAGCAATTCCGAACGAATTGTAATCGGCCAGTTGAGAGTAAATGAGCTTGACATTGGCACCTGTAGAGAAGTATTTCCCAAAACCTCGGGCGTATGTGGCGTGAAGCAAGGTCTCATTGGCAGAAAAACTTCCTTGAATGGTGCCGTTCAGATCCGCACGGGTGAAATCGCCATAATTGGCATACATCACCCCAAATCCCATCATTCCAATCTTTTCGAAGTTGTGGGCGTAGCCAATGTATCCATAGTTGATATCACCATAATAATTGGTGAAATCGGTAGCGAGATACATGTGCATGGATGTGTCAAGAATGGATGGATTCAAATACAGCATGTCTAAATCTCCATCCTTAATGGCAATCTGGTCACCGCCCATAGCTGCGTTTCGCGCAGAGGAGGTCATGTCCAGAAAACTATACGTAGAGCTTCCGCCCAACTGGGCAAAAGACTGAAGGGATACTGAGAAAAGAAGAATAAGTAGTATGGCTCGCATCAAGGGCAAAGGAAAAGAAAATTTAATGGCTGAGGAACGGGCTCCTTTTTCATTTATTGTATGGCTCGAGTTATTAGTTATTGGGTTGTTGGTTTGTCTGTCAAATGGATTCATTACAGATGGAAAGTCGATTCTTTGACGCACCAGTGAACTTGTTTTTAGCCACAGAAAGCACAGAATAAAGGAAGTATGTTTTTCTGTGAAACCTTCTGTGCCTTCTGTGTTTCTGTGGCTATTTCATATCCGGTCCAGCACTCTTTTTTCGATGTTTGGGTAAACAAGCGGATTATAACCGTATCGACTTTACGCTGTAGTTCGGGTCAATTTCCAACCTGTTCGGCTCCTTTTCAAAAAGTCCGAAAAGGGTAGAGCCGCTGCCGGTCATGGCTGCGTAGATGGCGCCCATAGCATAGAGTTGCTCGTTTATTTCTGGTAGGATGGGGTATTGTGGGAATACGGATGCTTCAAAATCATTGGAGACCGAAGCCTTCCATTCAGAAATACCTTTTAGAACAAGTTTTTTTAAGGAAGTTTTAGGTTGAGATGCGCGTATTCCAGCATAGGCTTCCTTGGTGCCAATATGAATATTCGGGTTGATAAGCATGAGCCAAAGACCCGAAAGATCAATATCGAAAGGTTCAAGGATTTCGCCTCTTCCTGTTACAAAAGCAGGTTTGTTTCGGATGAAGAAAGGACAATCACTACCAACTCTTGAAACGATATCTTCTAGCTTTTCTGCCGAAAGCTCAAGTTCAAACATCTCATTCAGCATAGTTGCAACAAAGGCGGCATCGGCACTTCCGCCACCCAAACCTGCTCCAATAGGAACAATCTTGTGCAAGTGTATTTTTACTGAGAACAGCCCAAATTCATCGTGCATCAATTGATAGACACGTTCGCAGAGATTCGGCTTTCCATCAGAAGGAATGTTTATGCCCGAAGATGTGAACGTGACCTTTCCTTTTCCCACTCTTTCGGGGACAATTTCCAGTATATCTCGCCACGGAACGGGATAGAAAACGCTTTCGATGTCGTGATAGCCATCATCACGCTTTCGAACCACGTTCAACCCAAGGTTGATCTTTGCATTGGGGTAGGAGATCATCGGGGGCGAATGTAGCAGATAACCCCGTTTAAGCCAGTTGACGAATGTAAATTCTTACTTGGCCGCTTTTCTCACAAACAATTGGGCGGTCTCATACTTGACCACCTCAATGAGCTCGCCCTTATCAATATAACTGGTGAGGGCAGTGGCATCATAGATGTCGCCACCGATTTCCACTTTGCCAGAAGGACGGAGAATGGTGAAAGCGATGCCCTGCATACCAATCAATTCGTTCTCCTTTGAATTAACGCCTACAAAACCTTCAGATCTGTTCTGAACAGACGAAAGCACCATCGAACTCATCATGGAAGTTGTGAGGAATTTTTTGGTGAGAAAAATAGACCCGAAAAAGCCTCCGACCGTAGCTAGAAGCACAGTGAGAAATGCGTTGATGATTTGCGTTGGCATGGTCATTTCAAAATCGAAGCCAACGTTGTTTATCAAGCTTAGAATGAGGGATGTCATGACGAGGGCGATGCCCGAAACCCCTGCCACGCCAAAACCAGGAATGACAAATATTTCTACCGCCAGCAGCACAATGCCGACCATGAACAGAATGACCTCCCAGTTTTCTGCCAATCCTTCTAAATAGAGCGGTGTGAAATACAGTAGAGCCGCAATGATGGCGGCTGCCAACGGAAACCCTATCCCGGGAGATTGCAATTCAAAGTAAATCCCACCAATAATTATCATGATGAGGATGCCGCTGATGGCAGGATTCACCATCCAACCGATGAAGGTGTCCAGCCCAGTTGCCTCATAGGTTTTGAGTTCATAATCGGGGAATCCGTTCTCGATGAGTACTTCGTCAACCGTTTCGTGCATGCCTTCGCAGAAACCATATTTGATGGCTTCCGAAGCGGTGAAAGTGATAACCTTTCCCGAATCGCTTATGCCATCAATCTTGATAGAAGCATCTACCATGGCTTGGGCAATATCAGGATTACGTCCCTTTGCTTCGGCTGTGGAGCGCATGGTGCTGCGCATGTAGCTTTGGTACTTATCAGGCATTTGCTCTCCCGTTTGGTTGACCACCGTGGCGGCACCAATGTTTGCACCTTTTCGCATGTAAATGCTATCGCACGCAATAGAAATAAGCGCTCCTGCCGAGGCAGCGTTATTATCAATAAATACCCAGACAGGGATCTTGCTGTTGAGGATTTTGGTACGCATACTATCTGCATGTAGCACCATTCCTCCATAGGTGTTCATGTGCAGCAGAATGAGGTCAGCGTTCCATGCGTTTGCCTCTTCAAATGCCTTTTGCATTTTGCGCCAAACGCCTGGGCCGATTTCCTCTTTTACATCAAACGTATAAACCTTTTTTTTGGATGAGGAAGGAGCGGTTTCTGTCAGTTGGGCTGACTCATTCTCAACAACAGTTGAGTCTTCCTGAGCGTAGGAAAAAAGAAAAAGGAAGAAGGAAAAAAAGATGGTGAAGGTTGCTCGTGTCATTTCATTATGTACTTATCCCTTTGTTTACCGAAAGGATTGATTGCAGATTCAAATTATAGATGCCATTGGCTACAAGTAAACTTGTTTTTAGCCACAGAAACACAGAAGGCGCAGAATAAAGGAAGAATATTTTCTGTGAAAGCTTCTGTGCATTCTGTGTTTCTGTGGCTATTCAATGTCCAGTCAAGAACGCTATATTCAACTAATGAGAGTGTGAATTGTTCTATTTCATAAAACTAGCCAAAAGCTCCGAAAACTCGTTGAAGATGTGCGGATTGGTGGCAATAATCTCTTTTGTAAAAATAGCATCATCTCCTCCAGAAAAATCTGTGACCACACCGCCAGCTTCTTTAACGAGCAGAATTCCTGCGGCCACATCCCACGGAGAGAGACTGTATTCATAAAATCCATCAAACCTACCGCAAGCTACATAGGCAAGGTCGGTTGCGGCAGAACCCGGTCTGCGAATGCCATGCGAATGCTGCATCAAATGTTTGAATAATTCGAGGTATTGGTCGAGCAAATGGTAATCGTAGTAAGGGAAACCCGTTCCGAGCAGGGAGTCGGCAACTTTTGGGGCATCGGAGGTCTGAATAGCCTCACCGTTCATGAACGCGCCACCATCCTTCCAGGCAGAGAACATCTCATCCTGATTGATTTCAAACACAACGCCAACCAACGGCTCTTTCTCATACAAAAGCGCAATACTCACGGCAAAAAATGGCATGCCATGAATGAAGTTGGTGGTGCCATCCAGCGGGTCAATTACCCATTTGAGCGGATTGTCATCGCGCTTTTCAGTTCCTTCCTCTGTAATAAATCCAGCTTCAGGAAGTAGCTTTTTGAGATCCGCGACAATGAGTTTCTCAGCTCCTTTATCGACATACGAAACAAAATCATTGCGGCCTTTTACTTCCACTTTTTCAGAAGTGAATGCCTTTCGTTCGTTGAGGATGAATGCACCGGCCTTGCGGGCAATGCCACACACTTCGCAAGCAATATCTGGTAGGTTGAGGGTGGAAATGTCCATCAGTATTGAGCCCATTTTTTACCCACTTTGGGCATGAGGAAAAGGAAAACGATTCCGAGAATGATAAGAATGGTTGAGATAATTTCGGCCTGAGTAACGCCTCCAAAGATTGGGTATTCGTTATTGATTCGAACTTGTTCAATGGCCAACCGCTCTGCGCCTGAAAGTATGAGGTACCACGACATAACCATTCCGGGTGTTGTCCAACGTCTGCGCATGAAGGCCAGAAAACCGAAAATAATCAGCGCCATAGTGGTTTCGTAGATTGGAGTCGGCCATGCATAACCAGTCAAGCTCACGTATCTCATCTGTGCAAAATCTGCTTTGAGGTCTATTCCCAAAACGTTGTTCGGATAATTGTAAGCCCAAGCCCAATCTGGCAGAAAGCTCAACCATTCTGGCTTTGGCGCATCGTTCGGAATTCCCCAATCGCCATCGCCCGCAATCTGACAACCCATGCGGCCAACACCATAAGCGAGCATCAGTCCGGGAAGCGCGGCATCCGTGAGGTGCAACAATTTGATGTTGTTCTTTTTGGCGAACCAGAGAATGGCGGCAGCGGCACAAATCAGTCCGCCTAGGAACGAAAGTCCGCTGAACGATACGAGCGCATTTATCGGATCGGCCATCAGATCGTCAAAATTCTCTAGATTGTGGAACAGCTTGGCACCCAGAATACCGAAAACGGCAGCCAAAATGGTAATGGTGCCAACCTGTTCGTAGGGATGAACGATAATTTCAACCTCTTTTGGTTCGGGCAGTGCTTCTTTTTTATCCTCCCAAAGGCGCATTCCCACCGAAAGAGCAGCTCCTAAAAATCCTCCAAGTAAATTTCCTTTCGCAGAAAGAATAAACGCCTGTGGGTTTCCTGAAATCATGTCGAAATCTAGCACTAACGCAAGGAATTTATAGCCAATCACAAATCCTATAATTGCTGAAATGACCTTTTCAACAAGGCTAGATTTCTTTCCTTTCCAGATTTTCTTTTTTACTGGAGCCAGCAATCCTAGACCTTCCTTTCGCTTGAGTTCCGATTTCAAATCTAAGCTGGCGGCAAGAAATGCCAACGCCACCATCATCCCAAAACTCTGCACCAATCGGAAAGGAGGGATTGAAAGTCCAAAAATATCAAGAACAAGGTCGTAGAGTGTTGGATACATGCGTTGCTTTTAAACTTGAGGCTGCAAAGATGCACTTATTGAGATTAGTTCTAGTTTTATGCGCATTAACCAATCGTAAATTCAAGCATGCAGCCTTTTCTCGCAGAATTCATCGGAACCTTCTTGCTTATCCTTTTGGGAGTTGGTGTGAATGCCAACGTTAGTTTAAAGGACAGTTTTGCTTTTGGTAGTGGCTGGCCGCTTATCACCTTCGGTTGGGGCTTTGCGGTTTTTGCTGGTGTGATTGTGGCCGGACCTTACAGCGGAGCACATCTCAATCCGGCTGTTAGCATCGGGCTTGCCGTTTCGGGAAGATTCCCATGGGCTGAAGTGCCGTTCTATATCATGGCACAATTGGCAGGTGCCATTGCCGGTGCTTTTCTGGTTTGGTTTCAGTTTTCAGACCATTACAATCGCATGGATGACAAGGACAGCGTTCTCGGAACGTTCTGCACAAGCGCATCCATCCCAAATACGTTTAAAAACATTTTTAGTGAAGCAATGGGAACATTCGTGCTGGTTTTTGTGGTGCTTTATTTGGCTGGGCCAACCTTTGTCTCAGATTCGCTGGCAGATACCGTCATCGGGCTCGGTTCCATCGGGGCACTTCCCGTTGCGTTTCTCGTTGTAGGAATTGGAATGAGCTTGGGCGGAACCACCGGTTACGCCATCAATCCAGCGCGTGATTTAGGACCTCGCATCATTCATGCGTTGGTTCCTATCAAAGGCAAACGCGATAGCAATTGGAGTTACAGCTGGATCCCGATTGTAGGGCCTGTGCTCGGGGCAGTAATCGCTGGCGTGGCTTTTCTTGCTCTAAGCTAAATCCTGAAGTAGGATTAACCTAGTATTTCGCCCAACGCTGCCCAACCTTAGGCATGTAGTAGAACCCAAGGCAACCTAGGACAATCATGGTCATAGAAATAATTTCAGCCTGCGTAATACCGCCTAAAATGTTGTATTCGTTATTGATACGAATCTGCTCTATGAGCAATCTTTCTGCACCTGCTAGAATAAAATAGGCCGAGATCATAATGCCGGGTGTAGTCCAGCGTTTGCGCATGGACCAAAGCACTGCAAAAATCATGATAGACATGATAATCTCGTAAATCGGAGTAGGGTAGGCAAAACCTGTCAGACTTGTATAACCTTTTGATGCGTAGTAAGTGATCAGGTCTACCCCAAGCACGTTATTCGGATAGTCGTAGGCCCACATCCAATCGGGTAGAAAACTCATCCAATCGGGTTTGGGCAGGTCGTTCGGAATGCCCCAATCTCCATCACCAGATATGTGACAACCTAATCTTCCAAAACCATAACCCAACGCCAATGAAGGCATCACAGCATCAAAGAAGTGAAGAATTTTGAGTTGATGTTTTCGGGCATACCATACAAACAAGCTCATAGCCACAATCATTCCGCCATAGAACGAGAATCCACTCATTCTAGTTAATGCTCCCATTGGGTCATCCACCACTTGGTCCCAATTTTCGAGATTGTGAAACAGTTTTCCACCCACAATGGCTCCAATTCCAGCAATAATGGCAATGTTGCCTACATGATCATCTGCATGAACTAGTTCGCCACTTTTCGGATTCTTAACCGGCTTGATTTGCCCGATGCTTTCCTTGCGTTTTAGTTCAATAATGAGCAGAATGCTCCCAACGATAAAGCCAACTCCGACCATCATCCCATAACTCTGCATGTATTTGAATGCCGGAACGGAAATTTCGAAGAGGTCTAGAACGAGGTCGTAGAACGTTGGGTACATTTTCTAGATTAGATGATTAGACAATTTGGTAATTAGATAATTGGCTAATTAGCACATTATCTCATTTGCTAATTTTCTCATTCGCCAATTGAGTAACTCCCTCAAACACACCATCATCGCCCAACATGGCAAGTTCCGTTGGCACAATCATGCCCGAAAGCGAATCATCAAACGGAATCCGAACACGGAGGTAATTGTCGGTATAACCGAACATGAATCCGTCCTTGTTTTCATGCTCGAATAGAACAGGTCGCGCGGTTTCTGCGAATGGTTCGTAGAATGCACGCTTTTTCTTTTCGCTCAAAATTGTGAGCATTTTATTGCGTTTCCTTCGTTCACTAACGGGAACAACTTCATCTTTCACTCGCACAGCCGTTGTGTTTGGTCGTTCAGAATAAGTGAACACATGAAGATAGGAAATGGGTAGTTCGTTCAGGAATGTGTAGGTTTTCAGGAATTCTTCCTCCGTTTCTCCCGGATGCCCTACAATCACATCCACACCAATACAGGCATGTGGCATCACTTCTTTGATGGTCTCAATGCGACTGCGATAAAGCGCGGAATCGTAGCGTCTGCGCATTTTCTCAAGCAACACATCTGAACCACTTTGAAGTGGGATATGGAAATGCGGTACAAACCGGTCTGAATCAGCACAGAATCGAATAATCTCATCACTCAACAAATTCGGTTCGATACTCGAAATTCGGAAACGCTCCACATCCCCTTCCAGCTTATCCAATTGCTGAATAAGCTGATGGAAATTCTCGTCCGTTCCCGAACCAAAATCTCCGATATTCACACCTGTGAGTACAATTTCTTTTACGCCTGTGGCGATGGCTTCTTTGGTTGATATGAGGCTATTGGCAATATTCTCGCTTCTGCTTCTTCCTCTCGCAAGCGGAATGGTGCAAAACGAGCAGAAGTAATCACAACCGTCCTGCAATTTCAAGAATGTGCGTGTTCTATCGTTGGATGAAAATCCGGGAATGAACTCTTTCACATCCTTGATTTCGCAGCTGTGAACTCCAGCTTCGGGAACCTTATCAAGATTTTCTAGATAGCCAGCAATGTTGAACTTTTCGTTTGCGCCAAGCACAATATCAACGCCTTCAATACTGGCAATTTCCTTTGGCTTCAATTGTGCGTAGCAACCTATAACAGCCACAAATGCATTCGGATTCACCTTCAATGCCTGCCTCACGATATTCCTGCACGTGGCATCAGCCTGATCGGTAACCGAACAAGTATTGATGATGTAGACATCGGCAGATTCCTTGAAATCCACACGCTGATAGCCGGCAGCAATAAGCTGACGGGCAATGGTGCTCGTTTCAGAGAAATTCAGCTTACAGCCGAGCGTATGGAAGGCAACCGTTCGCATTTAGGACGGCAAAGATAGCCGTTCAGTCTAAGTGACTGGCTCGACCTAGAGCTCCAAATAAGAACCGCCTTCATAAAGCCTCCAATAGATACGTTCGGACTTACCAGGCTTCACACCAATGCTGGTGCAGTATTCCACAAACTTGCCATCGATGGTCTTGTTTGCAAATGCTTCTTTTCCGACCACTTTCGCAACTGCCTTATTAGCGTCTTTACGCTCGTCTTCAGATGGGGTGGTGAATGATTTAAGCGTGGTGTCTTTGGTCGCACAGAATTCACTTGGCGCAAAGTGATTTTCACCTTCTACCTTGTAAACCACAATGCTATCTCCCTCTTTGACAAGCTTTTTAGCCTGTTCGGCTAGTGTTTTGTCTTCTCCAGTGATGTATCCCTCCAGTGTGGTGAGATTTTGAATGATGTCATTCATCGTTCTTACAAATGCCATGTATTTTTGCTTTCTATAAGATACAATGGTAAGCAAGTTTTGTTCGATGAGCCGAATAAGCTTTAAAGAATCCTTACATATTGGTGATTTAAACACTTTTCGGGATAAAAAAACTGCCTGTTTCTTCTGTTGTTTTTTACGAGTTCTGTGTTTGAATAGGTTTATGCACGCCTCTTATCATATCAAGAAAAACAACCCGAGTAATCAGTGAATTTGTATCTAAAAACAAGTTTTGACCGATACATTTAATAGTTATAATCAAAATGGAACACCCTTTTCAGAATACTCTCCATTCTTCACTCTTTTTCTTTTTCATGCTGTCAAATTAATTGGTTCATTTTCAATTTGACACACTTTTCGGAATACTCTCATTCTTAATAGCAACAAGTCTTACATTTCTAGTATTCAATAAGTTAGAGATAAAACCTACCATCACTAATTCCATTAGTGGCGGAGTATTATCAGGTTTTATTGCAGGAGTAGTTGGAACAGGTGGTGCCATCCGTGGAATCACTCTGGCAGCCTTCAACATGAAAACCGAAGTTTTCATTGCAACATCTGCAATTATCGACCTTGGAATAGATGCTAGCCGAAGTGTTGTATACACCTTCAACGGGTACGTTCATTATCACGACCTGTACCTCATTCCTATCCTACTGTTGGTCAGTATTGTCGGAACCTACATTGGCAAGAAGATTCTAGAACACATTTCTCAGGAACAGTTTAAGTCGACTGTTCTTGTGTTGATTCTAATTACTGGTGTTATCACGCTTGGAAAAGTGATTTACAACTTTAGTTAAACAGAGATATTAGCTGTGCGGAATGACAATTAAGAATGCTGTATGCTTCTTAATAGAACGCACCTACCTGTCTCGAAAAATTTGAAAAGTCTAACGCTGATAAACACGGATTTCTCTCTGTTTACGTCCTTGTTTTAACGACATAACCGTTAATTATCAGAATGTAATCTCTACGGAACTGAGTTTGGTTGTTCATTGATTTTGTGTCTAAACACAGATTGTCATTTTGAATCATTAGTTAGTAACTAACTAAACAACAATAGCTCAAAAACTATTTTTACCAATGAACTCCGTCAGAACCCAATCGCCCTGCTGGTGAAAAGTCGGCCCAAGTTCAGCTTTGAATTGGCAGCTTTCGAGATTATCCAAGCGATAATCGATGTGCTTGTTGCTGCCGCGATAATTTCTACTCTGATAAAGATCAACTGCTTGCGCGCGGGCGTCTAAACCGTCTAGATTTTCGAGAGATACGCCATAGATCTCTTTAAAATCTTCATACCACGGCAGCATAAAGAACGGCTCATGAATAATGGCCTGAAAATGAATGGGCATACTTCGCTTGGCCTGACAAGAAAATGCGTTGTCATCGGGCGAAACAAGCACGTTCACGTCTTTGGCAGTATTTTCTTCAATCCAGAAGTGCATTTTTTCCAGATTGGTATAGTTCCGATTTCCGACCATGTATTTGTGTTGATATGAATCAGAAAGAAATTTAGAATTGGTTATAGTTAAAGTGAGGAGGATGAAAAGGGAAAAAGAAAAAGGAAAAAGGTAGATGCGGGATTTGGTGAGTGGGAGAAAGCCTGAGAACAATGGCCCCACAAATCCAGCTACCATAATGGAACTGAATGCAGCAATCCAAACTGTAACTTTAAACCATTGCAGTTTTCCTAATGCTTGAATGTGCAGGAATTCGAGCCCCACAGCATAGACAATCATGCCCAAGATGCCGAAGGCTACAAAGGGAACAAAGAAGCCTCTATCGGATGGTTTTGTGAATGCGTAAAGCTCCACGCCTATCAAAGTCAGAAAGAGAAACTTGACGTAGTGCGTTACTGGAAATAAACTCGGGAGATAATGATGATGATTACGAAAACGGTAAAGAATCTCGTAGTACAAGTCCTTGTCGTAAGCTGTAGTTTCTGAAAACTGACGGGCAAAAGTTGGAACCAAAATGAACGCAGCCACCGCAAGAAAAGCAAGGCCGAAAACAGCCGTTTCTCGCACATTTCTTCTAAAAAACAAGAGAATCGCACTCAGCAAAAGGAACAGTTGCAATCCAACCAACGGCTGAAATAGTGTGGCAATTCCGAGTATGATGGCTGAAAGGAAAAACTTTGACCGAATGAATTGCAGCAGTGCAAAAGCCCCGATGCCTTTGGCGATTGTGCTAGAAATGAAGCTCCCGTACATTATGTGGTTCCCTCCTACCGTGAAATTGTAGAACACGAACATGGCCAGCAAGGGCGCCAACAGCACGGCCCAACGGTCGTGAAAGAGTTCTTCGGCAATGCCACTAAAGGAATACGCCATCAGCGCAATGCAGAGGAAAGTGAGGACGAAAAGACCCCATTCCAACCCGATAGACTCTGCCACAAGCAGCACCAATTTCTCATAGAAATGGCGCACCGTGAATATGGCATTGCTCTGATTGACGAAGTAATCGTTCGGGTAAAGTTGCGGGTCGAGTTGCTGATAGATCTGCGGCAGATGTTCGGCCTGATCGTCTGTATTGAACTGATAACCACGCACAAAAAGGAACAAAGCTGCCACCGCCAACGCATACCCAAAAAGCGGTAAAGAATTTCCGAAAGACCTCTGCTTCATTCTGCGCTCAAAATTAGCCTTAATTTTAGCCTTGAATAGAGAACATGAACAAACGCATTCTTCTGGTTGAAGACGAGGAAAGTCTACAAGACATCATCAAGCTAAACCTTGAGTTGGATGGCTATGAGGTGAATGCTGTGAATAACGGCAAGTTGGCCTTGGAGGAATTTGCTGCCAAACGCTTTGACCTAGTCATTCTGGATGTGATGCTGCCCGAGGTGGACGGATTCACCATCTGTCAGACCATCCGATTGGAGAACACGCGGGTTCCCATTCTCTTTCTTACGGCCAAAAGTTCAGCTGAAGACCGCATTTTTGGATTAAAGATTGGTGGTGATGATTACCTTACCAAGCCTTTCAATTTGGATGAATTTCTGCTTCGAGTGCAATCACTTTTGAAACGCGGCACCACGACCACCGATTTGAATATCGACCGCTTCCAATTTGAGAATTGTGTCATCAACTTCAGCTCCTTCACCATCACCGACATTGAAGGAAATGAACATCAACTCTCTAAAAAGGAAATGAAACTATTGCGCCTTTTTGTGGAACGTAGAAACGAAGTACTAAGCCGCGAAACAATTCTAGAAACCGTTTGGGGTTATGATGTCTTCCCTTCTACCCGCACCATCGACAATTACATCCTTGCTTTCAGAAAATACTTTGAGAAGAATCCGAAAGACCCTAAGCACTTCCACTCTGTGCGTAGTGTGGGGTATAAATTTGTGGCGTAGTCAATTGTTTGAGCCATTGACCGAATTGAATCGTCAACGCATTATGCCCACATTCTTAGCACAGCCCTATCCATTCTATTATGAACCATTGCGGCTGCCAAAACTTAGCGCAACCATTGCCGCTATTACCGCTGCGTTCCTCTTTTTTCTTAAACCTATTGGGATTGAAAATGGAATTGCACACCAACTGGTTGTCATTTGTACCGTTTATGGCGCCTTGGCAGGAATCATGTTTTACATCTATTTCAGAACGTTGCCAATCATTTTTGTAGACTTCTTCAACTCCGACAATTGGACTATTTTAAAGGAGATTCTCAGCTTTGTAGGACTTTTTCTACTGGTCGGCCTTGTCAATTTTATGGTGAGGCCGTTGCTGTTCGAGTCGGATTCCATCGGACAATCCGGGAAATTGCTCATTGATGTGACGAATACGTTTCTCGTAGGAATTCTCGTTTTGGGAATTCTCACCCTTGTCAATTTCAGGTATCTGTTCCAAAATCAGGAGGAAAAGGCAGAACTGCTCGGTTTTTTCCTGAAGAGTAAACAGTCGGTACAAAAACCAGCGACAGACGAATTGCGGGAGAATTCCATTCTACAAATACAGTCGAAAAATGAATCGTTCGAGCTTGATCCCAAACAGATTCGATTTATTAAGGCCGATGGAAACTACGTGATAGTTCATGATGGAAATAACGAGCGAACGAGTGAACAATTGAAGCGGATTCCATTGAAAGAGTTGGAGCACCAACTGCTGCCCTTCACTCACCTTTTCAGAACACATCGGGCCTATATCGTTAATCTGAACCATATAGTTGATATCAAAGGCAACGCCCAAGGCTATCAACTGAAATTGAGCGGAACACACGAGCTGATTCCCGTATCGCGGAGCTATTTAAAAGCGTTTGACGAGGCGTTCTCATCCCGTTGACGAACGGTTTTAACCTTGTATTTCACCACAAAAGCTTGCCATTCGTCACACGGTTTTGAAAACAGAAATAAAGAAGCTGTTTATTCGCATCATCGAATCCAATCCCTGACATTCGAACGTAAAATTACCATCCCATGAAAAAAATTATGCTCCCACTAGCGGCTGTTGCCGTATTCGGAATAGGTCTGTTTGTTGGCAGACAATTCCTTGCTCCATCCGAAAAACCTGCTATGCCAATGGTTTCGCTTACGGCTGGCACCGATTCGCTTTCGACATCTGCCAGCATTGGCAGTTTTTTCAGTGGCGATGTGATTGAAGTGCAAGATGGCGGTTCTATACAAGAAGCGGTTGGACGTGCTAAAGAAGGCGACCTGATACGCGTCTACCCCGGAACGTATTCTGAAACCGTATATGTTGACAAAGACAACATAACCCTGCAAGGAGTGATTCGTGATGGGAAATGGCCTGTATTGGACGGAAAGAAAACGCTAAACGATGGCATTCTTTATTCCGGCAACGGCATTCTTATCGAGAATTTCAAGATTATCGGATACAAGGGCAACGGCATTATGGGACAGGCCGGAAACAACTTCGTTATCCGTAATAATTGGGTGGATGATACAGGGGTCTATGGCATTTTTCCAGAATTCGGAAAGAACGGCCTCATCGACCACAACCGCCTGTCTGGGATTGAGGATGCTGCCATCTATGTGGGCATGTGCGACAACATTGATGTGCGCAACAACGAGGTGTTTAACAGCGTGGCTGGAATCGAAATTGAGAATTGCAGATATAGCCTTGTGGAGGAAAACTATATTCACGATAATACGGCTGGTATTCTGGTTTTTATCACGCCTGGGCTACCAATCAAAACCTGCGACCATACTATCGTTCGCGATAATTTCATTATAAACAACAACCACGCAAATTTCGGGCAGGAAGGATCTTTGGTGGCTTCTCTGCCTCCCGGAACGGGCATTGTGGTGATGGCTGCGGATAATGTGACTATCGAAAACAATCAGATTGTCGGAAACGATAACGTAGGAATCGTGATTACCGACCTCAGTTTCGGAGCGCAACTTTCTACCGATCCAGGATCAGAACCAAACCCAGATCGCATTGTGATCCTCGACAATTTCATGGCCGATAACGGTAAAAATCCGGTGGAAGATGTGAAAATGGCCATGGCCACCAAACTTTCTAAGCTTGGTCCAGATATTCTTGCCGTTGGAAATTCGAGCGGCTGCATTAGAAATGCTTCGAGCTATCGAAGTTTCGGAATCGATCATTTTGATAGATGCGACCATCCCGGAACGGCAGAAATAAAAACCTATCTATTGAACAAACCCGTACTTAGAAATATTGATGAATTTGAAAAAGGCAAATTGGCCTATTTTGGAGTTTGCTCCGGTTGTCATGCCTACGATATTCGCATGGTTGGCCCACCAACTCAGGTTATTCAAGCACTTTACAAAGACAATCCTCAGGCCATTGCCGATTACATTGCAAATCCGGTGCGCAAGCGCAAAGATTACCCCGAAATGCCGCCTCAAAACCATCTTTCTGAAGAGACCCGTTTGGCTGTTGCCAATTATTTGTTGAGTATTGAACGTCATCCACCTCAAGGAATGGGAAGATTATTCTACCACAAAGAGGTCTATGACGGAAAAGCCGAAAAGAGCGAATGACCATGATAAATAACACGTTGAGAGCCCTGCTACTAAGTGCGGGATTGTTCCAATGTCTGTGTATTACAGATGCAAGTGCCCAAGTAAACCCCAAGAATGTCACCATTATTCGAGACACGTTAGGTGTTCCGCATATTTTTGGGATAAGTGATGCAGATGCCGCCTACGGATTGGCGTACGCCCATTCTGAAGACAATTTCGTTGATATACAGGAGGCCATCATGGCCGGCAAGGGATTGCTGGGAAGTCATTTGGGCAAAGACGGTGTCCTCTTTGATTTCGGACTGAAACTATTGAACCTCGATTCGCTGGTGAAGGCACGGTATGAACTGGATCTTTCTCCCGAATACAGAAAGGTACTGGAGGGATTCACACAGGGTCTGAACGACTACGCCACGCAACATCCGAAAGAGATCCTGCTAAAAAAAACGTTTCCAGTAACACCGCAAGAACTCATCAACAGCTCCACACTCAGCATATCGTTGATGGCAGGTTTGGGAATGGCGCTCAAAGCTGTGAACGAGAATCGGATTGAAGAATTCATGGGGTCCAATGAGATGGAGATTGGCACGGGTTCCAACGCGTTGGCAGTTGCACCCGAAAAAATGGCAGATGGCCTGCCCTACCTGCTTATAAACTCGCATCAACCAATAGAAGGCCGCTTTGCATGGTATGAAGCGCATGTAGTAAGTGAAGAAGGTTGGAATTGCGTAGGAGGACTTTTTCCGGGCGGTTCGTGCGTATTTGTCGGTTCAACTCCAAATCTGGGTTGGGGACATACCTTCAACTACCATCAGTTTGGCGACATCTACAAATTGGAACTCAATCCGAAGAACAAGAAGCAATACAAGTATGATGGGGAATGGAAAGACTTCAACATCCGCAAGATTAAGCTCAAAGTGAAGATAGCTGGCATCAAAATAGGTGTTTCCAAAAAAGTAAAATGGTGTACCTACGGGCCCGTTTTTGAGAACAAATATGGCTCGTGGGGTTTCCGGTTTCCAGCGTATAACGACATCCGTGCCACCGAGCAATGGTTCCGTATGAACAAGGCGCAGAACTTCGGGGAATTCACCGAGGCCATGAAAATGCAGGCCGTTCCGCTTTTCAATACTATTTATGCCGATAAGGAAGGCAACATAATGCTTCACTCAGGCGGAAAGGTTCCCAAACGGAATCCGAAGTTGGATTGGACTTCTCCGATTACGGCCAATACATCTGCTTACAAATGGACAGAAATTATTGATTACGAGAACCTGCCACACGTAGAAAACCCCGAATGCGGATATGTTTACAATGCAAATAACACTCCGTTGCAATGCACAGGCGATAGCTGCAACTGGAATGAATATTTCCCTGGGCTACAGACCTTCATGTATAACAGAGGCGAACGGCTAGAATACCTGATGGGAAGCCACGAAGGGCAATTTACCGAGGCAGACCTCGACCGCATCAAGTTCGATACCAAGTATCACCCAAACGGGGAATATGAACAGCATTTTGAGGAGATGTTCAACTTAGATGAGAACAAATACGCTGATATTTCCGATGCCATCCACAAACTGAAACAATGGGACAGACAGGGAAATGCCGATAACATGGATGCCGCCTTGGCCATGGTGGTACACGACATCATGCGGTTGGAATTTGATGCCCCGTTTGCCCTTTTGATGATACGGAAGGAGAAAGTTTCGGAGGAAATGGCAGTGGATGCCATCAGAAAAGCAAAGAAATTATTGATGAGAACACACGGCACAATGGATGTTGCGCTGGGAGATGTTCAGCGGCTAATTCGGGGCGACAAGAGTCTTCCAGCCCACGGCCTTCGTGAAGTGCTACGCGCTACGGACACCAAACTTTACGATAAGAAGAAAGGAATTTATAAAGTGACGGGTGGAGATGGCTACATTCAGATAGCGCGTTTCTCAGACAATGGAACAGAGATCAGAAGCATAAACGCCTATGGTGCATCCAATCATGCCGACAGCCCACATTACACCGATCAGATGCAAATGTTCACGGACGAAGAGTATAGACCTGTTCCGTTACAGAAAGCGGAAGTCGAAAGAATGGCAGAAAGGAGTTATCATCCGGGAGAATGAAAGAAAAGTGAACGGATTTGGGCAGCAGACGCAGATTACATCTCCATCGTAATAGTATAATCCCAACTCTGAGTGGCATCTACGATAATTCTATAAGTAGCTTCCTGCTTGGTATCGGTGTTTGTAAGTCTTTTCCAAATCATATCTGGTTCTGAGGTTCTATCAATAATAATCTCATCATCATTTGCTTCCCAAGAAAAAGTTCCAGTTTGTGGATACGTGATTCCTGAGAAGGTATACGAATAGTCCTGCTCGCCTCTGCCGTTGCTTTTGAATTCAACCGTTCCTGAAGCGTTTGGGTCTTCGCCAGTAAATACAGGAATACCTGAAACATTCAAGGTTCCTTCTACCTTAGTTACTTCCCAAGTTCCGAAAAGCACCTTATCCAAGTTTTTCTGGCACGAGTTAAGTACGAGTGTCATACTGCCAATTAAACCTATTACCAATGCGTTTTTCATGTTCTGAATTATTAGAATGTAAATTTAGTTCAAAAAAAAACCCTTGACCATAAAATGGTCAAGGGCGTATTAAAAAGCTATTAATCTTATTTGCTAATTACCATTCTTTGCGTAAGCACATTTACCCCATTTGAAAGAGAATAGGTGTAAAGTCCACTACTGAGTGTGCTTCCATCAAAATTAAATCGGTTCTCGCCTGCTACTGCATACAAGTTGGCTCTAGAAACTTCCTTTCCTGTTACATCTCTAATAACGAACTGAAAATCGTCTCCGTATTTGCTAAAGAAATTGATTACGGCCATTCCTGCATTCGGATTAGGAACGCAATCGCCAAGAGAAAATCCGTAAGTCTCAATTTCCTCAATTCCAGTATGGGAGGTATGAGGATAGCAATCTTTGAAATGAATTTTAACAGGATCTCCAAAAGCCTGACAATCTGGGCCTATGGCAGGGAAACTTGCTGGAAGTGGTGGTATATCGAAGCTTACCACAACGGTCTGTCCAGGATTAGCAGTTAGTTCAACACCTTCAATCAGGTAGGTTTCATCTTGCGTGATAAGACTACAACTGTCAGCCGAATTTATTACAATGAAATTTGGCACCGACATATCAATAGCGGTGGTTCCCGTATTGGTAAGCGTAATAGACCAAACGCCATTCGGGTTTCCTCTGAACAAATCAGTCAAAGCAAGACACGGAAGACCTCCAGCCAAATCAAGCAACTGCTGTGTAATAGGCAATCCAAAAGCGATTGCATCATTCACATTCAGTGTTGAATTATCAGGGAATGTGAAAACCATCGGAAATATCTCCCAGTTGTCATCTACTGCATCTAATGCTGGACAAATTTGTGCATACGGCCTACACCCTTGGAGCGTGTCGTAAGTGAGCGGCTCCACTGCTGGATTTTCGATGGCAAACGGTGTAACGAAATAGCTTCCCTCCATCACGCTGTCTTCGTGGTTTATACAGTCTCTTGTAAAACTAACCACCGAACCAAAATCATTCAACAAATAACCGTTATCCTCTGCAGCGGTTGCACTGGCTTGATTGGTAACAGGACCCGTAGCTTCTGGAGTGATAGCCCATGCAATGGTGCTAAACGGGTTTACCAAGAAACCAGAAGCATCAAACGTCATCGTTTCTCCACAGCATATCGTATCGCTTAAAAGAGGCTGGATTATGGCAGGAAGACACAACGAATAAGCAGTTGATGATTGTGAACTACACAACCCACCATTCAGGTATCGGGCTGTGAAAGGACCTCCCAATCCTGAAGGGTCAAACGTGTTTCCAGTTGCTCCTTGAACCAAGTTACTACCATCGTACCATTCGACCACGTAGTTATTCGCATTTGCCACATTTAGCTCGCCAGTTCCACCATTGTAAGTAATAACAGGAGGGAGTGGGAATGTGAACACCTCCACAAACATAGAATCAGATTCGATTCCGCAGAAAACGGTGGTATCAATAATAGCCAACGAGTAATAATCAGTCTCATTTACCCAAACTGCAACAGAATCGGAAATGAACGAACCTGCCTGTTTCCATTGATATTGGTATGGGCCAACAGGACCAGAAATAAGAATGGAATCGCCCACGCATACCTGCTGCGCAGGCGAAAATGCGAGAGTTGGCATGGTAGGAATTGGGAATACCGTAACCGTATCAGCAGTAATGTAAACCGTGTCCACTTGCAAACCGATAGTAACGGTTCCAAATCCTTCTTGGCTTCCGTTAATGAACGTATTGATATTAAAAGTCCCAGGCGCTGTTACGTTCTGAGTGTAGACTCCTAGATTGTCATCTTGAGATACGTTGTCGTCATCCCAAAACTGCATGGAGAAAATGTTATCCACTAGCACATGGTTTACACCAGTCCAAGTTCTGGTTAAATTGTTATTTCCTATTGAAGAGGTACTTCCTTGATTGCCGTTGCTAAATGTGTAATACAAATCTGGTGCTCCCTGACATACCCCTGCAAAGTTTATCTCCTCAACGTCTCCACACCAATTGGTGCCAGCTGCAGTAAAGGAAACAGCAGTAATTACATAATTATTCACGGTAGTGGTCAATTCAGGATAAAAGTCTCCTGCTATGGTGTATGGTTGAACTGGAGGCGTGGCCGAAACAGAAACATTTCCGTTGTCAAAATCCCAAGCATAAGTTGTTGGTTGCAACGGGCCAAAGTTTAAAAGTGCTTCATAATTCACATCAAGTGAGCCACATGCAGACGGTGGGTTGTAGCTAAAACAGCAGTTACCGCCCGGAGATGGTTCGATTGTAAGTGGAATACTAAAACTTGTAGGTTGATTGATGACGCCAATCGGTGTACTGACATTGGCCACCACCGCAATCACAATATTGTAATTACCTGGAACGGTAGGCGTTCCGCACATCTTCACGCAACCTCGTTGTGTGAGTGGGTCGGTAGTAACGGTGTAAGCACAGTTGGGCTGATTGCAGGTGTAGCTCATTCCCTGTGGCATTCCTGTTACGTTTGTTACCGTAATAGAATTGAGTGTTACATCCTGCCCAGAGTCTTCATCCGTAAAATCGCGAGGCATAAAGAACGTGGCGTTCTCATCATAAGGCTGCCCTTGTACACCATTTGGCAATACAGCTGGACACAGAGCCGGAGATACTGGAGTGATACCTACACCGCATTGCAAATCTATGGTGCAACCGGGACATTGGGCATTAATCGTTTCGGCCTGAAACGTGAGAAATGCAATTACAAATAGAGAGAGAGTAGCTATTCTTTTCATTTACATGGATTTAAAACGTTGCGAAGATAGTGAAGGATTTACGAAGTACGATTTGGGATTTACCGTTGGACAGATGCTTTGTATTGGAACGCGGATGACACAGAAACCACGGATAAATGCAAATTTGATTACTACGCCCCTATTTCCTATTTCCTAACCCCTATTTCCTAACCCCTCTGACACACCTGATTAAAATCGCAGTAAGCGCACACAGTTCGGTCTTCCGTTTGGGAGAAGGGAACATTCTTATCAAATAAGCTTGAAAGGACTTCTGTTACCCTTTCCTTTCCATACTCGAGTAAATCAGAACCAAGGAGCTCTCTCTTTTCGTGCTGTACTGTTATCGGAAACTCTACTTTTTGAGAACGCAAGTAGAAAACGGTGGGTTGAATGGTCAGATTGCTTTCCTTCCCTTTCCCTTCGACTCCGCTCAGGGAAGACATCTCCTCGAAATGACGCGATTGTTTACCTGAATACATCACCAAATACGTAAGCAACTGAAAAGCATGGTCGGCTTTGGCAGAATCGAACTCATCTACAAACTTGATTTCTGTCTTCTTATCAAATGCACCCGTTTTGTAATCAATCATGCGGATGGTGCCGTTGGATAGGCGGTCAATTCTATCTGCCATTCCCTTTAGGTTGGCGGTTATCTCTTCTCCGTTTATGGGCAAACTAACCGAACCCAAAAGTTCTTCTTCTAGCAAAAGTGGCGTAATTATCTGCCCCGAACCAACGGTGCGGATATCATGATTCAGTGCTTTAACGACATACGTTTTAGCCACTTCAAACGCCAACAGGTTTTTACCTACAAGTTCACCTCCACTCGGTAATTGTTCTGCAAACTTCTGCTCAAGCACTTCTTTTATTTGCACTTTCATTCCTTTCAGAATTTCTTCCGAAACAGGCTTATTTAAGTACGGTTTGTAGAGTTCTTCGAGTGTATCGTGTACAGCGGTTCCAAACTTGGCGTGGTCAATATCCTGTGCAAACTGGTCTGGTTCTCTTATTTCGGCCACGTAGCGGAAATAGTATTTGAGCGAACAACTTCTGTATGTATTGAGGGCAGATGGCGAAAAGCCTCGATTGGCCTGAGCGCGTAGTTTCTCATATTCAGCCTCGGTCTTTTTGATGGTAATCTCAGGAGCGAAAACATTGGGCGGAATCTCTTGCTCCAAGTTCCATTCGCGCAGCGTAATGTTGTTTTTTTTCTCCATCATTAACTGCCGCACATAACGGCTCACCTCTCCCCTTCCAAGCGAATCGGTGTCTTGGTCATACACCAAATACACCTTTTTGGCACGCTGCAACAAGCGGTAAAAGTGATAGGCCGTAACAGCATCGCGCTCGTTCTGACACGCCAATCCGTACGCCCTGCGGATGTCGAACGTGAAATACGAATTGGAATGTGAACTCGAAGGCAGATTCCCTTCATTCACGCCCAGCATAATCACTTCTTCAAAATCGAGGTTACGTGTTTCAAGCATTCCCATTACCTGCAAACCATTCAAGGGTTCGCCCACAAAATCGAGTTGCTGATTGCGCAGCAGTTGTTTCCAGAAAGAGTGCAAGGTTTTAACGGAATCGATGCCGCCAAACTCTGCATTGAGGTCGAGTAATCGTTGTGCCAAACCATCCAACAGAAAGAGGAATTCTTGTTCGAGCGAATCGCTATTGTTGGCAGAAAGCTTGGTTCCAAAATGCGCGATAATGCGCTTCAATCCAGTCAGAAAACCAACAACAGAACTGAGTTCTTCGCTAAAAAGCAACTTCCCTAAGTTGGAACCATTCAGGTTCTCTTCTTTGAGATAAACGAGCTTATCGCCCATATTAAAATTACTGAACGCCTCTGCTCCTACCAGCCTACAAAACGCATCGTCTTTTATGGCCAACACATCTTCTAAATAGAAGCGATTTCCTTGCTCGGTAAACTTGATGTAGAGCTTGAACAGTTTATCTATAAGTACCGCGCTTTGCGATTGCACCAAGCCATAGCCCATGGTAATGTTGATGCCATTCAAATCGGTTGGAATGGAACTCAGCAGCGGAATCAATAGCTGCTCATCATTCAGAATAACTGCCGTGTTGGAGAGGGTGGTAGAAGTGTCCGAAATATGTGAGTTTGCAGCCCAAGCCTTTTTCAATTTACTGGCAAGAATAGAACCAGCCACCTGCGCCTGCGCCATGGTGCGCTGCACTCCTATTAAATGCACTTCTTTTTTATCGGTAGAAAGGCGGTTTGCCTTCCAGTTGTATTCCTTTCCAATTTTGAGGTCGCTGTAGTTGTTGGCGTACCGCCTGATGTAATGTCCAGCTTCATGCACAGCATCATTGGCATAATATTCATCCACATCCCAAAACAGTTTGCCTTTGCCGGATTGGTGCCACGCATTCAAAATCTTCTCTTCAGAAATGGTAAGCGCATTGAATCCCGCAAACCACACCTGTTCCCATTCTGATGCAGCAATGATCTTCTCGGCATTTTCGGCTACCGAACGAAACGCCATTCCTTGATACCCAACCTTACGACTGGTCAGTACTTCGCGCAGCTGTTTGTAATACGGGAATAGTTGCTTGACAAAATCGAGGTGCTTTTGCTGAAAATCGGTGGGTTGACCCGTTTCGGGATTCCACCGCGCAATGCGCTCTACCGAATAAAGCTGCGCGAATATGTCTTCGGCATCAATAATATTGAGGTCCAATTCGTTTACATCCGACAAGAACGTAGGCGCCCAATTGGCAAAAAGCTCTATTGTTTGTGGGTCGGACACCGACTGCCTATACACCTCATAAAAGCTAAAAAGTAGCGTGGTTTGGTCGGCCTTTGCCACATCAGCAAGGCTAAACACAAAATCCTCTATAGAAAGCACTGTTGGTGCCCAAATGGCTTTGTTGCTTTGGCGCGAAATGGCATCGCGAAGAAATACCCCTGCCCTACGGTTTGGCAGCACAATACAGGTTTTGGAGAAATCGTTTCCTCCGCCTTTCAGCAATTCTTCAGCAATGTCTTCTAGGAAGGTTTTCATGGGTGGGAAAGGTACTTATTAAGGAGTTAGCTATTAGCTATTAGCTGTTAGCTGTTAGTGGTTAGCGACTAGTGACCAGCGACTAGTTGACGGATGCTTCGGGTTATTGCACAGAGAAGAATGGAGAAAATAGAGTTGCACAGAGGGTCGCTACGCTCCTGTTTTTCTCGCAAAGACGCAAAGAAGAGTGATGGATTCTCTAGAATAGAACGCGGATAACACGGAAGGCGCGGATAAAAGCGGATTTGGTCGCTGCGTATTCAACTCACCCCTGCTTCGATAAATCGAAGCTTACCCCTCTCTTTCAAGAGAGGGGTGGCCCGACTTGTCGGGACGGGGTGAGTTTGAAATCTGACATCTGTCGTCTGATACCTCGCTCATCCTTAGGTTTTATTAAGCGAGAGTAGAGACAAAAAACTCATATCGATGCTATTGAAAATAGTTTGTTAGTTTTACATCCAATCACTAAATCAATTTCAATGATGCATCGTTTTTTCATCTCGGTAGCAATGCTAACGGGAGCTTTTTGTGCCGCGCAAAGTCAAGAGCTTGCTTCAAAAGCTGGCGTCACCATCACATCGTCTTCTAAGATATTGAAGGAAAAGATGAATTTCTTGACTTTCGAATATGTGGATGAAAATGGTTTTGTAGCCAAATTCAAAAAAGACGGTGAGTACCAGAAGCTGCGTTTTGACCAAGATTTAAAGGAAGATGATTTTCCAGCCGAGGTGATTTCTTACGATGAGGGTGCAGAAAAGGAATACACACGTCCGTTTTCGTTCAAAGGCAAGTATTATTTGCTGCGCGGCACCGTAAACCGTGAGGCGAAAACAAATGTATTTTCTCAAGTAGAGATTACAAAAGAGGGAAAAGAAATAGGCGAGCGAACCATTATGGCAAAAATTGTTGGAGACGAATTTTATGCAGGTCCGGGCAATGCCAATTTTCTGCAGAAATACTCGCCCGATGGCAACAAATTACTGGTGCTACTTAAAATGCCAGAGAAGCGTATTGATGATGGAAGGCTGTTTACCATTTACCGCTATTTTGTGTACGATGAAAACATGAAACTGCTATGGAACAAGGAGGTAGAGTTTAAACACGATGGCGGCCGTGTAATTGCCTATGGCTACAATACCAATTACTTTTTTGAGAATGACGGAACGGTACTGGCATGGGGCATACTTGACCGCGGACGTAAAGTGGAAGAGGGCACGAGTCGTTTCGCTTTCAGATTTTATGGTATAAACGGTGATGGCGTAAATACAACGGAAGTTAACTTAGAAGAGAAAATGGACAGTTGGCGAGCGCATTATGCCAACGACAGAGTTTACTTGTTTGACACTTATGGAGTTGATAAAGGAGAAGGATTTCGGGTAGTAACTTGGAACAGCAAGGAAAAGGAAGCGAAAATCAATTACTTGGCTTTTGGCAAGGAGCATCTCATTAAGAATCAGCCAGAGAAAGAAGAAGACCGCATTAACAAGCTAGCCGAAAAAGGAAAGCCTGTTTTTGCTGTCAAATTCAATTTTATGGATGTGCTGCCTACGGCCGAAGGCGGGTTTGTACTTACGGGTCAAGAAGGATTTACCAAGGTAACGCAGGTAGATAAGTTTACGAAGTACAACGAATATTTCCGATGGGACTATCACTTGATGGGTGTGAATGCAGCTGGCGAAAAAACATGGTCGGATATTGTGCCTTTAGACCAAAAAACCACAGGAGGAGAATATGGTTGCCTTGTTAAACCTGTAAAAGACAAGGTTTACGTTATTTTTCATGATAGCTACTCTAATCTTGAACCAGGCTGGAAGCCGGGAGATAAGCTAGACCTTTACAAAGGTCAAAAAACGGGTCTGGGCCTAGTAGTTATCGATACAAAAAATCCGAATGCAATGCAGAAACGCCATTTGCTATGCCGGTTTGAAGCACTTGGTTCCTCATGGATTTCGCCCGAATCTAGCCATACTTCTAAGTATACGAACTCATCTTACATGTATGATTATTTGAATAAAGAGCATTACCGTTTTCTTCGTTTCGATTTTGAGTGAGCAGCATAAAGCCACTAGTTTGACGAATTTGTCCCGTGTTTTCGGGATGCTTTTGTAGATAGCGACCAGTTGATTAGTGGATTAGTTGATTAGTGACGGATGCTTCGGAATAGAACGCGGATAACACGGAAGGCGCGGATAAAGGAGGGTTTGGTCGCTACGTTCCGTTTTGTTTTTTTTTTTGCAGACCTGTCCCGTTTTTTCGGGAGGCGTAATGCGTGCCGAGCGACTCATTAATTTTGACAGGCAGTTTATACTTGTACACTAACCGAAACGCTTTGTAAAATGAGTTGGCGCGTCCTCTTGCTTGTGGTATTGTTTTTCAACGGTGTTTGTGTTGCCCAACAGGCAGAGGATAGCACGCAGACTTATGTTCCTTGCTCGCACAGGGGCCATGTGGAGTGCATCCGTATAACGGGTCGTGAGGTTTTTAAGCACGGGTCTGAAGGGCGCTGGTCAGAGCATTGGTGGCACATGAGTTATATAGGTCGTGCCTGCGAAGAAAAGCTGGGCAGGCCCAAGGGTGTTTTTCTCGAATCTCTATTTGCTGTGCCGCACTACATGGCCATGGGTGTGATAAATGTGGCGGGTTTTACCAAATATGCTTTCCGCCAAAAGCGACCCAAACCTACTGACCCACCTCAAAACGACCTATAATCAGGTTGTTGTCAAGACCTGCGATGCGATAGGCGTAAACCCCGATGACGCGCGTTCAGCTTTTCGCGTAACGCGTGCCATAACCACATTTACTGGCACTTCCAGCACCCGCCTTTTTCTGGTGGTAGCCATTGGTGCGTTTAGGAGAGACGGTTTCTTTTTTTCCTTCGGCCAACGCAAGACCTCCGAGGTTTTAAAAACTCGGAGGTCTTATCTACAGCCAGCCTCGTGCAATAACCCGCAAAACCCTGTGATATATTAGCGATTTCTAAGTTCTAAAAGTTGCCCATGTTCGTTGCGGTTTGCGAGCAGGGGTTTTCTTTTTCCGTATTCCACCCTTTCAGGGCTGCTAAGGGCTGCGCCCTTATTTCCATGGGTTATGCACATCGTTTGTATATCACGCCATTTCAGGGCTGTGCACCGCTTTTCTGCGTTCTTCACCTCTCTGCGCTCTCCATATCTCTGCATGTAACATCCCAAATCATCCGTCTCTTTGCGCCTTGGCGAGAAACAAACGGAGCGCAGCGACCAAACCCCCCAGTTATCCGCGCCATCTGCGTCATCTGCGTGCAACATCCCAAAGCATCCGTCCCCTTCGTCCTTCGCTCCTCACTCGCTTCCCTATACCACGAAACAATTAACAACTACCTGTGAGAAATACCTTTATACAGAGGTATCTCGAATCCAATTCCTAAAATACCTTCACTCCATGGAAATCTTCGACATCTTTATGCACTCCGAAACGTGGATTGCACTACTCACCCTCACCTTCCTCGAAATTGTTCTAGGTATAGACAACATCATCTTTATCTCCATTGTAACCGATAAGTTGCCCGCAGACCAACAGGCTAAGGGAAGAAACATCGGACTTGGACTGGCACTCATCTTCCGTATTGGTCTACTGGTGGGAATCACATGGATTGTAGGATTCTCGGAACCCTTGTTCACAGTTTTTGACCATTCTGTAAGTGGTCGCGACATCATTCTCATGGTTGGTGGACTGTTCCTATTAGGCAAAAGCACCTCAGAAATACACCACAAATTGGAAGGCGAAAACGAAGACCGAGAACCCGGTAGCAAAAAAGTTCTGACACTCAGCAGTGCACTCGTTCAAATTGTAGCACTGGATATGGTTTTCAGCTTCGATTCCATCCTCACCGCCATCGGATTAACCAAACACGTAATCATCATGATTGCTGCCGTCATCGTTTCTATGGTAGTAATGATGCTGTTCTCGCGCGCCATCAGCAAATTCATTAACGAACGTCCAACACTACAGATTCTCGCACTCGCCTTCCTTATTCTCATTGGTTTTATGTTGATGTTGGATGCCATGGGATTCCATGTGCCAAAAGGCTACATCTATTTCGCAGTCGCCTTCTCCCTTCTAGTGGAGATGGTCAATCTGAAAATGAGAAAAGGAAAAAGCAAGGTTAAACTGAACAAACACATGACTCAAGATGAAAAATAAAGTGCTCGTCTCCATTTTCGCATTACTGCTGCTCTCCACGGTTTCGTGGTCAATAGAACCACAATTAGACAAAGCCAAAGTCCTTATAGCATCCAACAAAACGAGCGATGCCATTCCGCTTTTGGAAGAGCTGATGAAAAAGGACAACAATCAAGCTGCGCACAATTATTTCCTCGGAATGTGTCTTATTAAAGAAGGAATCCGTATTGAGGAAGCTGTGACGTACCTCGAAAAAGCGGGTGCAGATTACGCCACAACCGATATCAACCCCGGAATGGGAGAGCCTGAGTTCTGTTGGTACTATTTGGTTATAGGTTACAGCCGTTTGAAAGAGTGCGACAAGGCCATGAAAACATACGAACGTTTTGTTCAGGTCTATTCGCAGGGCGATCCGTTTTACACCAACGAAGCCATGAAATGGATTGAGCTTTGCCACGAACCAATGCGCATGGCACAAGAAATCAAGATCCGTAATTACATCAATTCTCACTCTTCCAATTACCTCAAAGACCGCTTGGTGAACATGCAACCTGAAACGCCAGAGATTGTAACGCGAGAAGTGAATTACACCACTACTTCCATTCTTTATGGCGTGCAGGTATCAGCGTCAATTACTCCAACATATACAACCGAGTTTAAAGGATTGAAGAATGTGGGCGTTTATGTGGATGAGAACAAAGTTTACCGCTATGTGATAGGTAATCTGACCTTTCGTTCCCAAGCTGAAGAATTGCTCGAAGAAGTGAGAGCAAATGGCTATCCCGATGCGTTTATCGTTGACATTAATCAACCTGCCACGTACGGTGCAGAAGTAATGAGTCTGAACAATACGAGCATTACTCCTCAGCTTAAAGGCAAAGTTGAATTCAGAGTTCAGATTGGAGCTTTCGCGGAGACACTACCAAAAGACCTTCGTAAGTCCTACTTTGAAGTAGACAAGCTAAAAGAGGTACGTGAGAACGACCTTACCATTCTTACCGCTGGGAAGTTTGACACCTATGCAGAAGCGCAGCAGCACCGCGACCAACTTCAGCAACAAGGAATGAGTGATGCGTTTGTTACAGCATTCAATCAGAAAAAACGAGTTCCTGTAAGCGTGGCTATTAAGTACCTCGACCAAGAACCGAAAGAGGAGTTGGTGCCTCAGAAACGGGGGAAGAAATAGTTATTGGAATATTGGTTATTGGTTTTTGGGTTAACGGTTAATAGAGCGTGCTGCGTGAATAACAAATAACTCGATAACCGATAACTGCTTGCGATAAAAGCAATTTCCATCAACAAGAACTTTCTTTCAACGTACCGTGTTAAATTTGCGCCCCGTTTTGATGGAATCTGATTTCGTACATAAACTCTTTGAGCAGCACCAAAAGGTGGGCAAATGCCTTTCTCCAGAGGTCGTTGCCAGTTGGTTGAATCAACTTTTAGGTGTTCTGTATGCCGAACGAAGTACTTCCAAGTTTGACAATGAAACGGATTTCGCGCTTCATTACGAAGGCTTGAAAACACTTTTGGGAGACATTCTCTGTTCGTGTTCAGAGCTTGAACCGAAAGAATCGGTCACCAGATTCTTTGATTCACTGCCAGCTATTAAATCTGCTCTTGATAAAGACTTGGAAGCCACTTTCCTTGGTGATCCTGCTGCGAAGACAAAACAGGTAGTGGCGCGGTCTTATCCTGGGTTCTTTGCCATTGCAGCTTACCGTATTGCGAATGTTTTGGATAGAATGGGAACGCAACTCGTTCCACGTGCCATTACGGAACACGCACATATTCAGACGGGTATTGACATCCACCCTTCTGCAATCATTGGCGAGTATTTCTGCATCGACCATGGAACAGGTGTTGTGATTGGGGAGACCACAATCATTGGCAAGCACGTAAAGTTGTATCAAGGCGTTACGCTGGGTGCTTTGAGTGTGGATAAGAAAGATGCCACATCTAAACGTCATCCTACAATTGAAGATGAAGTGGTAATCTATGCAGGTGCTACCATTTTGGGAGGAAGCACTACGGTTGGCAAAGGTTCTGTAATTGGTGGAAATGTATGGCTTACACGCAGCGTTCCTGCCGGAAGCAAAGTCTATTACAGTGCCAGCATGAGCGATGAAAGTGGGGAAGTTGATAGAATCACGATAAAATCGTGATTGGTTGATAAAGTTTACAAAGAGATAAAGTTGATAGGTTAGCACGTGATTATTATGCGGCAATCTCATTTTTAATTCATAATTACACAAAGTGGGAATTGAAAGTCTAATTGGCAACACGCCACTCGTAGAAATACAGCACATCAACCCGAATCCGAACGTGCGTATTTTCTGCAAGTTGGAAGGCAACAATCCGGGCGGAAGCGTAAAGGACCGTGCAGCCTACGGAATGATTACCGAAGCATTGAAGCGTGGTGATATTAAGAAAGGTGACAAACTCATAGAGGCCACCAGCGGCAACACAGGAATCGCTTTGGCTATGATTGCGCAACTGAAAGGGGTTGAAATGCACCTCATCATGCCCGACAACTCTACAGAAGAGCGTATTCAAACCATGAAGGCATACGGAGCAGAAGTAATTTTGACACCTGCCGCCAGAACCATCGAATACTCGCGCGAATTGGCGGAAGAAATGTCCGCTACAGGCGAATACTTTATGCTCAATCAGTTCGGTAATCACGACAATTCGGGAGCACATTATAAGACAACTGGTCCAGAGATTTGGAAGGACACGAAGGGGGATGTCACGCATTTCGTTTCAGCCATGGGAACAACAGGCACCATCATGGGCGTTTCGCGCTACTTGAAAGAGCAGAATCCAAAAGTTCAAATTGTAGGAACCCAGCCAACGGATGGGTCTAGCATTCCAGGTATCAGAAGATGGTCGCCCGAATTTCTACCAAAGATATTTGAAGCCGAACGCGTTGACCGCATTGTGGATGTAAGTCAGGCTGATGCCACCAATACCACACGCAGAATGGCTCGCGAAGAAGGAATCCTAGCTGGAATGAGCAGCGGTGGAGCACTTTTCGCTGCACTAAAAGTCGCTTCCGAATTGGAAAGCGGTACCATCGTTTGCATTACCTGCGACCGTGGTGATCGTTACCTCAGCTCCGACCTTTTTAAGTTTTGAGTTAGGGTTTGATGCATCCTGGCTAGTTAGGGTTTGATGCATCAAACCCCAACGGCAAACCCCTACATTTGCCACCTGATAAAATGCGCATTTCAGCTTCCATATACGCCAACGGTGAGAAAGACATTCTCCAAACCGTAAAAGAACTGGAAGCCCACCATGCCGACATGCTGCACATCGATTGCACCAACGATTTTTCTATTTTCGATGATTTGGCTCGTGTTAAGAAGGAGACCTCTCTCCCACTCGATTTGCATTTGATTACTTCCAACCCAATGGATTTTGCTTCCGTGTTGGAATCAAATCCAGTTGATTTTCTCACCATCCAATACGAGAACCTAAACGGAAGTCGCGAATTGCCAAAAGCGGGCTTTAAGAAGTTGGGATTAGCCTTGACTTCGAATACACCGTTGGATGTGTTTGAGGAGTTTGCTGACAGCTGCGATTTCGTGCTGCTGATGGCAACCGAACCAGGAGTTAGTGGTGGTTCGTTCAACAAGAATAATTTTCAGCGGATTCGTGAATTCAAACAGAAATTCCCCAACAAACAGGTTCATGTGGATGGTGGCGTGAATGCGGAAGTCTCTTTTATTCTGAGGAATTTGGGAGTGCATTGCGCTGTTTCGGGTTCGTACCTATTCAAGCAACAATCGGTTGGTGGTGCCATGCTTAATCTAAAAAGCGGACAAGCCGATTCGCAATATCGCGTAGCGGATTTTATGCTTAGTCTGAACGAAACTCCGACCGTTAATCTTTCGGAATTTACTTTGAAAAGTGTGCTGCAATCCATCGAAGATGCCCGAATGGCATTCACTGCCGTGATTGACAAGGCTGGTTTTATGAAAGGCATTATTAGCAACGCGGATATTCGGAAAGGATTGCTCAGAAACATTGACGACCTCACTTCGCTGCAAGCAGAATCACTCATCAACCTCAACCCGATTGTGGTAAACGAAGAGCTGACCGTGACCGAGTTACTACGTTTCATCCGCAATCAGTCCATTCCGATAAACTATTTACCCGTGGTCAATTCCGAAGGAAAACTGACTGGTTCACTCACATTTAACGACCTCATTAAAGGAGAAGCATGATTATTGAACTGAACGATAAAGTAAACGAAGAACGCGCACATGAATTGGCCAAAATTGCCAAGGCATTTTGCATTTATGATGGAACGCGTTTCGTGCTCGTCAATAGTTCATCCGAAAAGGAACTACCAACCGAATTGGAGAATTCTACCAGCAAATTCGTTGTGTTTAATGATGACCTTCAATTGGGCAGCCGCAAGTACCAAAAGGAAACACGCACCATCCAATTAGGTAAGGTTCAGATTGGAGGAAATTCTGGCAACACAGTGGTTATTGGCGGACCCTGTTCGGTAGAAAGCGAAGCACAGATTCGTTCTTCAGCCAAGTTGATGAAAGAATTGGGAATCAGCACGCTTCGTGCAGGTGCTTACAAGCCACGCACTTCGCCTTACTCCTTTCAAGGGATGGGATTAAAAGGGTTGAAATTGCTTGCCAAAATGCGCGATGAATTCGGTCTGAATATCATTACCGAAGTGCGCGATGCAACCCAGATTGATGACATTATCGAATATGCCGACATCATTCAGATTGGGGCGAAATCGATGTACGACCACGGTATACTAAAGAAGTGCGGAAAAGCTAAACAACCCGTGCTTTTGAAACGTGGTTTCGGAACAACCCTGCAGGAATTTGTTCAGGCTGCAGAATTTATCCTTTCTGGCGGAAATCAGAACGTGATGCTTTGCGAACGAGGTATCAGAACCTTTGAAACCAAGACGCGCTTTACACTTGATCTTTGTGGCGTAGCGTATTTGAAAGAATACACCAATCTGCCTTTGGTGCTTGACCCTTCGCACGCTATGGGTTACGCGTATGGTGTGGCAGACCTTAGCCGTGCGTGTATTGCCATGGGAGTTGATGGACTTATCGTTGAGGTTCACCCAAATCCGAAAGAGGCAAAAAGCGATGCTTCACAGCAATTGAATCATGATGAATTCAGAGATTTACTTGGAACTTTAAGGCCGATTGCCAAAGCTATTGGGAGGAATATAATTTAGGAATTGCGATTGACGATTTTATATTTTGAAGGATGCTCTGCAAATGGTAGCATGCATTGTTCTGATAGCGCATTATGTTGAGAAGAAGCCTCAAACCCAAAACGACCTCTCCAGCTCCCCCAACCGTTCCAACATCCATAACCGATAGCGTTCCATCAACTGCTCAGCGCAGGTGGGCGTTTTCCACTCACTACAATAAGAGCTTTTCCACAGTTTTCAACATTATGAAGGATGATGGAAATTGGGTGTTATTTTTGGGTGAGCAAATCGGATGATGAGTGTAATTATACACTAAAATGATTGATAGCGAAGTACTCTTAAAGAGGTTAACATTTATTAAACAGTTACACAAAATTGGAACGAACCAATCGTTCTAACATGAAACGATTGCTGTATTCTCAATTTTGGCTTTCCATGACAGCATTGAAATGTTTCTAAAACTATTAGCAGAACATAAAGGCGTAAATGCTTCTAAGTTCAGATTCATGGATTACTGGACTAAAATACCAGATTTGACTCTTAAGGAGTCGATGAGAAACCTAAATGCTAGAAGAATCAATATGAAGCATAAGGGTTTGCTTCCAGCCAATTCAGAAGTAGAGATTTCTAGAGTGAATGCATCAGACTTTTTCGAGCAGAACACTCTTCTTCAATTTGGGATTGACTATAAAGAAATCTCGTTAGTAAACCTTGTGAATTACAAGGACGTCCGAAATTTTCTGACCAAATCACAGGATGCTTTAGACAACGGTCGCTCCGATGAATCGATTGAAAATGTTGCATATGCTTTTTACGAATTATTACACGCATACGAAAGCAACAATTCGCAGTGGGGGAATTCTCCATTTTCCTTCGGTAAAAGCATGGGCTTTATGAGTAGTTCCCATCTTGGTATTAATAGAAATAGCGACACCTTCAAAAGGGAACTTGGCGATTTTGTAGATAAGGTAAAGGACTCTATTGAATCCCTTCAACTGGCTGTCAAAATAACCAGCATAGGGATTGATTATCGGGAATATGTTAAATTCAATATACTCACACCGAGAGTGTATCGCGATTCTAACGGGAAGATGTCTGCACAAATAATGGGGAACAAATAATGGACAAAAGAAAATTGTCAGTTCTGTATTGATTTCGTGATTGATTCTTCGCTAAAGCTTCAGCAATTTGATTTTGATGTCGATACATTTGAAGAAAACCGTTTCAAAACACCCTAAATCAAAATACTCTTGATAGCGCAAATTTGTAACATCTCCATCTTAAATATGCCATTCTAAACGACCAACTATGAAGATGTTTCTTGTATTGCTTTCGATTCTATTTGCTGCTTTTACCGTTCAATCTCAAAACTTAGAGTATTCGGAAATTCATTGGGGGTTGAGTGATTTGGTTAGCAAACGTCTTCACGTTAAGGAAGCCCACAAGTTTGAAGGGATAAGTCAGGAAGAATTAAAAGACAGGGTTAATCGTTGGCTCGATTTACAATTATCAAAAGACCAAATAGTTGAGTGGAGAATGGGTGAAGGGTCAAGCAAGCAATCTTGGTTTATAGCACAAGGCGAGCCTTATGATGTGGATGGCTTGCATAGGATTTGGACAAAATACTTGGTATGCAAAGAATGTATCAAGGTGTTCAAAAACTCCAAGTCGGGTAGTGAAGGGCATTACAGAATTGACTTTCGTTTTAAGAATGGAAAGTTGCTTTTTGTAATGTCCAGTTTTTACTCTGGAAATGACAATGTCAAAGTTGAAGATTGGATGGTCGCTAAAGAGGATTTAGCCATAGATGCAAGTGACCCGAGAGCTACTACATTAGTAGATTATTTCAATCTTGTAAAGGAAGATTTGCGAGCCTTTATTGAAAGTGCTGGACAGAAAGAAGCTATTGATAATTGGTAAAGCTGTTTCCCTAGAACCCGCGTATGTGACACATGCTCACCACCACTTCACCAATAAACCTACCCAACTCCAATATTCTTTAAATTTGGATACTGACCACAGCACCACATGAGCCGAACAGTAAAACTATCGAGCATAGACCACAAGCAAGTTAAAATTCGGATTGCCTTGCTTTGATAGCTTCGCTTTGCAGAAACACAGTTTTAATTAAATGGAAATGATAGAAGACAGTCCGTTTGAGAGCATTAAACTCATCAATAAAATTGGCCAAGAGTATTGGAGTGCAAGAGAACTACACTCCGTACTCGAATATATTAAGTGGGATAAGTTTCTAAATGTAATTGACAAAGCGGTTACTGCCTGTAAAAATTCAGGTCAAGAGCCAGAAGACCATTTTCCCCGTGTGGAGAAAATGGTTCAAATTGGTTCAGGAGCTAAGAGAGATATAGGTGATATTCATTTATCGAGGTACGCCTGTTATTTAATAGTTCAGAACGGAGACCCCTCAAAAGAAGTAATTGCACTTGGTCAAACTTACTTCGCAATTCAAACTAGAAAACAGGAAGTTCTTGAGGAAAATTTCAATCAACTAAAAACCGAAGAAGGAAAACGGTTATTTCTCAGGAAAGAAATGGCCGAACATAATAAACAACTTGCCGATGCCGCGAAAAAAGCAGGTGTTATTCAGCCTTGGGAATACGCAGTATTTCAGAATCACGGATACATGGGGCTATACAATGGTCTTGGCGCAAAAGAAATTCATGCTAAAAAAGGACTGAAAAAGAGTCAGAATATTCTTGATCACATGGGCAGCACCGAGTTAGCTGCAAATTTGTTCCGAGCCACACAAACCGAAGACAAGTTAAGAAGAGAAAATATAAAGGGTAAGGATAAGGCGAACAAAACTCATTTTGAGGTTGGACGAAAAGTAAGACAAACTATTAGGGAATTGGGTGGCGAAATGCCTGAAGATTTACCTTCAGAAGAGAGTATAAAACGAATTGAAAAAGGTGAAAAAAGCAAGAAAATCCAACGAAAAGGAAATAAATAACGACTTCCCATAAAACCGTCAGAAAAAGCGGAAAAAGTTAACTCACCGATATTCCGCCCCAAATTCCCCCAACCGTTCCAACATCCATAACCGATAGCGTTCCATCAGTTCCTCCCCGTCCGAGCCTGTCATGGGTTCTCCAAAAACGATATGAGCTGTGGTAGTAAGTTTAGAGAAGTTGCGGGCAAAATGAGAGCCAATGGGGTCATCGCCCACCCACGCCAGATTGGCATTCTCATAAAAAATGGCGGTTGGGATGATGGGAAATCCTTCTTCAGCTGCATTAAAGAACATGCCGGGTTTCAAGGGTAGTAAACCGTTGCCATCTCCCGTTGTCCCTTCGGGGAAGATGATAACCGAACGGCCTTTTCTGATGCGTTCTGAGATAGCATTCTTCGTCTTCTGGCGGCTTTCCTTGCTGCTTCTATCCACATAAACCGTGTTTACAGAACTAGCACCCCAACCTACAAGTGGCATCTTTTTCACTTCGGCCTTGGCCACAAACACAGTGATGGCATACTTCGGAATCAACCAAATATCGATGTATGACTGATGGTTAGACATCATCAGCCCAACCTTCGGCTTATTGCTATGCAAAACAGTTTTCACACCAAACACCCAAAGCATAACCACCGACCAGAAACGTTGTGTACTCAACGCGAATTTGTGCCCGAACGGAATACCGCCAATCAGCGCCACCAGCGTGCTGCACAAAGTGAGTACAATAAACACGATACTTCGAAGAAAAAGCAGAATTGCTCCCATTGATGGTTGAATGTAACTTGCGGCCGAAATAATTAACTCAACTTACCCACGTGAATTGAGATATTCGGAAAAAATAGTGAAATGCTCATTAACGACTCTGTGTTTAAGGGACGAAGGACAGGTGACGAGGGGCGAAACCGTCCCTTGCCCCTTGTCCTTCGTCCCATTTTTTGAGCTCAAAAACATCCTTATGTAACATGAGTATTTAAACAACGACAATATGAAAAATCTAATAATAATCGGGCTTCTAGCGTTCATCGGCATATCGGCAAACCTACCCAATGAAACGAAGATAGGCTATGTCTATATGGATATGGTGATGAACAACATGCCAGAGGCGAAAGAGATGATGACCATTATCGACCGATTTACAGCCGAAAAGCAGGCGGATATTGAGAAGAAAAAGGTGGAGATTGCTAAGAAATTGGAGGTGTTTCAGAAGAAATCTGAATCGGGAGAAATGTCTGAGGCTGGGAAAATCATTGCTCAGAATGAGGTGAAGGCCATGAAAGCCGACATGGAGCAATTGATTAGCGCTACCGAACAGGAGATTTATGCCAAGCGAAGTGAATTGCTATCGCCCGTGGCCAAGAAATTGGAAAAGGCCATGGACGAAGTGGCCGCTAAACTGGGTTACCGATATGTGTTGAGTTCGGCAGATGGCACAGGAAACTCCATCATGATTGTAGCACCCGATGAAGATAACCTCACGCCAGAAGTGATGAAGCATCTTGGTATTGAAATGAAGTAGCATTCTGCACTCCGTTGGCTTCAAAATCAGAACAATACATGCTGCGATGCTTAGAACTGGCGCAATTAGGTGCTGGTTCTGTGGCACCCAATCCGATGGTTGGCTGCGTGATTGTGCATGATAGCCGCATCATTGGCGAAGGCTACACCAGTCCTTATGGCGGCAATCATGCCGAGGTGAATGCAATCAACTCGGTTAACGATGAATCGCTTCTCAAAAAAGCAACGCTTTATGTGAGTTTGGAGCCTTGCGCCCATTTCGGAAAAACGCCACCCTGCGCCAATCTCATCATTGAGAAAAAGGTGAAGCGAGTGGTTATCGCCTGCCTCGACCCTTTTGCGCAAGTAAACGGTTTGGGAATAAAGCAGTTGATGGGTGCTGGAGTTGATGTAAAGATTGGTGTGCTCGAATCGGAAGCGAAGGAACTGAACAGACGGTTCTTCACCTTTCATCAGAAAAAGCGACCGTATATCATTCTCAAATGGGCTGAAACATCTGATGGTTTTGTGGATAAAGCAAGAACAGCTCCAAGCGAACCCTCTTTAAAGATTACCTGCGAGGCTTCCAACATACTCGTTCATAAATGGCGTGCCGAAGAAGCTGCCATCATGGTGGGAAAGAACACGGCTTTACTCGACAATCCAAGCCTGACCACGCGGAAGTATGAAGGCAAGAATCCGATTAGAATCCTGTTGGATGGAAAGCTGGAAACACCTGAAGCTGCTTCTATTTTCAGTGATGAGGCGGAAACGTTGGTTTTTCATGTGGGAGAAAAGGAAAAAGGAAAAAGGAAAAATGGGGTTGAGTTGATTGCGATTGAAAGTGTGAAGAATCTCGAATCCATCCTCACCGAACTCCACAGCCGCAACATTCAATCGGTAATTGTAGAAGGCGGACCAACGCTTCATGCTTCGTTTTACAAAGCGGGACTTTGGGATGAGATTAGACGTTTCGTTTCTCCGATTAAAGCTGAAAATGGTGTGAAAGCGCTCCAACTCAGCGAAACTCCTGAAGAGGAATGCCAAATCGGTAACGACCACTTATTGATTTATAGAAACCGATGATTCCGTTACTGCTCAGCATTCTATCATCATCGGTTCTACTGGTGATTTTCAAGTACTTCGATAAGTTTAAGGTGCACACCTTTCAGGCCATTACGGTCAATTACGTGGTGGCGGCCACCTTGGGGTTTCTCATGACTCCGACAGATTTCTCAGTCGCTCAGATAATTACGCGACCATGGGCACTGAATGCGCTGATTCTCGGCTCTTCCTTCATCGGAGTGTTTTACATTATGGCCATTTCCTCACAGAAAGTGGGCGTGGCAGTCAGTTCGGTGGCAAACAAGATGTCGCTGGTCATTCCCGTTACAGCCGGTTTCATTCTCTATCAAGAATCGTTGGCCGGATTGAAAATCGTGGGAATCCTACTCGCCATCGTTGCAGTAACACTTGTTACCATTCGCAGCTCTGATGGAGTGGTTCTCGATAAAAAGTATCTGTTCCTCCCCATCCTCATCTTCCTTGGAAGCGGATTTCTCGATACCATCTTGAAATTCGTTCAGAAAACACAGCTTGGAGAAGGGGAAATTGAAGTCTTTTCAGCTTCCTTGTTCGCTATTGCTGCCACCATTGGGAGTTTGATAACCATCGGAAACCGCCTCTTTAAAGGCGTTACGCTCCAAATAAAAAGCATTGTGGCTGGGTTTGCGCTGGGCATTCCCAACTACTTCTCCATTCATTTTCTATTGCAAGCCCTCAATCTACCCAACCTCGAAAGCACGGTGGTTTTCCCCATCAACAATACAGGAATCGTACTTCTAAGTACCTTGCTTGCCATATTGCTGTTCTCCGAACGACTTTCAAAATTAAACTGGATTGGGATTTCGCTTGCCGTAGTTTCCATCGCCCTTATCGCCATTGCATGAAAAATATCCTGTTACTGCCATTACTTTTTGTTTCGCTTTCCACTTTTGGTCAAAACAAGCTCAAACTGGTGATGGACACAAAGCCCGTTGGTAGCACAATCAGGCTATCAAAATATCTGGGAGATATGCAGATTCCGCTAGACAGCGTTCGTTACCGTGGCGAGGCCGAAATCAGCTTCGCTTACGACAAGCGCTTTACGGATGGTGTTTATGTCATTGATGTGGCCACGCTCGAATCGTTTCAGTTCATTCTCATCAATCAGGAAAGCATTACCGCCCACATCTACGAAAGCGGAAAAGGCATGGCGTTCAAAGCTGATGGTTCCAAGGAGAACGATGCCTTTAATATCATGATGAACCTTTCGGATGTGTATTCGAAGAATATGGATACAATTACGTTTGCCATGGAATACCTCTCTCCCTTTGTGCCGCGCCATGCAGCCGTTTCCGATTCGCTCAATAAGACCTATCACCGCGTGGCGGATGCCTACAACAACTCGTTGGGATTGTTGAACAACCTCTTTCCAGAGAGTTATACGGCACAAGTGCTGGCTCAATTGGACAGGATTCCGCTTCGGACTCAGAAACCAGAATGGGACAAAGCGTTTGACAACGACCCGGCCTTTAGTCACGTGCATTACTTCGATTACATCGACTTTTCGGATGCACGCATCATCACTAGTCCGTTCTTATCAAATAAGATTTTAGAGTACCTCTACAGCTACACCGAACGTTCGGAGATAGGAATTCAGAAGGCGGTTGACCTGCTGCTTGGAAGAGCGGAGACAGACCCAAAGGTGCAAGCATTTCTCATCGACCTGCTCATAGATTTCTTTGCGGATAAGGAAGCCTCTGAATATGTGGACTACGTGAACCGCAAATATCTCGGAAGCTGCGAGCTGCCGCTTTCAAAGGAAACGCTTGCGAAGATTACCAAGATGGTGAAGTTCCAATCGGGAAGTGAAATCCCATCCATGAAGATTCCGAACGAAACAGGACATTATGTTCCCACATCCGCCCTTGCTGGGAAGATAAACGTGGTTGTTTTCTGGTCTTCTGGATGTTCGCATTGCATCCGCGAGATTCCGAAGTTAAAAGCACTGTTCGACCAGATGAAAGGTGACCTTGGTGTCTACGCCATCTCTCTTGACACTTCCAAAGCTGATTGGCTCAATGCCATCAAAACAAACGACCTCGATTGGTACAATGTGAACGACATGAAAGGCTGGGATAGTGAAAGTCTGGAGAAATTCGGAGTCACTTCCACTCCATCGTTGTTCCTTTTTGATGAGAACCTAAGATGGATTGGCCGCGCCAGTTCGTTTGATGGTCTGTACGAATTGGTGGTGGAGCAGTTGAAGCAGTAACTTCCTTTGTTTCCTCGGAAGAGAGACCCTTCATACCTCAGGGAAACAAACGAATCCTACACTACCTGCTAAGTGCTTCGCTGAGGAACGAAGCATCTCTTATTTAGCTTTAGAAAAAATAGACCCTTCGTTCCTCAGGGAAACAAGCGGGGAGGGTTCGTACCTTTGTTTAATGCGCTGGATTCTGCTTTTTACCTTATTACCGTTTACAACACTTGCTCAGAAATGGATTGCTGAAGATGATGCAGCACAACCCATCGACAGAAAAGAAGCTTTCTGGATGCCGACTTCTGCTTCGGTTCTAAATACCGAAGAAGCCGTAAAGCAGTATCTGCTCCATACAATTCCAAACCTCAAGAACGGATTGGTAGGCATTGAACTTGAGGATGAAGTTCACAGTCCGAAAGGGAAGCACTACCGTTTTGCACAGACCATCAACGGAAAGAAGGTTTTTCGTGGTGCAGTGAAGATGAACATTGATAATGCTGGGCACATTCTAAGCACCTTCGACCATACATTCTCCGTTCCTGAGCAAGTGGATGCCGATTTCCCAAACCATACGGCTTATCACCAAGGGTTGATGGTGCATTACAACCAACCGAACAATGGCAAGTTGCATCATTATGATTTGGATGAAATGTACATGGATTATGAAGGAGAAATGATTCCAGTAATCCGCTTGGAAGTGGTTGAAACTTCGGACAGATACTACGAACTGGTGTTGGACAAGAACGCCAAGGTGATCTACCAGAACGACCTGCTTTCATACGATGCGCCTCAAGATTCTGTTGTTACGCTGTGGGTATTTAATCCTGATCCGCTGACTACGGCAAATGTGAACTACGGTGCTCCTTATGTCGATAATTCCGATCAGGATGTACTGCAACTGAATGCCGAGCGGATTCCCGTTCAGGCGATGGCAACTTTGGAGAACGATACCTTCTTCCTTCGGAACGATTATGTACAAATAAAAGAGGTCTCATTGCCTGCAACAACTCCAGCGTATAGTCTGATTCCTGAGTTCAATTTCACGCGGTCTGAACCAGAATTTGAGGATGCGAACGCCTTCTATCACATCAGTTATTTTCAGAATTACATTCAATCCTTGGGCTTCAACAATATTGTGAATTACCCGATTGTGGTAGATGCCCACGCCTTGAGCGGAAGCGACAATTCCAATTTCAATGCGGGTTTTAGTCCGCCACGACTGCAATTTGGTGAAGGTGGTGTTGATGATGCAGAAGATGCCGATGTCATCATTCATGAATATGGCCACGCCATTACAAATTCGGCTGCACCAGGAACGAACTCTGGTACACAACGACAAACTTTAGACGAAGCGACTGGCGATTATTTTGCTTCATCTTACTCACGATTTCTAAGCCCAAATCGTTGGAGTGATGTATTTACATGGGATGGTCATAACCAATATTGGAACGGTAGAAGTTCTTCAAGTACAGACCATTACCCAGAAGACCTAAACAATAACTTATACACTGATGCAGATATTTGGTCGGCTACACTAATGCAGATCTGGGGCGACATTGGCCGCGAAGCAACTGATGCCATCATGATTCAGACCGCCTACAGTTTTTCGGCTGGAATGACCATGCCACAGGCGGCTTTGCTCTTTATTCAAGCGGATACACTTCTGTTTGGTGGCGCCAATTTCACTCCTATTCATCAGCGGATGTTTGACCGTGGACTTGTGCCATGGTTTATTGGAATTGAGGACGTGAATCCGAAGCCTAGATTCTTTGAGGTTTACAACACTGCTGGTTTCACGGGTGGAAACGGCACTGTCAGAATTATCTCCAACAATCCATTCAATGCAAACCTCTACAACACGGTTGGTCAATTGGTGCACACAGAAACCGTGACAAACGGCAGACTGAACCTTAGTTCCAATGGACTGAATGCAGGTGTTTACATCCTAGAACTTGTCTCAGAAAATTATCGGGAGACGGTTAAACTGGTGAAGAATTGACCTCGGATAATCTGCGTATTTCCATCATTCTTCCCTGCAAGAACGCTGGTCCGTTTCTTAACGAGTGCCTCTCCTCCATCTTAGCGCAGACGGAGACCAATTGGGAGCTTCTAGTGGTGAACGATGGTTCTACCGATGACAGCAAAGCCATTGTGAACCAATTCGCGCAAGCAGACAAACGCATTCTAGTGTTTGAGAATGATGGCTCGGGAATCATTGACGCGCTGCGATTAGCATACTCCAAATCTTCGGGTGAATTCATAACACGAATGGATGCAGACGACATCATGGCTTCGAACAAACTGGAGATTCTGAAGCGTAATCTGCTGAAGAACGGTTCTGGTCACGTTGCAGTCGGACAGGTGAAATATTTTTCTAATGAAGAGTTAAAAGATGGTTATCGCTACTACGAATCGTGGCTGAACGGACTGACCGCATCTGGCACCAACTATTTGGACATTTATCGTGAATGCGTGATTCCTTCTCCCTGCTGGATGGTTTTCCGAGAAGACCTTGACAAGTGTGGCGCGTTCAATTCCGACCAATATCCCGAAGACTACGACCTCACCTTCCGATTCTTCGGCAATAAATTGAATGTAATTCCATGCTCAGAAATTCTTCATCATTGGCGTGACCACAGTTCGAGGTCATCTCGAAACGACCCAAATTATGCCGACAATCGTTTCCTCGAACTAAAACTAATGTGGTTCCTCAAACTGAGCCATGATTCTGCGCGACCACTAGTAGTTTGGGGAGCGGCATCAAAGGGAAAAATGCTTTCAAAAGGACTTTTAGAAGCAGGAATTGATTTCCGTTGGATGTGCAACAACCCAAACAAGATCAATAAGCACGTGTATGGCAAGTTGATGGAGAACGTAGCAGGAATCAATCAGCTAGAAAATCCGCAGGTAATCGTTGCGGTGGCAAACAAAGACGAACAAGCGGAAATTCGGGAGCAATTGGGGACTGAGGAGGCGTTTTTCTTTTGTTGAAAAGCAGGAGTTAGGAGTTGGAATACTCGTTGTCCAATTCCCTGAAGGAACTTCTGATTCTCGAACCACTATTTAGCGACATTTGCGCCCCATGCAACGCGCCTACCTTCAAATGCATTTTGCCATATTCCTTTGGGGATTTACAGGCATACTTGGCAAGCTAATTACGCTCCAAGAATACCCACTTGTTTGGTGGCGTATTTTACTTACAGTCATAGCTTTAGGCGTTTTTCTTAAATGGAAAGGTGAACTAGAACCACCACCTTGGAAAGAGATGAAAAAGATTGCGTTTGTAGGTGCGATGATTGCCCTGCATTGGGTAGCATTCTACGGTTCTATCAAGTATTCCAACGTGTCTATTGCACTTAGTGCGCTGGCAAGCACCGCACTATTCACCGCTATCCTCGACCCGCTTATCAATAGGACTAAACCAAAGGCCACAGAACTCATTCTAGGTTTGTTTACCATTTTTGGCATTTACCTCATTTTCCGCTTTCAGCAACTGTATGCGGTTGGCATTTCCTTAGGGTTGATAAGTGCGTTGCTTTGTGCTTATTTCACCATTCAGACCAAAGGATTATTAGAGAACCACGGGCCGCGCAACTTGCTTTTCTACGAACTCATTGGAGGATTGGGAACACTCACTATTTTGGCTCCGCTTTACCTCTACCTATTCCCAGCTCCAACGCTCATTCCGTCTCTGTCCGATACTGGTTATCTGACTATAATGAGTCTTGTTTGCACTGTGTATGCCATGCAGCTTTCGTATCAAGCACTGAAGCAAGTTTCGCCCTTTGTAATGAACCTTTCTGTGAATCTCGAACCCATCTATTCCATCATTTTGGCCGCCATTATATTCCATGAACACGAAGAGTTGAACCTTGGGTTTTATGCTGGTGCTGGTGTCATTATCCTGTCTGTTGCTGCCAACGGCATTCTTCATCTGAATGACAAAAGGAAGGCGCGAAAGCAGATGGTGATGCCTTGAGCCAGATTCAACGCATTTAAAATTGTTTACAATTGGTTCTTCCTTTAGAAAAGGTCTCTAGAATTGGAAAATCGTAAGGCGTTAATCGCAAATCCAAGCATTTCAAATTTTCTTTTTTAGGATTTAGTACTGCTATCACATTAGCTTTGCCGCCTATGCGTTTCGACATTATCACCATACATCCCGAACTGCTTTCGGGGCCGTTTAGCCACAGTATTCTCAAACGAGCACAAGACAAAGGCTTGGTGAAAATTGAATTCCACGACCTGCGTCAATACACACTTGACAAGCACAAAAAAGTGGACGATTACCAGTTTGGTGGTGGTGCTGGCATGGTGATGACCATCGAACCTATTGACCGTTGCATTGCCGCTTTGAAAGCGGAGCGCGACTATGACGAAGTGATTTACATGACACCCGATGGCGAGCAGTTTGACCAACCAATGGCTAACCGTTTATCATCTAAAGGCAACATGATTATCCTGTGTGGACACTACAAAGGCATTGACGAACGCGTTCGAGAGCACTTCATCACCAAAGAAATCTCTATTGGCGATTACGTGCTTACTGGTGGAGAATTGGCTGCTGCTGTGGTTTGCGATGCCATTATCCGTCTTATTCCAGGCGTAATCTCAGACGAAACCTCTGCCCTATTTGATAGCCATCAGGATGGAATGCTTGCTCCTCCCGTTTATACGCGCCCGGCAGAATACAAAGGCTGGAAAGTGCCAGATGTGCTGCTTTCAGGAAATGACAAACTGGTGGATGATTGGCGCAACGAACAAGCTTTGAAGCGAACCCAGGAACGCAGACCTAAGTATTTGGAGGATTAGTTTACGGAGTTGATAAAGAGATAAAGTTGACAGAGAAAAGAGTTGCGCAGAATGCGAACCTTCCGGAACAGACTGAGATGGATGTGGGCTTGCGTTAAGGGTTGTAGCGGCATCCCCCAATCTTCTTGGGGGATACAGCGGAAAACCTGACCCTGCGCTTATCCGACCTTAAAGACTTCTGCCATGGTTTCGCGCAGGGGAACGCCCAAAATTTTAAACAAATGAACCTTTATAAAACACTTCATTTTTATCCGCATTTACCACTTGCATCTAAAAACTAAATAGCTACATTTGCGCTCCCAAATTTTGGGATAGATACTATAAAAGCATGGACTCAATACTACACCACGTTCGAGATACATACAGCAAAACGCTGGAAGGCCCAGCATTTAAGGCTGGAGATACAATTACTGTTGAATACCTAATCCGTGAAGGCGAAAAGACCCGTCCACAGCGTTTTCAAGGCGTTGTAATTCAAAGAAGCGGTTCTGGAGCGACTGCAACTTTCACCATCCGCAAGATTTCTGGCGGTGTTGGTGTTGAGCGTATCTTCTCAATGAGCAATCCTAACCTTACTTCAATCACTGTTAATAAGCATGGTGTTGTAAGAAGAGCTAAGATTTTCTACCTAAGAGAACTTACTGGAAAGAAAGCTCGAATCAAGGAGGCAAGAAGAAAATAAGCCAATTGGCAATCGAATTAGAAATCCCTTCCGTTTATTCGGGAGGGATTTTTTTTATCCCATAAACTCTACATTTCCCTCATGAACTTAGATAAAGACTTCTGGAATAACCGCTACGCGGGAAACCAAATTGGTTGGGACCTTGGTTGCGCAAGCAATCCATTAAAGGAGTTTATCGATACGCTTGAAGACAAGTCCATCCGAATTCTGATTCCTGGTTGTGGGAATGCGTATGAAGCGGAATACCTACATCAACATGGATTTGATAACGTCTTTGTGATTGACATTGCCCCCTTGGCACTAGAAGGTTTTAAGAAACGAGTTCCTAAATTTCCATCAAATCATTTGATACTTGGCGATTTTTTTGAGCATGAAGCAGCATATGACCTCATTTTAGAACAGACATTTTTCTGCGCACTTGAACCGAAGTTGCGTTCTGCTTATGCCAAGAAAATGCATCAATTATTGGCCGAGAACGGAAAATTGGCAGGCGTAATGTTCTGTTTTGAACTTACGGAGCAAGGTCCGCCATTTGGTGGAAGTGCTGAAGAATACGAAGGTTACTTCGGAGAATTATTTGAAATCATATCGATGCAACCTTGCCTCAATTCAATTAAACCAAGACTTGGAAACGAGTTGTGGGTAGAGTTGATGAAGAAATGAGTGCTACTTGACGAAGTAACCGCTCACTTTCCACACGCCATCTTCGACCAACGGAGTGATGCTTTCCATGGTTTCCTTCTTGTGCTCAAACACGGAATTGAACTGCACAATCACGTATTCACCGTCAGGCCCGCCCGGAATTTGCGTTAAATAATGCTGGGCGATGACTTCGCGCGATACAACCTTTCCCAAGGGCGATAAAGTTGCCTCAAGGCTTTTCTTCCAATCTGATTTCGGAACATTATCCTGAAAAAGTTTAGCAGCAGCATCCCAGCTTTGGGCGTACTTGCCCGAATCAACCAATTTTAACCAGCTTTCCACCGCTTCCATAGCCGCTTTCTTCTCGGCTGCATGGTCATCAGTTGGTTTATCCTGAGCAATTCCGCTTAATGGCAAAGCCACGATTAAACTAAACGCGAACAACGCACTTGTTATATATCTTTTCATAGTCGTGAACTTACAAATTATTGTTTTTCAATCTTCTTATAACTGGCAACTATTCCCTTAATCAATGCAGAACTAAATCCAGCGTGTTCCATTTCGTTTAATCCAGTGATGGTACACCCTTTTGGTGTAGTCACTTTATCAATTTCACTTTCGGGATGCGAACCGTTCTGAATAATGAGTTCGGAAGCTCCTTTCATAGTCTGACTGACAATTGCCGTGGCCGTTTTCGCATCGAATCCTACTTCTATTCCACCTTGAATCATGGCACGCATGAAGCGCAGCACGTAGGCAATACCGCAGGCACCTAGAATGGTGGCGGCCTCCATCAGACTTTCATCGATGTAAAGTGTGGTGCCAATTTTATCAAAAAGCTGCTTCATTGCCTCACGCTGTTTCAAACTAGCTCCCTTATCGCAGATTAAGGTCATGCTTTCATTCACATCCGCAGCTGTGTTTGGCATGGCTCGGAAAATTGGGAGTTCCGTGCCGCTCCAAGTAGCAAGGTCGGCCAGTGTAATTCCTGTTGCCAAACAAACCAAAATATGTTTTCCGCTTTCTAGTGAGCTGGAAATCTCCTTCAAAATGGGCTCTACGTTATACGGCTTAACGGCCAATACAACCACATCGGCCATTTTAACAGCTTCCGAATTATCTGATGTAACTGTCACTCCTTTCGAGGCCAATTCGGCCAATGAAGGCGTATTTCTGCGCGTTGCAATGAGGTTGCCTACCTCAAAACCATCATCAATCAAACCATGGGCAATGGTTAATCCCAAATTTCCACAGCCAATAATGGCAATTTTTTTGTCCTTCATTTCTTATTGATTAAGCACGAAGTTAGCTATATCTGATTGCTATATCTTCGTAATCTATTCGTAGCTAAAAAACATGAAAATGAAATCAGCTCCTTTTTATTCAATTCTCTTCTTTTTTAGTTGTGGCTTTTTTGCCTGCAATCAAAACGATTGCGGTAATGGATGTGACCCAAATAGTTGCCCGTGCTACGAGATTTACGCACCAGTTTGCGGCTGTAATGCCGTAACCTACGGCAACGATTGCCAAGCTGAGTGTGCTGGTATTACCGAATACACATCTGGAGCGTGCGATTGAAACCTGCTTTTTTTATCTGTTACGTATTGATAAACATGCTGGGAGCAACGAGTTGCAGAAAGGATGATATTAAAGGATGCTCTGAACAACCGAGCAGCGCCAGCTTCAAGGTAAACAGTACTGATTTCAGTTCCCTAGAGGTGAAAACTTGGTTGAGTAATGGTGCACAGCAGTCGCTATTTTTCATGCAAGAATTTCCGAATGGTAATCAACAAGTGGTCAATGTAATTTTTGTTGGCGATACGATTGGAAGCTACCCGTTGCTCGGAATTAACGCTACTAACCGTGCTTCCTATTTTGCTCCTGGCATAAACGGAACAACATTTCCTGATACAATTATTCCGGGAATACTGGTCATTACCAATTTTGACAATGAACCAAGTTGCCTAGCTGGGCACTACTCATTTAAAGTGGATACGTTGGAAATCTCTGGAGAATTTCAAAGTCTGCGGCCAGAATAATCCGTTATTCTTCGGAGTCAATTTATTCTGTGACGGATATCACTTCCAGTTCACAAACACGCTATTACATTAGACGAGATTAATCTAGTTAAAATGAAATATTTCCTCGCGGCTATCTTACTTACTACGGGATTTCGTTCCTATTCCCAATCAAACTTTGAACTCGAAATGGAGGAAGTAACACTTCCGAATGCTCCCGAGTTGCATTCGTTTGTAGTTGGTAAGCACGAAGGAAAGTGGCTTTTGATTGGAGGACGAACAGATGGCTTGCATCAACGTCAACCGTTTGCAGCATTCTTGGCATCGGAAAATAATGTGATGGCATACGTGGTCGACCCTGCAACGCTACAAGTGTGGTCAACTTCAATATCATCATTGCCTACTTCGGTTTACGAGCAATTGCAAAGCACTAACATGGAGTTTGTACAGCGCGATACGGTTCTGTATATCACTGGCGGCTATGGTTACAGCCCGGCTGCTGTCGACCATATTACACACAGCTATTTGACTGCAGTTAATGTTCCGACTACGATTAACAGAATCATTAATGGTGGAAACATCAGTAATCAGATACGAACGCTGAATGATGCGAACATGGCTGTAACAGGTGGTTATATGGGTCTGATGGACAACACGTTCTATCTGGTAGGTGGACAGTATTTTGAAGGCAGGTACAATCCGATGAGACCGAACAACGGCCCTGGGTTTATTCAGCAATACACAGAAGCCATCCGAAAGTTTAGTATCAATGACAACGGATTAACTCTGACCATTTCCAATTACACCGAAACGGTAGATGCTGCAAATCTCCATCGAAGAGATCACAACATGGTGGCACAGGTTTTTCCGAACGGAAGTACTGGATTCACGGTTTTCTCAGGTGTTTTTCAACCAACTGTCGATTTACCTTGGCATAACACGGTTGATGTGACAGCAAGCGGCTATACAGTCAACAACAGTTTTGACCAGCTGTTGAATCAGTATCACTCTGCGCACCTGCCTATTTTTGATGCTTCAAACAATGAAATGCACACGGTTTTCTTCGGTGGTATTAGTCGCTACCATTATGATGTGAACGGCAATCTTGTAGACGACCAAAATATTCCATTTGTGAAGTCAATTAGTTTGGTAACGCGACATGCGACTGGTTCGATGATTGAAACGCAACTTGAACTGCAAATGCCAGGTTTTCTGGGTTCGGGTGCTGAATTCATGCCGATAGAAACGGTTTCTTTTCTAAATACTGAGATTCTTGAACTGAATGCATTGCAACCTGATGAACGAACATTGGTTGGATACATCTATGGAGGTATTGAAAGTTCTCAGGAAAACATCTTCTTAATCAATAACGGAACGCAAAGTTGGGCCAGTGGACGATTGTTCAAGGTTTACATTACAGTAACCAATGCAACAGGAGTTGGTGCCGCTGATGTAACTGCTGACGATGTTTTTAAACTGGAATCGTATCCAAATCCAGCAACACAGCTTTTGAATGTGACAATCACTTCTGCTTACCGAACCATAGGAAAAGTTGAGCTATTAGATACTACCAGAAAACTTATACAAAGCACTCAGTTGAATCTTCAGAAAGACCATAGCGGTGTGGTTCAATTTGATTGTTCCAAACTCGCAAATGGGAATTACAGTGTGCGATTCAGCAATGGAGCTTTCTCAAAATCTCAGCAAGTTATCATTGCTCACTGATCTTTGATAAGACCAAACTCTTTCGCAATCCAAAAGGTGGAATGAAAACCAATATCCACTGAGAAAAGACCATCGCTTCCGCCTTGGTCTTTTTCATTTCCAACATCTACGGCCAAAACGTGACCCATTCCTTTAAACTCGTATTGAACGACCAACTCCGTGTCTAAAGTGTCAACCCATGAGCTGCGTTTTACTTTAGGATTGTCCTGAAAATTGTGTTGCACATTTTCCGCTTCGCGATTGATTTCATGCAATCCTGTCCATTGCTCCACGATTTCGTTGGCATTTTTGGGATTGCAAACGATATCATCCGTGCCTTGTAGAACAATCATCTTTGGATAAGTGCCACGGTAGCCTTCATTTGCCAATCGGACACGCCTAGCCCATTCCCAAGGCTTTCTATCAACCCAGCCGAACATACTTCCTACTCCTGAAATGATGTTTCCAGAACCGAACGGTCCGCCAGCGTAGGATGCCACACCAGAATAATCGGCTGGATACAAAGCCGCAGCAGTAACGGCCATTACGGCTCCAGCCGATACACCTGTAATGGAAACACGATTATCATCTATCGAATAATTGCGATTCATGTATTCCACAGCTTGATGGATGGAAGCCACTTCCCCTTTGTCCAACTCGGTATCTTTTTCGTAGAACCAATTGAAGCAGCGATTGGCATTGTTCATTCCTTTTTGTTCGTGATAAGCTACGATAAAGCCTTGCTCATCGGCCAGTTTATTCCATCCGCTGAGGCGCATCATGCCATGAGCATCTTGCCCACAGCCATGCAAAACCACAACCATGGGCACTTTTCCTTCAGGTAGGTTTTCAGGAATATGCACGAACAGACGTAGGTTTCCGGGATTCTTTCCGAATTTCTGAATTTCGGGCATGTCTTGCGCCTGCGCAGAAAGCGTTAATAGAAAAAGGAAAAATGAGAAGCGGAATTGCGCCATTGGTCTGTAAACGTATTAAGCAGCTAGTTAGAACCAAAAAAAAAACTCTCAAAATGATTGAGAGTTTTTCATGCTTAGTATGCCGTAAATCTATTCTGGTTTATCATCCTCGTCAGATCCTTCATCAACAGGAGCATCGTCATCCTCTTCCTCTGTAGCATCGTCTGTCTCCACATCATCATCGTACTTGTCGGCATACTCCTCACGAGCTTCCTCCGTTAGATTACCTTCCTCATCATAATCTTCATCATCCTCAATGATGCTCTGCGCCTGACTAACAGTCATTCTCACCAAATAATAACGATCGTCTGTTTCAAACGGCAATGCAGACACCTTATGGCCTTCAGTATTGGTAAAACTTATCAGATTGTCTTCAAACCCGAACGGATAGTTGAGTTTGATTATTTCCTTGACATTGTCGTCAAGCTTGTCATAGTCTTTTACTACTCTTGGCTTTGTGCTCATACTGATTGAGGTCGATCTTTAATTCGGGTGTAAATATCGAATGATGATTTAATTACGCAACGAATTTTTCAATAAACTTTAAGATTGCCTTAATGGTTACGAAACGAAGTACATTTTTACTTTCCCCTTTCCTTTGGCTTCTATCTCGCCACTGAATACTTCTCAAGCAGCTTTTGTTGACGTTCCAGAGCCACTAGGAATTCAGTTTTTAGCCGACTGACCAATTTCGCTACGGGAATGTTGTCGTGGATAGTGGTTACGCCCTGCCCTGCCGACCAAAGCGTTTTCCATGCTTTTGCTTCGGCTTGGGCGGCATCAAGTTCTTTTCCGAAGTCCATTTTGGCTTTTTGGCTCCACATTTCTTGGGTTATTCCCATGGCCTCCAAACTCGGACGCAGAAAGTTGGCTTCGATACCTGAGACAGCTGCCGTGTGAATAATATCGCTGGCTCCGCTCTCAATTATCATTTCTCGGTAGCCCTCGCTTGCGCGGCTTTCGGTTGTATTGATAAAACGTGTTCCTATCCACGCAAAATCGGCTCCCATTTGCATGGCTGAGGCTACATCGTTTCCGTTGCTGATGCAACCTGCAAGCAGAATGGTCTTTTTGTAGAAACTTCTGATTTCTTGAACAAACGGCATTGGATTGAGTGTTCCGGCATGACCGCCAGCTCCGGCAGACACCAGAATGAGGCCGTCTACTCCTGCCTCAGCAGCCTTCTCTGCATGGCGTTTCTTAATTACATCGTGCCAAACCAAACCTCCGTACGAATGAACGGCTTCTACCAACTGCGATACAGCGCCCAACGAAGTGATGATGATTGGCACCTTGTGCTTCATGCAAATTTCTAAATCGGCCTGAACGCGAGGATTTGTATGATGAACGATGAGGTTAACCCCAAATGGTGCTGCCTTTTTACCCGTTTCGGATTCAAACTTGGCCAACGCCTCTTTTATCTCAATAACCCATTCTTCAAAACCTTCGGTTGTGCGTTGATTCAAGGCTGGAAAGGTGCCAATTACCCCGTTCTTACAGCATTCAATCACAATTTCTGGCCCTGAAATAAGGAACATTGGTGCGGCTACAGCTGGAAGGGCTAGGTCATTATAGAAAGACGGCTTGTTCATGTTTTACGTTTTTAGAATTTTAAAGTATGACGGTTAAACACCCTCATACCAATCTTAGTTCAAGCTGTTTTCTGATTTCGGGAATAGAGCTATAAAGTTGTTGGTAGGAATCGATTACGAAATACTTGTCTTGAAGAATATCGGTTCGAAAATCGGTATCGAAAATGTGCGCAACATCAAAATCGAACTTCTCAGTTTTATCACTTAGGCTGTTTTTGGTTTCTCCATAAGACGACATTATTCCTGCCCCGTACACTTTCAATTCGTCTGCTTCGCGAATTAAACCGAACTCAATCGTAAACCAATAGATGCGTCCGAGCAATTCAATTGCTTTGGGATTATTGATATGCTCCAGTGCAATATGGCTAATGGCCTCAAAGAAATCGGTGTAATGTGTGTTGCTTAATAATGGAACGTGACCAAATACATCATGGAACATATCTGGTTCTTCCAAATAATCAAGCTCTTCCATTTTACGGAGCCAACATGTGGCTGTAAACTTTTTTTGTGATAGAAACGTGAAGAAATACTTCTGTTCGCTGATGTTTGGAACGGTTTTCAAACTCCAACCTGTAAGCGATTTCAGGGCACTTTCAATCTCATCGAAATTCGGAATCCTTTCGGCAGAAAAACCGACAACTTCCAACGCACTCAGGTATTCTGAACAGGCCGAATCACGCAGCAATTCAGTTTGTCTGATGTAAAGTGTTCTCCAAACGAGAAAATCTTCTTCCGTGTAGTTTAAATAGATTTGTTCAGTTGGTCGCTGCAATGTTTTTTCGCTCAATTAACCAACTGATATTCTTGGATAAGACGCACATTCAGCTTGCGTTTGTATTCATCTTGAAGCCAACTCACGTAGTTCTTGGTGGTTTTGGCTAGGCAATGACTGTATTTGCGGGCTCGATATTCGATTTCGTCTTCCAGTAGCCCTGCCAATTCCTTCGCATCCCAGAGGTCTTCGGCATTCTCAACACACATTTTCACATGCTGATTGACAGACTGATCGATAACCACTTTTGGTCGCTCGCCCATTTTAACCAAACGATCATACTCTTCAGCAATATTGAAATCAATAATCTCTGAATTCTTGAACCGCTCACGCAATTCGGATGGCATTTTGTATTTGAATTCCCGTTGAATTTCCTCGTCAGAACGTATGGCATTCAAGTGCATTTCTGGATTCTTGAAAACATGTTCCCAATTAACAAAGGCTTCCCAAAGGCCGAATCGTGCCACATTGTTTCCAAGATCTATAACCGCGAATTCCCTCTTATTTCCAAGAATACGCGAACCACGACCAATCATTTGAAAATACAATGTCAATGAACGTGTTGCCCTATTCAAAATGATGGATTCAACAGTTGGCTCATCAAAACCTGTGGTCAAAATTCCAACTGAGGTCAGAATGGCATTGGGCGTTTCCTTAAACCACTTCAGTATATCCTTTCTTTCTGATGCCGTGTTCTTATTATCAAGATGACGAATGTCGTATCCTGCCTTTTGAAAGGTATCGTAAACGTAAAGTGAGGTATTGATTCCGTTGTTGAAGATGAGCGTTTTCTTGCCTTCACAATGATCTTGATATGCACCTAACAAACGGCTTTGCATGGTATGATCGGTGTACAGCTCATCCGAGGAACGAACGGTGTAATCGCCATTGATGCCAATGTTCAAGGAGGTCAGATTCAGGTCGTACGCATAGGTCTTGGCCTTGGCCAAATAGTTCATATCAACCAACGACTGAATCGATTCTCCAACAATCAGTTCATCGTAATTCTCGTTCATCGGAAGTGTGACATTTGAACTCAGCGGAGTGGCCGTTACACCCAAAATAGTGCTTTCATCAAAGAACTTTAGCAGCTTTCCAAAGGAATTGTAATGCGCCTCATCAATAATAACCAGACCAATGTCTTTTATCTCAAAAGCTTCATCATTCAGACGATTATTAAGCGTTTCTACCATCGCCACAAAACAATCGAAATTGTCTTGGTCGTCAAGGTCTTTCACTTCACTGGTAATCACCTTGTTCTTTACGGTAAATATGTCCAACATCCGAGATGTTTGTGCCGAAAGTTCAATCCTGTGTGTTAGAATCATGACTTTCTTGCCGGTTTTCTGAACGTACCTGCGAGCTATTTCGGAGAAAATAACCGTCTTTCCTCCTCCTGTTGGAAGTTGAAACAACAGGTTGAACGGGTCTTTTCTCGATGCAAGCCGATCAAAGATGCGATGCAACGCCTTTTTCTGGTAGTCATAAAGTTCCTTCCCAACCCCACTTTCCGAATCACTTTCAGTCACATTATCTTCTTTAAAAACCAATTCGCAATGATACGGACTTTCTTAGGAACGCTTGTAGGATTTTCGATGGTATGTGTTGCCGTTTCTAACGACTTGTCAACACCATTCTCATGTGTGGCGAGGGCCGCATGGTAATTAAAGGCTCTCGTTCGAATTTGAAGTTTTCCGATTTATGGAGTTTGATTGCCCGTACTAGCATCGGAACAATTACTTGCATTTCCATTAACGCAAAGTTGTTTCCAATGCACAGTCTTGGTCCGCCACCAAACGGGAAATAGGTGAATTTGTGCCTTCCTTTCGAATTCTCAGCCGAAAATCTTTCGGGTTTGAACTTCTCAGGTTCGTCCCAATGCTTCGGGTCTCTATGAATGTAATAGACAGGAATCAGGCAATGGGTGTCTTTGGGAATGTCGAATTCTCCCAGTTTATCGGGGCTGAGAGAATGTCTTCCAATAATCCACGCTGGCGGATACAAACGCAGCGTTTCATCAATAACCATTCGTGTGTATTCTAACGAACGTAAATCTTCAACAGTAGGAGTGCTGCCGTTAAGCACTCGTTTTTCCTCTTCCAAGAGTTTCTCTACTACTTCTGGGTTTTCATCCAAGCAGTGCATCAACCAAGTTAAAGCCACGGCCGTGGTTTCATGTCCGGCCAGAAATATGGTAATTACCTCATCCTGAATCTGCTGATTGCTCATCTTTTCGCCTGTTTCAGCATCTTCAATTTCCATGAGCATTCCCAGCAGGTCATCATATCTTTCTGTGCTGTTTCTTCGCTTTTCAATGACATCCGCCACCACCTTTTTGATGGCATCATAGCTTCGTTTCTCACGCTTTACTCCAGGCAATGGCACCCAAAATGGCATGGGAAATGGACTCGTTATTCGCTTTATCAGTTTTTCGTTGGCGTAGTCAAATTCACGGTTAACTACATCCATCGCATCTACAACATCGCTACTAAACATGGCTTTTGAAACGATATTTAGTGTGGTTTCCATAAAGCCTGAGGAAACATCTATTTCCGTTCCGTCAGGAATTTTGCTCCATTCATCTACCAGTGATTGTCCGAATTCGGCATAGGTTTTTACAAACGATGCCAACCGCTCACGATGAAAAGCTGGCTGCATCAACTTCCGCTGCTTGCGCCAAAATTCTCCTTCGCTTGTAAGTAGTCCTTCTCCAAGTAGCACCTTTAAAATACTGTAGCCGAAGCTCTTAACGTAATTTCGGTTATTGTCTTGCATGATGTGTTTCACCATATCTGGACCTGTAACGATAACAACCTTATCGAAATGAGTTATCAGCCGAAAGAACACCGAAGTAATTTGAAAGGCTTCGCCATACTTAGGCACGTATTCCTCAAAGAACCCAAGTCTGTCCTCGGCAAACTTGCGGGCCGAACCAATAGGCCATCCTCCTTCCGCTTCGGGCGGTAAATTCATTGATTGGGTCTCAACGGCTTTCTTTTCCATTTTCAAAGTGTTTTTGGGATATGCAGATTAGTTCCCAAAGTAGTATTTAGTTTCTCCACAAAGTAGGTGGCAAGCAACGGATTCTCCTTTTCTGTATTTTGATGAAGGAAGAAGGCTATTTCGGTCAGGCCAAGTTCATTCCAATTTACAATACGATCAATCCAAGCATCCATTCGTTGATAATCCATTGGATTATCTGTTGCGGCAAACCGAACAAACGCCCGATTGGTGGTCAACCGCATGTGCACCATATCTCGTCTACCTAACGAATCAGTAATGATGTTATCAATTCCATTCTCTGCCAGTAACTGATTGAATTCCTGCACCACAGAAATATCCGTATGCCAACGCTCATTTCTCAACTCCACTGCCAATGGATACGTTTTAGGCCAATACTCGATGAATTTGACCAGATTATCAAACGAATTGGGACTGAAAATTTCGTGCATCTGCAGGAATATGGTTCCCAATTTTAGCTCAAGTCTTGAAGCGGAATTGATAAACTCGTCCACTAAACCATCACAATCGTTCAGTTTGCGCCAATGACTGATGTTCTGCACCAGCTTCGGATAGAATCTGAAATCTTCAGGTGTTTGGTCGTGCCATTTGGCAAATTGTTCGGGCTTGAAAATGCGATAATAACTGGCGTTAAATTCTATCGAATTGAACTGTGTACTGTAGTATTCGAGTTCATTTTTGGTTCCTCGCGGATAAAAATTCGGCAGCTTAACTTTACTCCAAGTTGGAAAACCTACTGAGATGCGAAGTGGCTCAGACCTCAACTTGGCTTGCAGCCGAATGGCCGTGTCGGCATGGTCTATCGGCAGCGATATATTAATAAGATTAGGGTCGTCAACATTTCCAAATTTCATGCTGGAAAATTAGCGAATCGAGACAAGAAGATTAAAGCAAGTGGTTCTTAATTATACATGAAATAGCTACATATGCACCGTTTTCTCAGATTACTCTGTTTGATTTTTTTATCCGTAAAAAATCCGTGAATCTGTGGCAAAGAAAATGTTCAACAACTGGCGAACTTAGTTCGGCAGGTTTACCAACTTAATCGTTTCGGTTCCTTTGGAGTTTGAGATTGACAAGAAATAAATTCCTTGTGGTTGTAGCGTTAGATCAATGGTTGAAGATTTTTTTAGACCTCCGTTAAGAATACATTTTCCGCTGATGTTAAAAATAGTATAGGTCGCATTCAAATCTATTGCCTTCCACTTTATTCGAAAAAGGCCATTGCTTGGGTTTGGGCTTACCGAGAAGGATGGCTGCGAAGTATTGCTTATCCCTACTGTACTGTGAATTCCATTTAAGGAATCAACCACCTCCAATGTTTGTCCTAATTCGTAGAAATCGACCGTGGGAAAATTTGGAAACCTGCCTGTTTCACTCCAGCAGCTCATTGCACGATTGTAGAAGTAACTGAACTGATTGGATTGCTCAGAAAGATCTGTTCTGCCTGTTCCTAGCGATGGGTCGGTTGCAAAGTGATTGAGAATAAATAGATCATTAATGGAATTGCCTCGATTGAAATCGCACGTGAAATCGCTTAGTGCGTTATTATCAAAATTGGTTTCCACCGCAAAACTCCACATGTAGTGATACCAATCTTGACCTGGCTGAGCATTATTGTCATCTGAAAACACGACCAGCCGTTTATCAGCATCAATCATTTCCTGCAAGGTTGGCCAAGGCTCTCCCAAAACTTGTACGTGCAGCATTGGCTTCAATCCAACCTGCGTTATTACCGTATCCATCATATTTGCGCTGATGTAGGTTTCAAACAGCAGAGTAACAACCTCGTTTGGGTTTGCATCCAAGAAATTCTTGATTTCCATGAGATTAGATTCTAAGGTTGTTGTTCCAAGAAAGGCGAAGCCATGATACACGGTTGCCACGCCACCTTCATCGTACACATCCAACATCAATGCGCGAACACCTTCTTCTAACTGCTGCGTGAGTCCATGCGTTTGATTAGGTAAATTGAAACCCTCATCTCCAGCATTGAATGCGTTGTGCGTGGTGAGATACGCAACTTGGTCATAGCGTTTATCGCACAGTTCTGAATGACCATTGCATTGTGCATAGATAGAACAGGAAACCATACCGAGAACGAATCCTAATAAGACTTTTTGGATTGAATTTAACATCAGCGGAAAGTTATGATAATTTTAATGAAAAGCTGTCCGTCCCTGAAACTAGGTTAACCATGGTGCACTGTCCCTAGACCATTGAAGATGAACCATCGACTGTCGACCATTAACTATCTACTTTCTGTTCAGCCACGCTCTGAATAAACGATACCTTGAATGTTGAAATTCAAACTCTGATTACTTTCGCGTTTCATGACCAGACGCACCATCCGCATCGTTATTGCCCTGGCAACCGTTTCCATTGTGGGATTGTTTGCCACCCAGCTTTTTTGGATGGAAAAGGCATTTGACCTCCGCGACCGCGAATTCAATGACCGCGTAAACATCGCCTTGCGGTCTGTGGCGCAAGAAATTATGTTGCTCAATAAAGATTCGTCTGATGTACCTCCTGTACGGCAACTGGCCTCCAACTATTTCATTGTAAGTACCAACGATACGCTTCACCCCTACTTGCTAGAAAGTCTGCTTGCTGCAGAATTTAGAAGCAGAAACATCCACGCCAACTTTGAATATAGTATCTACGACTGCTTTACTGATAGTTTGGTCTATGGCGGAATGGTAATTCTGTCAGAAGAGGCGACCATGCAATCCGAACGTCCCATTATCCCAAAGTGGGACCGCGACAGTCATTATTTCGCCATTTACTTTCCAGATAAAGACAGCTACCTCGTTGGTCAAATGAGTATTTGGCTGTTCAGTTCCAGTATCCTTTTGGTGGTTATTGTGTTCTTTGCCTACACTCTATGGGTAATTTTGAAACAAAAGCGATTGTCTGAGATTAAGAACGATTTCATCAATAATATGACGCACGAATTCAAAACGCCTATTTCAACCATTTCTGCTTCTGCCGAATTGCTTCGTTCGGGAAGTTTAGACAATTTTCCCGAAAAGCGAACACGCTATTATCAGATGATTACAGATGAAAGTTCAAGACTCAAACTACAGGTTGAAAAAGTGCTTCAGATGGCGCAATTTGATACCAACGAGATTGACCTGAACCTCGTTAGTTGCAACATTCATCAACTTATTGAGAAAGCAACCACAAGTGTTCAAATTCTGTTGGATGAACGCAACGGGACATTAGAATTGCAGTTTGAAGCGAAAAACTCAGAGCTGAAAGTTGATGAGTTGCATTTCACCAACATCATCAGAAACCTGCTCGATAATGCCATAAAATACTGTTCAGAAAATCCGCATATTATCATCTCTACCATCGATACCAAGAATGGAATCACCATCTCGGTAAAAGACAATGGTATTGGAATTAATCCTGTTCAGAAAAAACAGGTGTTTGAAAAATTCTACCGGGTTCCAACAGGAAACATACATAATGTGAAAGGTTTTGGCCTTGGACTCTATTATGTAAAATCGCTAGTTGAGGCACATCACGGAACCGTTAGCGTTTCAAGTAACGAGAGTGGTAGTACTTTCAATATTTTTCTTCCTCATTTGAAATGACCTGATTAGATGACAGATGACAGACCATCGACCAAAAGCCATGAGCAGCACAACTTCATACAGGATTCTTCTAGTCGAAGACGATAAGAACCTTGGTTTTGTGGTCAACGATTTGCTAGAAATGGAGGGTTATTCTGTCTTTTGGGCAAAAGATGGCGAAGCAGGTCTCAAGGCATTTGGTGATTTTCAGCCACATCTTTCAGTTCTGGATATTATGCTTCCAAAAATGGATGGCTACACCTTGGGAAATTCGATTAAGCAGAAAGATGTGCAGGCTCCAATCATTTTTCTTACAGCCAGAGGCATGGAAACCGATCGCGTAAGAGGTTTTCAGGCTGGTGCGGATGATTACATAACCAAACCCTTCAGCAATCAGGAATTTCTATTGCGGGTAAAGGCAGTTCTCAACCGTTGTTATGCAAAAAGTGAGTTGGCTGAAGCCAAAAATGAGTACACCATTGGCTTGTTCACTTTCGACCAAAAAAACCTCACGCTAACTCTTGACGCCACTGAAAAACACCTGACACAAAAAGAAGCCGATGTGCTAAAGCTTTTCTGTCAGTATGAGAATGAAACGGTGAAACGCGAACTTATTCTGAGCACGGTTTGGGGTGCTGCCGATTATTTTACTGGGAGAAGTTTAGATGTATTTATATCCAAACTGCGAAAATATTTGAAAGAGGACGAACGCATCAGTATTGAAAATGTGCATGGAGTTGGATTTAGATTGCGAGTTCAGTAATAGATGACGCGGAATCAGAAAAAGCCCCCACGTACTAAGTTCGGTCGCCTATCGCGTACCCGCTTATTCCGAAAAGCGCTCGTATATACTGCGCTTGGGCTAATATTTCTCTTCTCGCTATTTGCCATTTACAAAGCTGGAAGCTATGTGTACATGTTTCTGACCTACGATGAAGTGCAGGAAGGTGCTTTGGTCAATCAGCCAATTGAGACTATTGAGGTTGAAGCAAAGCCAACCAAACCAAAGGAACTGTGCAGCTGCACCAATCATTCTATCAAGTTCAAACGCAATCATTACGACCGCCATCGCGAACAGGCTAAAAAGCTGAACAACGGGATTCTACTTACTGACGACAAAATCAAAAGTCTGTCTACCATGGTGGAAGTGGAAGACGAAGAAGGTTTTGTTATTGATAAACACAAACTCACGCACAGTCATGCTTATTTGAATCGCGAGGCGTACAAGGTTTTAATCGCAATGGGAAATGCCTATTCCGAAAAAGTAGAAGGAACTACAGCAGAAGGAAGTGTTTTCCATATCAGCTCATTAAGCCGCACGCTCGAGCAGCAAAAGAAGCTACTGAAGTCGGCTCATGGGCGCAATGCCACCAAGAAAGTATCGGCTCACTGCTATGGAGCATCTTTCGATATTTGGAAAATTGATGGAGCCGAAAATTGTCACACCGCCCGAAAAGCGTTTGAGACTGTTCTCAAAGACTTCCAAAAAGAAGGAAAAATATTATTGTGTCCAGAAGGAAATTGCATTCATGTGACGGTTAAAATGAGTTGAGTCTCTGATTAGCTAATTAGCCAATTAGCTAATTACCTTGTCGCCATGAACGCATTTAGTGTAGATCTTGAAGATTGGTACCAAGGAATTGAACTCCCGTTTGAATCTTGGAGCAAGCATACCGATAGAATTAGAAAAGGTGTCGACCCATTGCTTGAGCTTTTGGATAAGCACAACACCAAAGCCACATTCTTCACCTTAGGCTGGATTGGGGAGAAATATCCTGAGCTTATCAAGGAGATAACCAATGCTGGTCACGAAATGGCCTCACACGGTTATTCGCACGAGAAGGTTTATGACCTAACTCCAGAAGCATTCCGAGAGGAAATCAGCAAGACCAAGAAGATATTAGAGGATATTTCAGGAACAGAAGTGGTTGCTTTTCGCGCTCCCTTTTTCTCCATTACAAACAAGTCGCTTTGGGCGCTGGATGTGCTTAAAGAAGAAGGCTACACGATAGATTGCTCCATTTCGCCTGTAAAAACATGGCGCTATGGCATTTCTACCACGCCAGACGAAATCTTTACCATCAAGGAAAACGGCATGACCGAATTTCCTGTTTCCACCTTTAAACTGCTGACAAAAAATTTAGGAATTGGTGGGGCCTATTTTCGCTTGTTCCCGTACATGCTTACCAGCAATGGATTGAAGCAGCGCGCCAAAGAAGGCAAGCCCAACATGTTTTACATTCACCCATGGGAATACGACCCGCATCATCCGGTGGTAGCTATGGAACGCAAAGCCAAAATCACGCATTACACCCGATTGAGCAAAACCATTCCGTTTACGGATAAACTGCTTGGGCAATTCAAGTTTGATACGGTAAGCAATGTGGTAAAACAATACAAAGAACAAAGAGAAGTCAATGAGTACAGCATTGAGATTCTCAAGGATTGAGCCCGAGCAGCAAGCGCTGCTCGTATCTGAAATTCGCAACATTCTTACCGAAGTTGGCGCGCACAACGTTGAGATTTACAATCAAGCGTATTGGGATTGGCAGTACAAGCAACTTCCAACAGGTAAAAGTTATGTGTATGCTGCGTGGGACGCAGAGAAAATCATTGGCTATTACCACGTTCCAGTTTACCGTTGTTCTGTAAATGGGAAAGAAAAACTGATTGGCAACATTCAGGATGTAGCGGTCAACCCAAATTACCGTGGGTTTGGGCTTTTCAGGCAATTGGCCGAATTCGCCAACAAGGATTTAGACCAGTCAGATGTTGATCTGATTTACACGTTTCCGAACGATAAGAGCATTCGAACGTTCTTGAAATACAATGATTTCAAGATTGTATCAGCCGTTCCTGCTTACATACGACCCGTTAGTTCTAGCGGAATTCTCCGAAGTAAAATCAACCTTTTAGGTCTGGAGAAAATCGCAGGTTGGTTTGCAGATGGTTTTATCAATCTGCTGGCTAGCAATCCTAAATTGGCAAATGCCAAAATTGAATCGATTACTGAAATAACGGATGAAGTGGAAGCTGTCTTTTCTGAATACTCAACTCAATTTCCGAATCATTTGATTCGTGATAAAGCATGGTTGAATTGGCGGTATTTGAAATCTGTTCGGGGTAAGCATCACGTTCTTTCGCTTCGCGAAGCGGAAAAACTAACAGCCATCTTGGTTTTGAAAGAGGATGAAATGTTGGGCAATCCATCCTTACTCATTATGGATTTTGCATTTACAAACGGGAACGAAAACGCATTACTCTACCTGATAAATCAAGTTCGTAAGCAACCCGAACACATTGGCTCACAATTCAATCTATTGTTCGTTTCGGGTATTGCTCCTGCCCTAACCTCTTTTAAGAAGATTGGATTCTACCAGATTCCTGCAAAAGTGAATCCTCGAGTTTTGAATTTATTGAGCAGAAGTTCAAGTGATATGAAAGCCGAATCAATTCAGACGGAAAATAACTGGCTGCTTACACTGGGTGATTGGGATGTGTTTTGAGTAACAAGTAAAAGATAGTCCGTAAAGTTGCCATCAGCTCATCGCGGTATTTGTGAATTGACCACCCCGTCCCGATAAATCGGGACACCCCTCCTCTGCAGGGTGATTGCCTAGAAAGCGGCTGCCAACTTTAATCTTTCTCGTTTTACTGTGCTCTGCACAGGCCGTACCACAGGGAAACAAGTGGTTTTTGCAGTATCCGTTTGTCACCCTGCCTGTCCTGAGTTTTTATCGAAGGAACTGAAGGGTCTCACAGAGTATTGAGTGGAAGCTAACTGGTGAAGGTTTAATAACGAGATTCCTCGTACCTCGGAATGACAGACGGGGTGCTCCGGTTTGCTTTACCAGTTACCATTGCCACTTGCTAGGCAATCACCCTTTGCAGGAGGGGAGCCAGCACTCCGAGCAAATCTTGGATCAACGTGCCAAGCTCTCCCCCTGAAAAGAGCCTGTGCTGAGCTTGTCGAAGTAGGGAGTACCGCGCAGCGGGGAGGGGGTCTTTTAGCATTTCTACCAGTCTAGTCCCAATTAAAGGGAATGAATCTCAACTCAATTTTTAATTAATCCGGATGCAATCCGCCACCTGTTTCGCTACTTTCCGAACAGAGTCTGTACTTCCATCCAATCCTTCATAAGCCAATCCAACAGCCATTCTTCTGTAAGGTCGCGTGTTAGGTTTTCCGAAAACTCGGAAATCCGTTTGAGGAAGGCTTGATGCCTCTTCCAAACCAGTAATTACTGGTTGATTGGCATTGGTATCACTGGCCAAAACAACCGCACTTGCAGCTACTCTTTCTAGTGAGATTTCAGGAATAGGCAGACCAAGGATTGCCCGAGCGTGCAATTCAAACTCCGTAAAATTCTGCGAACCAGCAAGGGTCACCATTCCTGTATCGTGTGGGCGTGGAGAAAGCTCTGAGAACCAAACGGTGTCGCCAGAAATAAAGAACTCTACGCCCCAAAGACCCGCGCCCGTTAATGCTGTAGTGACTTTATCGGCCATATCCTGAGCAGTTTTCAAAGCCGCTTGGCTCAATGTAGCTGGTTGCCAACTTTCTTGGTAATCGCCTCTCTCCTGCCTGTGCCCAATGGCTGGACAAAACAGCGTTGATCCTTTTTTCTGAGAAACCGTAAGGAGTGTGATTTCCGATTCAAACGGAATAAACTCCTCTACAATTACTTCAATCAAATCTCCTCTTGAACCAGAAACCGCGTATTCCCAAGCTTTTAGAATATCATCTTCGCTCTTGATAGAAGATTGCCCTTTCCCAGAAGATGACATCAACGGTTTTACCACGCATGGCATTCCAACTACGGCAACTGCAGCTTTCAGTTCGTCAGCAGATGTGGCGTAACGATACTTGGCCGTTTTCAAACCTAAATCCTTTGCGGCAAGATCGCGGATTGCCTTTCTGTTCATAGTGAAATTGGCAGCCTTTGCACTTGGAACCACCTGAATTCCTTGCTTCTCATACTCATAAAAACGCTCGGTTCTTATCGCTTCAATTTCAGGAACAATCAGGTCTGGTTGATGCTTTTCAACCAAACGGTCCAATTCAGCACCATCCAACATATTTATTACCTCAAACTCATGTGCCACTTGCATGGCAGGCGCGTCTTGGTAGCTATCAACCGCTATCACATATTGTCCGTAGCGCTGAAGCGAAATGACCAGTTCTTTTCCGAGTTCTCCGCTACCTAAGAGTAGAATCTTCTTTCTCATTCCATCAATTTGAGGCGAATATATGTAGAGACGCGATTTATCGCATCTGATGCATCACGTCCGATTCATCGCGTCTGATTTATTGAATGTCCAGACCATTAGACGCGATAAATCGCGTCTCTACGTAACATTGGCTTAACTTTATAGGAAATTTGAATCATAAATGAAGAATAGCCTACCCCTCTCTTTTTTCCTTTTCTCCTTCTTTCCACTCGTTCTTTTCGGTCAGAATATGACGGTGAAACCGTACTTGCAAAATGCCGAACCAACTTCTATGCACATCATGTGGGAGTCTAGCACAAGCGGTTCTTCTGATGTGGAATATGGTCTAACAAACGCTTTAGGTAGCAGCGTTTCAGGCTCATCTATAACTGGGTTTGGTATTTCTCGGATTCATGATGTAGCGCTGACTGGATTACAGCCCGCCACCAAATATTACTACAAAACCGTAACGGGAAGCTTAGAAAGCAATGTCTATCATTTCAAAACCCCGCCTTTAAAATCATCAGAAGCTCCGTTTAATATCGTTGCAATGAGTGATATGCAGCGAGATATTTCGCACCCATCTGTTTTTGGAGACATCGTTAACGACAACCTCATTCCTTATATAAATACCAAGTTTGGAAATGACTTGGCCGAAAACATCGGCTATTTCATGGTTCCAGGCGATTTGGTTGATTTTGGACCTCTTTATCAAACTTGGGCTTCCACTTTCTTTGAGCCTGCCGAAAACCTTTTGAGTTACGTACCGCTCTACCCAGTTCCCGGCAATCACGAGGCAAACACGGCAACATTCTTCAAATATTTTAACCTGCCAATGAATGGCACCATGACCAATGACTACCCAGAACATTGGTGGTACAAGGATTACTCAAATGTTCGATTGATTGGTTTAGAATCGAATACCGATTACCGTGTTCAACCTCAATTAGATTGGTTACAAGTTGTATTGGATGAAGCAGCAGCTGATGTGGATATCGACTTTGTTTTTGCACAAATTCATCATCCATATGAATCAGAACTTTGGATAGATGGCAACACGGATTACACGGGGGATGTCATCACACTTCTCGAAAATTTCTCTACAACATCAGGCAAACCGAGTACTCACTTTTTCGGTCACACGCACGGTTATTCTCGTGGACAAAGCAAAGACCACAACCACCTAATGGTTAATGTGGCAACCGCTGGCGGTGCTATCGATAATTGGGGTGAATTTGCGCAATTCGATTATCCAGAATTCTCGCGAAGCGATGATGATTTTGGTTATGTATTGGTTGAAGTAGAAGCAGGTGCAGACCCACAGTTTCTCTTAACGAGGTTGAGTCATGGGAGTTATGAAGATGGTTTGGTAACCAACGTGCTGAAAGACAGCGTTCGTATCAAATTCAATAATCCTGCGCCAGATACACCAACAGGAATCTTCCCTGGAAATAATGATTTGTTAGCACCCGATTGCATCATCTTTTTAGGAAGTGAATTCGTAGATACAGATGGCGACCTTCATGGAGCAACGCAATGGCGCATTGCCACTGATGCTGGCTTCAACACCCTTGTTTATGACGAATGGTATCAGCATGAAAACTGGTATTTTGATGTAGACCTGTTGGCTGGAAACAACATGGTTGACCAAGAAGTGAGCATACTTCAAGAGAATACCACTTACTACTGGCAGGTGCGTTACCGCGATAGAAGTTTGGCTTGGAGCGAATGGTCTGATGCCAACATGTTTGCAACAACCGTGTCTAGCCTCTCTCCTAACCTACTTGCAAATGGCGGTGCAGAAAATGAAACTGATAACTGGGTAGAAGACCAAGGTTCTTTTGAATCTATAAACAGTGGCGAATGTTCGGGAAACGATTCTTACGCTGGTCAGAAATTATTTGCTGTTGGAGGTGTTTGCGATGCCAATGCGTATGGGGAAGGACATCAAGATATTGATGTAGCCACCTACCAAACAGTAATAGATGCAGGAAGTGCATCAGTTGTATTTGGTGGTTATTTAAGTGATTTTAATGGCGATGACCGACCTGAATTCAAACTTGAATTCTACGGACAAACGAATAATCTTTTAGGCACAACCGCAACTTTTGGCAATCAGTCTTCTAGCTGGACCTATATGGAAGAAAACGAAGCATTGCCCGTGGGCACCTACAGTCTTAGAATGATTCTTATGGGGACCCGAAATGCGGGTAGCGACAACGATTCCTATTTCGATGACATGTTTGTTAAACTGAACTTAGGTTCTGGTTGTGCCGAATATATTCCTCTAAGTCTGGAGGAACACGTTTACAACCGAGGGGTTTCTGTTTATCCCAATCCATTTTCTGAAGAAGCTACTGTGGAAGTGCTAAAACCAAGTCGCAACGCCACTTACCAGTTAGAAGTTTATGACCGTACCGGCAGAATGGTAGATGCCATGAACTCTACTACAGGCACGTTCACGGTAAGCTCTGGCAGCTTGGCAAGCGGATTCTATCTGTATCGTGTAACAGACGGGAAATGGCAATCTACAGGCAAGCTGGTTGTTAATTGATTCGTATCCATTCCTTTTTTCAAATGGAAAAAGAATACACCAACGGAGAGGTTACTATTGTTTGGGAACATGAAAAACGCACCCACGCAGCAGTTTACGCTAAAGGATTACCTGAAGTCGTTATGCCAAGAGAAAAACCTTGGATTCAGATGGGGGCTGTTTCTTCCAAGGATATTGAAGCTCAGGTAAAAATGTGTCCATCTGGCGCACTTTCTCTCAAGAATAAATCCTAATCAGAAAACGCCCGGAACGATTTTGTAAGGCACCAGTTTACAATATTCTTCCCAGTATTTACCATACTTCAAGCGACATTTCTTGTCATCGCGAATGCTGCGATGCGTAAGCAGAATAGCAAGGAAGATGAAGTAACTATAAGGCAGAATGCTGTCGAATCCGGCTGGCAAACACCACAAAAAAGCCACCGTCAATTCGGGAATGTAATGGAAATGGCGACTGACACCCCACCAACCTGAGGCTAGTAGAATGCTCTCCTTGAGCTCTCCTGTATCGGTTCTGTAATTTGCCTTTATCAATTTGGGAGTCTTACCCCAAACAGTGCAATTTCCATCGGTTGCGCGTACGCGCTGACGTTGAAGATCTGCCTGATAATTGACCCAAATAGCCAAAAGCCCGAACACGAGTACGAAAGCTGCCAACGACCAAGAAAGAAACTCGTGATGATTGACCATATACAGCGTGTGCGTGGTATAAAGGGCCGGAACCCATACCAAACAACCCCAGCAGATATAAAATCCGGCACGGTCAACAATAATATCCATGGAACGCATGTACCCGGATTCCCAAATGAAGAACTTAAACAAGTAGATGGCCTGCAATCCTGCCGAAACTGCAATGGCGGGCGAAAGAAACCCATCACGTTCTCACTGCGCGGCAGCAAACGAAAGCACTGCCAGCGACCAGCCCGTCATTCCAAAACGGCAATTGGTGAACATCTTCACGTCCCAACCCAAAATGCGCGGATAAAGCTCCGTGCCCCAGTAATAATCAAATACGGGATTCCCGCTGGTTCCACTATCGGTTGATGATGGCCAGAATCTTCCTTTGAAATAGAGAAAAAGGCAGAACAACAGGGCTGATATGTTCAACGCGCCCAAAATTTCCCCAAAGTGATGGTAAACGATTCCTGGACTGAACAATTTAAGCCCGTAGCTGAGACCAAAGAAACCGACTATTGAGATGACGTACGAGAGCAGGCCATTGTCCTTATAATGAGGCGTATTTCCCATTGGAGTAAGTGGTCCCGTATACAATTTTCCAGGAAGCACACGCATCAGAATCAATTGAAAACCTGCAAACAGTCCGATAATCTTCCAAGCAGTGACAGAACCAAAAAAAACCGGCCACCATACCTGTTTCAAAACCGACAGCATTCCATCATTTGTTATAAAGGCAATTAGTTGTGCATAAGATCCATCCAAGTGAACATTCGTGTACCAAAGAAACATGGCAAAGGGTGGACACAAGAGGATAAGCAACAGCGGAATCAGGAATCGAACGAATGAGCTGTTCGTATAGGATTTGGTCAATTGAGTTTCTGACATGGTAGGACTTTGGTTTGGTGTCCGAAATTTAAGATGATATAACGAAATTGAGTGTTTGAAAGAACTAACATCTGCTTAGGTTTGTAAAATGGCATCTAAGACAAGCGACAAGGAAATTCTTGATGGTGTCATTATCGGGTTCCGAAACCTAATTAATGATCGTTACCAGTACGAGAACATTAGCGGTAAATATGACATCCCCGATTCGTTTGATGAGGAGCGAGTGGCGCGTTATCGTGCTTTTTTTCTAGAACAGGTTTATCCGCATCCTGAAAAACGCGAACTGCTTGATGCAGCATTCGACAGTCTAGATAATTACCTCACACATCCCGATAAGTTAGTGCGCATTCTGTTCGATTCTCTTGCCATTGTGCTCCGGCACGGCAGAAGCATTCCAAGGTTAATGGGGGCTGGAATCAAGGCATTCAAATCGTTCCGGGTTGCAACAGATTTCGAAGATAAATTGGTGCGAAAGGCCAAGACCAGCGGAAAACTTCCACCCTATTCAAGTGAAGATGTGAATTCGTTTATCACAGCGCTGCGCAGAAAGGATATCGATGATTTCATTGCGAACACGAAAGCACTGCTCGAACTGCTGTATGACAGATTGCTGGTTCAAGAGATAATTCAGATTATCAAGGAACTGATTGCCAAAATGAAGAAATCGCGGAACGGTCACACTCATGCTGAAATAGGTGGTTTGGAGATAGGATTGGAAATGTTGACTGAGGGCAATATGCTCTTTGATCAATTGAGCAAAGAAGACCAAAGACGCATCTTCGATATCATCATTGGTATTGAGGTGGACGTTTTGGAAGCGCTTTTTGTCAATAAATCGAGCGAGAAAGGATCATGATTGTGCGTGAAGCGACCATAAATGATGTTCCGGCCATATTGGAAATCACGAATCACGAAATTCTGAACGCTACTGTGCTCTATGAATATGAGGCCAGAAGTCTTGAAACTCAGCAAACTTGGTTCATGGAAAAGCAAGCAAGCGGTTGGCCAATCTTGGTTGCAGAACAGAATGGAACAGTGGCTGGGTTTGGAACATTTGGAAAGTTTCGTGAGCGAATTGCCTACCGTTTCAGCGTAGAGCATTCGGTGTATGTGCACAAAGACCATCGTGGTAAAGCCATTGGAAACGCATTAATGGTAGAACTTATTCGACTAGCAAAAGCAGGTGATTTTCACACCATGATTGCAGGCATCGATTCCTCTAACATGGGAAGCGTAGAGTTTCATCGCAAGTTCGGTTTTGAGGTGGTTGGCACCTTCAAAGAAGTCGGATTTAAGTTCGATAAGTGGCTGAATGTGGTTTTTATGCAATTGATTCTGCGCTAACGAACATGCCATTGGCATGGCTATATCTTAGGCCATGCGGCCAACCAACGTAACTTGCTTCGGCTTAACTCCGAAAGAGAATGGAGCTATCGCCAAAGCTTAAAAAACGAAAATCGTTGTGTAAGGCGTAATCATAAACACGTTTCCAATCTTGGCCAATAAGGGCAGCAACCAATAGCAGCAGTGTACTTTGCGGTTGGTGGAAATTGGTAATAAGCGCATCAGCCATCCGAATCTTATATCCGGGCGCAATAAGCAGTTGCGTATAGCCATTTAGATAAACATGGCCGTTTTTACGCATCCACTCCAGCACGGCATTTAAAGCTGCAGAAACCTCAACCGTTTTATCAGCCAGCTCGTATGGCTCCCATTGTCCCACAAAAAACTCCTTCACGTCAGCTTGCGCCAACAATTTTACTCCAAACCAATAAATGCTTTCGATGGTGCGCAACGATGTGGTTCCAACAGCAATAATGCGGTTATCTGCTGCCGCAGAACGCATCTTTTCTATGGCATTTGCCGAGACTAAAATGCGCTCTTTGTGCATCTCATGGTCTCGCATGGTGGCCGATTTTACGGGCTTGAATGTTCCCGCTCCAACATGCAGCGTTACAAATACCGACTGCACCTGCTGTTGTTCTAAATCGTTGAAAACGCTTTGCGTAAAGTGCAATCCTGCGGTTGGTGCCGCCACCGATCCATTGGCCTGAGCGTACACCGTTTGGTAGCGCTCCTCGTCTTCCTGTTCTGTATCGCGATTTAGATATGGTGGAAGCGGCAGCACGCCCACATCATCCAACACCTCTGCAAACGTGAGTTCTGAATCCCACCAAAACCGAACAACAAAAGCATCTGTCTCTTTTGCGTTCATTTCAACGTGCAACTGGTAAGTACCAGCCTCAGAAGTAATGGTTCGTGTGAGTACTTCGCCTGCTTTCCAGCGTTTGGCGTTGCCCACCATGGCCTTCCAAACCGTGCTTTTTGTAGAGGAAAATGCTTCTGAAACTTCTGCTGGCTCAACTGGCTCCAAACAAAGAACCTCTATGTGCCCACCCGTTTGTCTTTGAAAATGAATCCGCGCATGAATAACCCGTGTATCGTTAAACACAAGGCAATCGTTTGGCTGAAGCAACTCGGGCAGATTCTTGAACACCTTCTGACTGATATCGCCATCCTTGTAAATGAGCAACTTGCTGGTGTCCCGCTCGCTAAGCGGATACTTCGCGATGCGCAAATCAGGCAAATTGTAGGTATAGTCAGAAATAGAAAGCGCTGATGGGTGTTCTTCGGATTGTTTATTGGTCATTCAAGTGGTATTACTTCTTCGTTTCAGCGCACAAAAGAAAACAACCTTTCTATGTACGCAAAGCAATAAAGAAAAGAGCTTTGAACTATTACAATCTAGAGACAAAGAGATTGCAAAGTAGCCCTTAACTTTCGCACTAAAATGAAAACAGTTCTCGCCATAAACGGTTCGGCTAGCGAAGACAGCTCCAACGGAAAGCTTCTGCACGCGATAAGCGAATCATTTGCGGAATTTTACGCGATTGACGTTTACGAAGGACTGCAACACCTACCGTTGTTTTCGCCCCAATTGCAAGAAGCTGGTATTCCAGAAATCGTGAGGGAATTACGTAATAAAGTTGCCTCTGCTGAAGCAGTCATCATCTCAACTCCGGAATATCTGCACAATATTCCTGCGGTTTTAAAAAATGCATTGGAATGGATGACGACATCTGGCGAGTTGGCTGATAAGCCTGTTCTTCCCATCACCTTCACTCCTGCTCTGCCGCGTGGCCAATATGCTATGATTTCGCTTTTGCAATCATTACTTGCTTGTAATGCCAAAATCGTTGCTGAACTGCCGTTGTATCGGAATCAACTTATTGACGAAAAAGGGAATATCCATTTAGATGAAGAGGATCGGATGCTGTTGGGTGAGGCCTTATCGTTATTGTAATTCAAGCAAGATGTGCCAATCTGATTCCTAGATAAATCTCCTGAACAATGCCGACCGTTTCTGGCGTCTGCATAACTTGACAAGCAAATCAATCAACATGAAGTTTCTGCTTACTACTCCACTAAGTTTTATCAGCGTGAGTATTTGTCTGGTTCAAATGCCATTATTATTTTCTTTTTCTGTCGTTGCTTTTATTATGCCGGTGTGTCTTATAGCCTGACGCATAACGGTTTGGCGCTTGGCGAAGAAGCGGATTTCCGAAGCACAAAACTGTCTGCTGGCACTGAACTTGATACGAAGCACAAAGCTTCATTTAACCACTGAACCGCCAATTTTTTGTAGGTGCTGTGTGTGCCCAGCATGGGCAGGAACACTATCGCAAGGTAGTTAGTTCTTTGAAATTGTCTAGAGGGTTTAACCCGTTGGATTATATCCTACGGGTTGAAAG